>Ga0272444_10001431_pt1 | contig 22991 bp, 20 predicted proteins | sample SSMForm13_FD_201033 | JGI IMG/M metagenome (GOLD analysis project Ga0272444, IMG submission 201033) | Marine sediment archaeal communities from Little Sippewissett salt marsh, Falmouth, MA, United States - SSM-Form-13 | ecosystem: Environmental > Aquatic > Marine > Wetlands > Sediment ...
TGACAGCAGTGCGCATCTTCTTGAAAGCAGGGCGGTTCTCCGTTCTTCCGCTCTTGGCCTTGTCCACGTACTCCGAGATGACCGTCCAGCCTCTCTCCTGCGCGAACCCACGAAGTGCCGTCAGCTGGGCACTGATTGAGAGGTCTTTCTTCGCCTGCTCGTCTGTTGACACCCGGGCATAGAGGACGACTCGAAGAGAATCCATATTGCGATCACCGCCTTTATGACCGCTATTAATATAACACATCGCCAAGACGCCAGCAACTAGCCTATACTGACGCCATGAAGAAAGGTGGCAAGCGTCGTCTAGAGGGTTCAAGTGACCTCGGCAGGCAAATCAGAGAGTCGCGTGCTGAGCGCAATCTCTCGCAGTTTGACCTTGCCAAATTGGTGGGGGTATCCCCCACGCACATTTCTACTATCGAGACGGGGAAGGTCACGAACCCGGGGATTGAACTGGTTGAGCGAATCGCTGACGCCCTCGGAATCCGCATTCTCCTTGGGACCTCCAGCGAGGATGGGCGCTCGCTTGGAACACTGGCCTACGAGTCACCCTTCAACCTGGAATCCAGCTCATCGACCTCGATCGCCAGTGCCCTTGCTGAGATTCAGTCCTTGCTTGAAGACCCAACGTTGCCTGACGAGAAGCGGGCCGAGCTCTCCAAGCAGCTACTTGCCTATGCAAAGTGGCAGCACGATGAGCTTCGCAAAGGCGAAGGCTATCGCGATTAGCGGAGAACGCGGATAGCATGGGTATCTTGCTGACGGTACGATTGCTAATCAGGACTGAGCATCCCTGCCCTCAAGCGCAACAGAGATAGCTCCCTTTGGATTTGCCTGCGTTCCGCATTCAGGGACTTGAGAAAGGATCTGAAGACGCGGATCTCGTCAAAGATTCCGGTGTTGACGCCTCGGATGATCTGGTGCATCCGCTGCTTCCGCTCGGTGTAATCTTGGCCCAAGGAGAGCTCCTGAAGGGCAATCTCGTCGTACAAAGCCGATGTGTACGTGTTTCGGGCGCTTTCCAAGGCGCTGCGAATGTACTCGTGATCGGCGAATCGCTGCGCGATCTCCTCGTCGATCTCAACGATCTGCGATTCGAGAATCCTGATTCGTTCCGCTAGGTACTTGCTCGGATCAAGCCTGCCTGCTGGCATTGCTCTGTATCACCCACTACTTGCCCTTGAGGGCCTCTCGCACGCCGCCCCAAGTCAGAGGTTTGCCATCGCTTGACTTCTCTTGCTCATCCAGATCCTCCTCACGTCGTAGGAATCTCAGCGCACCGGGCGGATACCGGAAAACATTCCCACAATCAAGGCACCGGATCTCTTCATCGGTTAGCCATTCGACGTCGTAGCTTCCACATGCCGGGCATTGAAAGGGAGCCGGTGTCATCGCCCCACCTCGAGCCGATCCCGCACGTGTCGAGCAAGGATACGCTCGGTCGCGCGAAGGCTCTGAATAGCTTCGGCGGATGCTTCGCAAATCAGACGAATGGCTCTCTCATCGATGCCGTGTCGCACGCTCTCATCAGTTGTGTATTTCATGCAGAGAAGTTGGTGAGGGATGAATATCTCACTTGCCGTAGGGTGTTCTGCCGTTACTCCGAGAGTGAGTATGTCCTCCACCTACCGGTCCCTCTCGCATGGACGAAGCCATAGAAGGTCATCTTCTGCAGGTAGTCACGAAGCGTCCGAACACGAACCGGATCGTGGATCTGCTCATAGTAGCGATGGTACAGATCAGCCGAGCTGATGCTCTTCGCTTCTTGGATGATGGCGTAGAGAACGCGTTGATGCATGTTAAGCTTGGAGATCCCGCGCTCGTCCGAGGCCTTCCTCGCATGAGGAATGGCCTGCTTGATGTCGTCATCCCCAATCGAATCCCGATCGTTTCGTTGTGCATCCTCCGAGGCAAACCGTAGCGTCTCAATGGCCCGTCTCGCATCGCCGTTTGCGGAGATTGCGATTGAGCGGAGCTGTTCTTGGCTAATGGCTTGAGGATAAAGCGCGTGCTTGACGCGATCCTCAAGAATCGAAACGAGTTGATCAACAGAGTACGCCTTGAAGCCGATTGTCCTCAGAGAACCCAGTCTGCTCCTGGTTCGCATGCTCGCATCGAGGAGTGCCCCCTCGGTGTCGGCGATGAAGATCAACCCTACGCTAGGTCGAGCGAGCACGTATAGAGCATCCTTGTCCTTGAGCTGATCCACCTCATCGAGGATGACAAGACACCTGCAGGTTTTCAGCGCGTGTTCGAGGCGCTCAACTAGCTCGTCTGTCGGTGTTCCCTTGCGGTGTATCAACAGTGGGCTCGCGATCTGCTGAACGATTGAGTAGAGCACTCGGAACTTGGAGTAGTCCACCCAGCAGTTCACGTAGGCCACCTTCAGGGTCCCCGATTCGTCCGCAAGATCCTCCGCGATATCCGTCGCTAGCGAGGTCTTGCCAGCACCAGCGGCGCCAAACAGAAGAAGTGGGCGGGGCTTATAGCCCTTGAGTAGAGGCGCAAGCGTGTCCTCGATGAGTTCTCGCTGAGACATCCTGTGGAGAATGGACTCTGGAATGAACTCCTCGGTCAGTGGATCAAGATCGTGGATGATGTGCCCCTTGTACATTACAGGTGTACTGTGGGGGGCAACACTTATAAGCCTACCGGGAGTAGGATGCCGCTTTGCCGGTAGGATCAGTCCTTGAAGATAGCTCATCCTTGACTTGACCCTTGAGCGAGAGTCTATCCAAAGCGCCTTCCAGCTCACCTCTTTCGTGAAGCTCAGCAACAATCTTCAGCGCATCACGTAGTGAATCGCTCTTGATGGACGCTTCCAGACTCAGAGGTCTCATGCAACGTCTGCACTCCAATGCGCCCGGCAGGTTTCGCGCACCGCACACGGGGCACGTAACTTGCACTGCTTCAGCTTTCGTCCGAAGACCGTAGTGCTCTCGGATCGCTGAACTAACGTCGCTGTCCGTGAGGTGAACGTAGACCTCGAATTGCCCACTGCTTGGTCGCCATCCGGCAAACCGACAGAGCTGCTGATTACTCATGAATTGAGAGACTTCCGTAATTCGCGTATGCCTGAGCGAGTACATGCGATCCTTCTTGAGCTTCATCTCCGCTCGCGCACACGCTCTCTTGAAGGCCCGGCGCATGCCGTCGTAAGTGACTCGTTCGATCTCTTTGGGTTCGTAGTGGTCGCATCCTGCCCTAGAGTGTCTCTGCGCGGGAACTCCACAGTTCTTGCAGGTGGTTTGCTCCAGCTTGATCCAGAGTGGAGAGCTCGGGTCTCGCGGTCTCTGCGGGTCCCCGCCGGCGGGGTGATGTCTTATCCACTCACGAAGCAGAGTTCCGCTTCTCACTAGGAGATTCCGCCGATCGGGCGTGCCCTTGATTCCGAACACAGATATGTAGTCGCCGTCCTCTCGGAACTCGACACTCTCGATCGAGCAGCCAAGAAGCTCAGCCGGGCGGACTGCTGACTCATACATCACGCTGAAGAAGGCCTTGTCGCGGACATTGCGCAATTGCGAAATGACCATGTCAAGTTCCTCCTGTGTGTATATGTCTGCCCGGGTAACTTGCGTCGGCTTGCTCATGCGAGCCTTGATGAACCGCGTCTTGTCGGGTTCAACCCGTCCATTCAGGATCTTGTAGTATTTCTTGATCGCCTTCTTGAAGTCCACCTTCGTGGCTTCCGCATAGGACGACCGGTTTATGGTGGCGACGAGTCGCTTCAACTCATCCTCATTCGCATCTTTGAGTTGGAATTCTTCCGGGGTGTATCGCACTGCAATCGCTCGCAGCACATAGATGTACTTCCTCTGTCGTGCTGGGCTCAGTCCTTCTGCTGCACACTCGTCGATGAACTCAAGGATGGCTTGCTTGTTCTCCGGGGTCAGCGACTCATCATTTCTCAAGTGCTCGATTCTCGTTTCGAGCGCGTGTAGGTCTCTAGTCATGTCGTTTATCACATTGATCACCTGTTAAGTATGTGTCGCATGCACTGCGCCGCTATGCTGGAGAACCGAACCATCTGTACAGAGCCCCGAGAGGGACTTGGCCATTATGTCCGGATCTCCTAGCGGTGATGCGGCAAGAGACACTACTCACAGATTGGGGGAGGAAGTACTTAAGCGTTTCGCTGCCGTGTTGCTGGACCTGCGGGAACCACTCCATACGACTGTTCAGAGAGGACGTCTCAGGATTGCGAAGCGTTCTGCTCTCAAATAGCTCGTCAGCAAGCAGGGAAGGAAGACTGGCCTTCCACATCAGGAATAGAGCGCCAGATGTAGCGGTAGCAACCAGATCACTGATGGCTCAATCAACCCTAGCCCCAGGCACCAAATGCCGGCCAGTTGACCGCAACCTCTCACAGGGAGTCATCGAATCGGCAAAGCGGCGAAGTGCTCTAGCCCCTCTGGTCAGACGTACTTCTGGACTATCCCAAGAAGATCAAGCCGGCCAGATCCCGTCTGATACTCACTCATGATCTTGAGACCAGTCTGCAGCAACTCCTCAATCTTCCGATATGGGTCGTCACGATCCGGGAAGAGGATCTCTATGGTGCTCCGCAGCCGTCCATCACGGTCAAAGGAGCCCACATTCCACTTGCTCTGGAGCTTGTCACACTCATACTTCTCGCGGTCGGAGTCAAGCGCAAGGGCGACTGCGAGGCGGCCGACATCCATCTCCATGGCGAAGAGCCCCGTATCCATAGCAGCTTGGAGCGTAGCGAATACTTCTGTGCAGACGCCTATCACGTTCTTGTCCTCTGTCAATTGGTCCCACCTTCCACTGGCGCCAGTTCCGAATGGCGGGCTGAGACCCGACCTATCGAGTACTCCTTGCCAAGCGCAGATTTGAGCTCATCCCGGACTACCTCAGGATCCACCTCGCTTCTGTAGACTAACAGGCAGGATTGAGCAGCAATCGTTGGCAGTGCCCGGACAACTCTCCTCTTGTGTTCGTCGTCGAGTCTTCCAAACGGAGAATCCATCACTACCGGTCCGCGGATTGGGGCGTTCTTCTGTAGCGACGCAATCAATGACAAGGCGACGATGTGCTCTGCACCTGCCGACCTGACAGGAATTGCTTTTCCGTCGCTGTGAAGAATTGTCAAGCCGTAGTTGTCGTTTATCCGCAAGCCGCCGTAGTCCGCCTCAGTAGTAAGGGCTAGGAAGACGCTAGTAGCATCCTTCTCGATCTGCTCCTTGAGTGATCTTCGATAGACCTCCACCGCACTCTCGAACAGCTCCGCCGCGCGCTTCGCCATATCCCGTCGGCGCTGTATCATCTCAATCTCGGGGGTTACTCCAAGGCGATCAAGCTCAGCCTCAAGCCGCTTGATGCCGTTCTCGTTCTTCGAGATCTGCTCCTCTAGTTCGTCAATCCCCTTATCTTGGTTGGCGATAGCTCCGGAGAGCTTCATGAGACTGCTTTTCGACGTCCTAATCTCAGTCTGGTCGATGGTTCCGACTTGGGCGTCGATTTCGGCGATTCGATCGTCGAACTGGGCGATTCTAAGCTTGCTCTCTTCGAGATGCCTCAATTCCGCCTCTAGGACCGGCATTCGATTCTTCACAGTGAGTCGCTCAAGCGCGGTCTTTCGAGATACCCTCGACTCGAGCACATCGTCCGCAGCCTCCACATCCTCGTCAGCGTCATCTCGCTCCACCTTCTGCCGAAGCTTGCTCTCGGTGTCCCCTTCGACAGATTGCTCGCAGAGCACACACTGGCCCGTTTCCATGCTCATCTTGGCCAATCTCTCTAGTTCGGCGGATAGACGTCTCTCCATCTGACGAGAATTGAGTTCCTTGATCTCCCTCTCAACGGCCTTCAGTTCGCCCTCGATTGAGGGAGCAGCAACCCAACGCCAAGCTTCGCTGAGCATCTCTCGGACTTCTTCTTGCTTGGCTTCGAGGACTGCCTCGATCTCTTCCCTCTCATGATCCAGCCTCTCCTTCTCTGCGAGGAGTGCCTGCGTCTTCTCATGTCTACGCAATTGGGCAAGCACAGCTTGTCGCTCTTGGTCAGTGGCGTCACGCTCCGACTCAAGCGCCATCTTCCTCTCCTGGAACACTTCCCTGCTTCTCAGAGCCACCTTCAGGTTTCTCGCCACTTGCTCAGAGCGTGCATTCTTGCTTGCCGCCTTGGTGTGCTCGTTTTGAATCTCCGTCACAACCCGACCAAGCGTGATCTTGGAGTTAGTGAGTAGCGGGATTCCGAGTATCTTCTCAATCGCAGCACGGATGCGTCTTCCCATATCACTGCTATCACGAAGGAGTTCTTCGTAGGTTTGCAGTAACTCAGCGTCAAACAGGAAAAACCGAACTATCTGCTGGGGCATCACCTCCGACAGGACTCTCAGCGAGTCATCCGGCCCCAGTGTCTTTCCATCCTTAACCATGTACATCTTGTGTAGGTAGTCAGAGTCATTCTTCGGTCTCTCGACTCCCGCTTCGAGACTGCACGACCTATTCACCTCGTATTCCCCACCTTCATAGGTGAAGTCCAGCGTTACGGAGAAGCCATACTCACCTTCCTCCGCCGCTTCCCAGTTGCCCACTAAGTGGTAGGACTGCTGCTCAGAGCCTCGCCCGACAATGACCCCCGTGAGCGCATATCCAATTGCGTTGATGATGGTGGTTTTGCCTCGCATGTTCTCGCCGTAGACGACGGTCACTTTGCCAGGGCCTGCAAACTCAAGGCTTTGCGTGCCCTTGTAGGGGCCGAAATTCGTCATCTGGAGCCGGCGAAACTCAAGCACCTGCATCTCCCGTTTCTAGGAACGAATCGATCAACCTCGAGACTTTCCCCACCACAAGTCCCTCGTCTGGGTTGCCCCGGTGTTCGTCAAGAATCTTCAGGATCAGATCGATAGGAACATCCTGATACTCAGTTTGCTGTAGGTCTCGAAGTGTCTGCTCTACGGCTGTTGGTTTAGTCTCCATTCTCATAGCCTATGTCCTTTACCCTGTCTATGTCAATCCCAGCCAACGCTCCCAAAGCCGCAATCCTGTGCGCGCAGTCCGTGTTGATTGCATCGAGGGCGAACTCGTAGGCTCGGGCCAACTCCGCATGCTCAAGGGAGCGCATAGATCCTTGCTCAATATCGGCACAGGTCTCCGGCATTACAAGGACATCGTGGATATGTGCGAAGAGCTTCTCTGGTGCTCGACGCAGCAGTCTCCCACGACGTTGAATGAACTCACGCGGATTCCTCGATGACGCTAGAATCAGTGCGTGAGTCGCGAGAGGAACGTCGATTCCCTCGTCTAGACACCTGATCGCCACAAGGATTCCGCCGACTTCGCCGAATCGCTCCAGCGTAGTCTTGCGATCTCCAGACATCTGTGAGTGGTATTCCTGAGATGGCAGTCCCGCTTCCCGCAGAACATGATTCACAGCGCCTGCTTGGTCTGCTGAGTCACAGTAGACAATCCATCGCTGTCCTCGCTCATAGTACTTAGTGAGGATCTCGTGGCATAGAGGCACCTTGGACTCCGCGCTCTTGGCGATACGCGCCCTCTGGATTGATAAGAGCTTGATTGCGTCCGGCAGGGTCTCCTCTTCGGCTGAACCTCCCATCTTCGCTAGTGCTCGCGCGATTCTTCGACTCAGATCCAACCATTCCTCAGACTCTGTCTGAGACAAGCGCGTCTGATGGGGATAGTAGAAGTATGGCGTAAGGACTCCATCCTCGATCCCGTCCCTTAGCGTGTAGCTGCAGGGTAGGATCCCATCGAAATAGAAGAGCAACTTCGATGTCCCATCTGGATCACCTGCTCGCTTAGGGGTCGCGCTCAACCCAAGTCTTCGACCGCTCTGCATACTCAGGAGCCTTGATGCATTTGGACTTCCCGCTCTATGGACCTCATCGACCACAAGCATGATGTGAGGTCCTTGACACACATCGTTAAGGAAGCCGGGAGTGGATGCCGTTTGCAGTGTGGCTAGGATCACTGCTGATTGGCTACTGGATTCCCTCGTGCTTGCTCTCAGCAGGTTGTCGGATCGCCACTTGACACTGCCCCCACCGCATCGAAGAATGAGCGGTTTCAGATCAGCAAGGAACCACCGAATCTCGGAGTCCCACTGGTCAAGAAGCCCGATGGACGGAACCACAATGATACACACTTCCCCCCTTTGCAGACTCTCCCGCAGCGCGGCAAGGGCAATGAAGGTCTTCCCACTCCCCGTAGCATACTCAATGATTCCTCTCCCATCGTTCGCTTCCCAGACTCTGAGTGCAGTTTCCTGATGGGGCCTGAGAGCAATCCGGGGAGAATCAGGATTCAGTTTCCCATGCCTTCCGCGTATCGCACGCAGAACATCGTCCCATGTCTCTGCATCGGCATGTTTGATAAGTTCCTTGGCAAGAGCCTCAGGGAATCGCAGCACTTCCGCTCCTGGCATGCGGTTGCTCCAAAGAGTCTCGAAGTACTCACACTCGCGAGAAACGCGCTCCTGCTCCCTTCCTCCTGCCCAGGAGACGAAGACATCAACCGTCTCCAGATTGCCGTCGTTTGCGAGACCCTTCCACGTCTCATTCATTGAGCCCTTGAAGACCACTCTCTCACCTTGATCGTCCATGAACACGCCGAGCTTGCTGTGGAAGAGCCCACCTAGGGAGCGGTCCTCTCCTGAGCCGAGAACAGCCACTCGCAGATCGACAATGCCATCCCTAATCAGCAGCCCAAGAAGCTTGGCAGGGTCCTTCATCTCATCATCCTGCAACATCTCAATGATCTGTGCGCGGAGATTCTCCTGAACGCAATCCCGAGCAAGGGTCCCACGGCGTATCGCCTCCGTGTCAGCCTCGCTCAGGATATGGGAGCAGATGATTCTGATGCGCCCATCGCTCATGACAAACACGTCAAGTGCATCCCAGGCCAGAAGAAGAATCGAACTGGAGAAGTAGCCCACGGCCCGATCGTACCGCTTGCTGGCTCGCATGCAGGGCAGATAGAAGCGGTCCGCGATGTCATCCCAGCCTTTGTGATAGCTTGTCTTGAACCGCAGGTCCCTAAGGCTCATGTCGAGTGGTCAAACGCTCCGAAGTTGCTTCCAACCTGGTTGCAAGCCCTTTCACAAGGGAGTCCGCATGACAGATCACGACTGTCTCGCACTCGTCACGCCCATGGCGAGGTACCGTGACCACCTCACCTCCCAGTGCCTGCAGAACCGAGTCATGCGACACTGTGAGAGTGAACGCATAGCGCTTGCCCTCATGGAGAAACGCGTCCCACAGCACGAAGATGCTTCTCTCATAGATGCAGCCCGCAAGAATAGGGCGCTCGGTGTCTGAAACCGTATACCGCCCCATTTCCCCTCGCTTCTGCTCCGGCAGGATCATCTGGAGCCTGTACGTCGTCTTGCCATGGTTGCCGCTTCTCCCTCCGAGGGCATAGGCATACACCGCGAAGTCAATTGCGAGAGGGGGCCCAACTTCTACTCGAAGCGGTCGCGACGAGATGTCACCTCTCAATGTCGAATTTCCGAGTGCGTCCAGCACTTGCTTGTTCAAAGAGCGAATGTCGATCTTCTCCCGCGTACTACTCCTCTTCCGCCTGACTGGTTTGGGATTGGCGGGCGAAACAAGTGAGACTTGCTTCTGCTCATCCATAATGAACGATTCCGAGTTCCCTAGGATCATGACAACAGACGAGTCCTTGAGGTCGGGCCGCTTGCCCAAGATCTCTCTTTGCAGCACTGCAAGAGGAACCGGTCCACCGTTGTCTTCTATTGCACTTGCAGCAAGAGCTTCGACTGATCGTCCCTCAATACTCCACTCGGCAAGACTCCAAATCCCCTTTCGGCCGATGCAGGAGAAGCGCGAATCAGTCCCAAGCTGCCCCGCGATGGATCGTGGATTGACATGTGTCGCGGAGATCTGCATCTTCTCTATCTCATCTGCGATATGCTCGGGCCGCATCGGCTGTCCACTGCTGTAGAGCACACGAAATGCCTTGTCGGCCAGTCTGGAGAGCGAGGACATCTCAATCTCGTATGAGCCGCCGACTCCCGATGGTATAGCTAGAGGACAGAGAAGCAATGCCAGCGAGGCAGTGGCCTGACTGACTCCAGCGCGATCGCAGACGGCGTCCAGGAGATCATCCCCCTGCACTGGCACCACAGCCTCTCTCAGAACGTCAGCAACCACGGCACTGGCCGCTTCCAGTTCGGGTACAGGAAGACTGGTATTAACCCAATACGCCTCCGGACCTGATTTCGAGCGGGCCCGGCTAGGAACCGTGACTCTCGAAAGGTCAAGAACCTCACACACCAAGCGCAGTGCAGATTGCTTGCCTCGCCCAACAGGGATGCCCAGCAAACTTGCGACTGTCTCTTCACCAACCGGATTTGCGGTGTCACAGAGATCGCTCTTCGCTTGACCCACAGTAGCCGCGAACCAGGGCTGGATTAGGCCACCTCCAACCGTTGGGCCATCTAGAATCACTCTCAAGAGCATCTCTACATGAGCGTCCATGCTCCGACAGATCTGATATACCCTCTGCTTGGTGATGCTGAAGAGCTCCGCGATTTCGGCATTCGTGGAAGGAGCACCATCCAGTGGGCATCGTAGACTAATCCAGCACTCTGCATTCCTAGTTACCGAGGTGGATGCATGGGCGAGCAGTCTCAAGAGCTCCCCAAGCGAACTGTCGGATGGTGGTTCGATCCCGAGATCGCGAAGCGATGGAACGACATACCCCAGCAGTCGATCGTTCACAGTCAGATGAGCCAGCAAGTCCCACCGCAAAGCGTTGATCCAGTTCGCAGCGGCTTCAGTTTCCTCGCGCTGAATCGCGCAGTTCGCCATGTCCAGGAAATCGGAGACGCTCATGTCAGCAGCATCCGGCTGTGAGATTTCGCAAAGCCTCTGGAGATTTGGCAGATCGCGGATATTGAGGAGAAGAATCCTCCTCAACTTGTCGCTTGGCACCAGGACGTTCATCGATCCCTTTTCGTCTCCGAGAAGCCGAATCAAAGCGGAATCCTCGTCTGCGATCCTGAGGACGCGCTGCTGCGTCTCCCAAGGAAGAATCAGCAACTCCGCGCGACTCAGAGCATTCTGATCAAGGTCGCTCTCCCCCGCCACAACACCGATGCCGTGATCAGCTAGCACGCGAGCGTCTTCAAGGGCTAACCCGATCTCCCTCAAGCGCCCGGTTTCTACACGAGAGACATCCGCTATATCCAGATCGCTGATCGCGTCTCTGACCCGTGCCAGTGTCTTGGCTCCCACGCCATGAACGAATGAGAAGTCCGTGTCCATCTCGCGTAGCAGATCGCCCAAAGTACAGATACGATTTCTCTGCAGTAACTGCAAAGTGCGAAAATCCAATCTCAAGTGCTCGATCGGGGTCAGGTGATCGATCATCGTCTCGCTCGATTTCTCCTCAGTCTGCTAGTCAGATTCATCAGCACATCATCTCGCAACACTGCTAGTCGCCATTCAGTCGGACTCATTGCGCATTGCCACATCCGGGGTCACTAGTGATGGAAATCTCCCCATTGATCCCGCCACATAGTCCGGATCAGAGTCAATTGATACCCAGAATCGCCCAAGGCGTTCCGCAGCACAGCCTGTCGTGTTACTCCCCGAGAATGGGTCGAGGACAAGATCGCCTTCCTTGGTCAGGAACCTAATGAAGAACTCTGCCAAGTCGATCGGCATCCTTGCTGGATGGGGACGGACTCCACGCGTCCTGCAGTACTCGATATAGCCGTCAGAGTTAGCTGTGTTGGCTATCGTGATGACACTTCCGGGAATCGAGCCCCCATGGTTCTTCAGAAAGGACCTCTTGCCGATCTTGTGCTCGGAAGGCCGAGAACCAGCGTTGTACTTCCCTCGTCGCAAGAGCTTCTCCATTGCGGCGCTGTAGGGCTGCAAGACACGTCGATTGTCGGCCTCAGGCTTCATAGAGCGAGACATCCACCATAGTCTAGTGTGACTGTCTTTCAAGCGTATCCTCTCAACATTTACCCACTGGGCCGGAGTTGGGAGCTTCGCCGGGTTGTTCCAGATGAACTCCTGGCAGAGATACAGGTCATTTCTCCTCTGGAACTCGAGCAAGGCTTCGAGAGCCAAGTTGGACATGGTTGGACGCCCAGATTGCCAGGAATTCCCCATCTCCATGACGATCGATCCATTGTCTGAGAGCACTTCGCACATGCTCGTGCCAATGTCTGCAAGCCAGTCAACGTACTCGGAACCATCCAGATTCCCGTATCGCTTCTTTCGATTCAGCGGGAAAGGAGGTGAAGTGAACACGAGCTGGAATGTGAGGCGTCCCGACCGAAACTCAGGTCTCTCAAGTATTACGTCAGACAGCCCCTGATACATCCTCCCTCGCTTCGTTTGGTATGCGACTTCGCTTGGCCTGCGGCCTAGGAAGGGGGTCTGAGATCGACTGATGCTGGGTTGAGTTCTGTGTAGTTCGGCCTCGCTCGCTGAAGCCGATCTGGGATGCCCGACCATGTCCATGTCTCATGGTACTCGCCTCCGAATGGCACAAGCAAGGCTCCCATCGGCAGGCAGGGATTCATCTCCTCTCGAATCTTATCTCCCCATTCCCTGTATGCGACGCTGTTCCAACACTTCGCGGTGAGGTTCACCTCGAGATCCGTGACCACAGCGGGTAGGACTGCGGGATGGAGAAACTGGCCGGCCTGTCTGATATTACCCACCAGAGTGTGCGTTGCCAGGCAGTAAGATTGCCGGAACGCTCTTGTCTCGGACTAGACTTCGATTCCAGAGCCCACTTCAAAGGGGGGACCGTAGTGCAGGTTTCCGGGGACGGGTGCGCCGGGTAGAATGGCCTAGCAGCAGGTGTTATGAAGTGATTGTGGGCGCCTGCATGAAGGTGGTATTGTGGCAGATCTATCAGTCAGCTTCGGACGCTCTCCGTCGAATCGATTCCCTGAAGCCAAGAGGATCGCGCAGCTACTTCCGTCTTATCGGTGCGTCGGAACAGGCAGGAATGAGCGACATACCGTAACCATAGAACTATCACCGACAACAGAAGATACACTGCTTCACCTCCAGCATCTGATGGGAATCATCAGTGGTTGGAAGAGCTCCAGCGTAACAGTCGATGCTGATGTTCTGGAGAGGGAACGAGACTTCGCAAGGCTACTTGCAGAGACATCTGCCTGCTATCGGGCTAAGCGCAACGTGCCCTGGAACGACGGCTATTGCATTGGGAAGGACTCCCCGGCAGACGAGCGGCGGAGGTTCGGTTGCAGACTCGAGAATCCAGTTCGTTGGGAATTCAAACGATTCGGCTCCGGGAGAATGGTGAACTGGTACGAGTTTGGAGATCTGTCTGGTGATCATCGGCTCTATCACATCGACAAGAAGAAGATTCTCGAGGCACTTACCATGGGAATCTCGCGTTCGGCCTGTGCGCTGTGCCCCTCATTCAGTCAAGAGAGACTCGAGGCGGGGGTCAGCTTGCTTCCTGACCAGATAGACATCGAGGCAGACGACAACTACATGATCAAGTACTCAAGTGTGGACAGAGGCATGGCACTCGGGATCATGCGGGTTGAGCGCTACGCGTTCCCACTGTACGGTGATGACGAACCGGAACAGCCCGGGGATGCCGTAGGGCGTGATGTCCCAGCAGTACGATACTCAGACATCGCGGCTCAGGAAGCCGCGCTTGCAGCGATCGAAGACGTAGTTGGTCTGCCGCTAAGGCATGCTGACTACTTCGCATCAGTCGGCGTTCAGCCGCATAGGGGGGTTCTGCTCTATGGTTCTCCCGGCAATGGGAAGACGTTGCTCGCCAAGGCCGTCGCTGGCGAGGCTGATGCTCACCTGGAGATCGTGAACGGTCCCGAGATCCTTTCGAAGTGGTACGGCGAGAGCCAAGCCAACCTGCGGCGCATATTTGAGCGGGCCAAGACGTACGCGCCGAGTGTAATCCTGTTTGATGAGATCGACTCGATCGCGGCCGCCCGGAGTGCAATGAGAGAGCAGCACGATGTTGCCCTGATCTCGCAATTGCTTGTGCTGCTGGATGGGCTGGAAGAACGTGGCCAGATCATAGTGATTGGGACCACGAATCGGATTGAGGCCGTAGATCCGGCAATACGAAGACCTGGGAGGTTCGACTACCACATTCTGCTTGAAGAGCCAAACGCTCAGGGCAGAGAAGCCATACTGCAGGTGCACTTGGCCAAGCTGAGAACTGAGATAGGTGTCAACCTTCAGGAGCTAGCATCCCTAACTGATGGTTTCTCGGGCGCAGACCTGGCAGGTGTCTGTAGAGAGGCAGGCCTTGTGGCTATCCGACGAGCACTGGGGCAGGGGATGCGCCCCGACGAAGTGCGCGTCTCGCACGAGGATCTTGTACGTGCCACAGACGCAATCCGTGCAAAGCGCAGCTACTAACCTGAAGGAAGTCAGACGTGCTGTGCGGTCGCTGAGTGTCACTTCACTACAGTCTGCCACGTAATCATGGAAACGGCAGAGCATGTCAACGAAGTGCAGCTACCAGACGTATCTGGCATGCGCGATGAACAACCGACTCCAGTGAGACTGCATCCCGTGACCACCTGTGGCTCACGACCTCGCGAATCTTGCAGAGGTACTCGGCCTAGGGGAATCCGCTCCGTACGCGCCCTTGGTCTGGAGTAGTCTGCTTCGAACCCGGGGAGTCTTCAACCGACCGGGCTGATCGAGCATGCGTCCGGAGTGTCAAGTTGAGAGGTGCCCAGAGCTCGATTCTAAGCCTTTCCGTATCGCCAGTGGAACTGCCGCAGTGGAGAAACCTCGCTTCAGACCCATCGGTTGAGCTAGGATGTCGTTGCCAATGAGACTACACGACAGCAGGCTTCAGCTATCTGCAAGCGATCTCGCCAACTATCTGGGATGTCATCATCTCACGTGCCTCGACTTGCGCGCCGCTCGCGGTGAACAGGACGCACCGGTGTACAGGGACCCGGCGCTGGAAGCATTGCAGGAGCGTGGATTCCAGCACGAGCACGGCTACATCGATTTCTTGAGATCCAAGGGGTTCTCCATTGTGGAAGTCAGCGAGGATGGCAGCTCCGAGGGCGTCTTCCAGGCAACCTGCGATGCGATGAAACAAGGGCCGGATGTGATCGTACAGGCGACGCTGCTTGACGACGGCTGGATGGGGCGAGCTGATGTCTTGCTTCGAGTCGAGAGACCATCCGAGCTCGGCGACTACTCGTATGAGATTGCTGATACCAAGCTCGCGCGCGAGACCAAAGGACGAACGATTCTTCAGCTCTGCCTGTACTCCGATCTCTTGAGGCAGGTTCAAGGCGTCCTTCCTGAGCACATGTACGTCATACCGCCTGCAGATGACTACCAGCCAGAACCATATCGAGTCGATGACTTCATGGCCTACTACCGGGTGGTGCGGGAGCGTCTGCTCGCTGCAGTGCGAGATGGAACGTGGCATGGCGAAGAGACGTATCCGGACCCGTGTGAGCAGTGCAGTATCTGCCGCTGGTGGCAGGTCTGCAATCGTAGACGCCACGATGATGACCATCTCTGCTTGGTCGCTGGAATCAGCAAGATGCAGATCGGGGAGCTTCTGGCTCGGGAGGTGGAAACGCTGAAGGCCTTAGCGGAAATTGAAATCCCGCTCGATCCAGTACCTGAACGCGGCGCTCCAGAGACCTATGAACGAGTTCATCACCAAGCGCGCGTGCAGCTTGAGGGTCGAGTCAAGGGTGAACCCGTTCATGAGCTACTCGACCTTGAAGAAGGATTCGGGCTGTTTCGCCTTCCTGAACCTACTCCGCAGGACATCTTTTTCGACTTCGAGGGAGCGCGCTTCGTTGGAGATGAGGGGCTTGAGTATCTGTTTGGGTACGTTTCCCTCGATGCCGATGGAGAGCCGGAGTATCACCCTCTGTGGGCGATGACCCCCGAGGAGGAGAAGGCGACGTTCGAGACGTTCATTGATGAAGTCATGGCGCGGTTGCGCAAGGACGAGGGATTCCACATCTACCACTACGCCTCGTATGAACCTGCAGCGATCAAACGGCTGATGGGCCGCTACGCGACTCGAGAGGACGAAGTCGATCGGTTGCTTCGTGGCGAACGATTCGTTGACCTTTATGCAATCGTGAAGCACACGGTGCGAGCCAGCGTTGAGTCGTATTCCATCAAGGATCTCGAACCGTTCTTCGGATTCGAGCGACAGGTGGACTTGCGAGAAGCCTCGAAGAATCTCCACGCAGTCGAATACGCACTGGAGTTTAACACGCCGGAATCGATCACAGATGAGATCCGCACCGCGGTTCAGGGCTACAACGAGGATGATTGCCTGGCGACGTTTAAGTTACGCGGCTGGCTCGAAGAGAAGCGCGGCGAGTGGAGACATGCTGGCGAAGACATCCCACGACCAGAACTGAAGAGTGGCGATCCGAGTGAAGCCCAGGCAGAGATTCTCACACGTGTGCAAGAGCTTCGGGATCGCCTTGCGGCGGAGCTGCCCGTCGATCGGAATGACCGAACCAAGACACAGCAGGCCCAGTGGATTCTCGCGCAGCTCTTGGAGTGGCACTGGCGCGAAGCGAAGGCTGTTTGGTGGGAGTACTACAGGCTCCTCGAACTCAGCGATGAGGAGCTGATTGACGAGAGGAACGCAATCGCGAATCTCGAGTACATCGGTCGCATCGATGAGGTTGGCAAAGGCAGCGTGATCGATCGGTATCGATTCCCGCATCAAGAGACGAAACTGCGCGCAGGCGCCAAGGTGCTGACTCAGGAGACCGGCACGAACCCGCTCGGAGAGGTGATTGAGATCGATCTGGTCGAGGGGCTTGTGGATCTGCGCAAGGGTCCAAAGAAGGCGGAGATGCATCCCCCCTCTGTCTTCAGCCACGACAGCATCCCAACGAAGGGGCTCCAGGGAGCCTTGTTTCGAATGGGAGAGTGGGTCGCGGAACATGGCATCGATAGAGACGGTCCATACCGCGCAGGGCGTGACTTGCTCCTTGGGATCCCCCCGCGCCTGCAGGGGGAGTCAATCGAGACCGTTGTCGAAACCGAGGAGACGCGCCTCGATGCTGCGCTGAAGCTCGTCCTTGACCTGGATCATGGACTGCTCCCCATACAGGGCCCGCCCGGTGCCGGGAAGACCTACACGGGGGCACGCATGATCTGCACTGCCGTGAAGGCAGGACTCAAGGTGGGGATCACTGCCGTCAGCCATAAGGTCATTGGCAACCTCCTGAAGGAGGCGGTCAAGGCCGCTCCCGAGATGGAAGTTGCGCTCTCGTGCGTACGAAAGGTGACTGAGAAGTCCGCCGGTGAGTTGCCTCCCGAGATCCAGGAGACAACAGCTAACGGGAAGGTCTTCCAGATGCTCACCGCAGGTGAGGTCCAGGTTGCCGCGGGTACAGCTTGGTTGTGGTCCCGTGAGGACGCTACGGATTCGATTGACGTCCTCTTCGTCGATGAAGCGGGGCAGATCTCGCTGGCGAACACGTTGGCTGTGGCGCAAGCCGCGAAGTCCGTCGTTCTTCTTGGCGACCCGCAGCAGCTCGAACAGCCCAAGCGCGGTAGCCACCCTGACGGCACTGATGTAAGCGCCTTGCAGCACTTGCTGGAGGGGCATAAGACAATGCCCCGAGATCGCGGGCTGTTCCTCGAGAGAACCTGGCGGCTGCATCCGGCGATCTGCAAGTTCACCTCCGAGCTCTTCTATGAGAACCGGCTTCTTCCCCAGACCGGGCTGGATATCCAGAGCCTGAATGGATCTGCTGAGCACGCTGGCTCAGGGCTGTTCTTCGTGCCGGTGGTCCACGAGGGGAACTGCAACGAATCCCCCGAAGAGGCTGTTGTGGTAGCACAGCTCGTGGCGGAACTGACGACACAGGGAGTGGAGTGGACAGATAGCGAGGGCGTGAGCCGGCAGGTAGGACTTGCGGATGTGCTTGTCGTTGCTCCGTACAACGCTCACGTTGCCAGTATTCTCGAGCGCCTCCCAGGCGGAGCACGCGTGGGTACTGTGGATCGCTTCCAAGGGCAGGAGGCTCCTGTGGTTATCTACTCGATGGGAACGTCGGCACCAGAGCTGGCTCCTAGAGGCATGGAGTTCCTGTATGGGGCGAGCCGTCTTAACGTGGCGACATCTCGCGCGCAATGCCTCTGCATTCTCGTAGCGAACCCGAAGCTGTTCCAGCCGGACTGCCGAACGCCGAGGCAGATGAGACTAGCGAACGCGTTCTGCCGGTACTTGGAAATGGCAACTGACTGATCGAGTACCCGCGAAGTACTGGCCGCTACTTCCCTTCCCTACTGGGATCCTGCGTCGGCTCTGCCGCCGCGTCTTCATCGTTCCACTCGTGGAGGATCGAGAAGAACTGCTGCAGGTTGTAGAGCGCTTCATCCAGCTGCCCTTCGGTCTCTATGCTAAATAGCCGACGTGCTTTCTCGAGTTGCTCCTTCGTGTATCGATCCGCCATCTCTCACCCCATTGCTGTCTCCATGGTAGCGAGTCCGTGTGTGGTGTATTGGGCTCGGCATCCTTCATCGATATGATGGGAATGAAGGAAGAAGGAGGGGGAATGAGAAAGCAGATCACGGACAAGTTGTCCATCTACATCCCAGCCACCAAGATCGATAGGAAGCCTGTGGAACGCTTGATCGCCTTGGGCGAGAAGCGAGATCGTTCGGTCAACTACCTGGTCGTGGAAGCCATCCTGCAGTACCTGGAGCGCGAGGAGAAGAAGTGAAATCGCGAGCGCGGCCGCTGTCCAGTGGGGCACTGCTCGCTTCGGTCCTCCTGATCCTGGCAAGCGCCACCGTCTTCGCGCAGTACACGCAGGATGAGCTCGATCTGATCAGCGAGCATCTCTACATGGGCCTGCCGCAGACGTACTCGGGGACTCAGCAGATCCTCGTCCGGACCGCCTATGTCAACTGCTATGACTCGTCGCGCCGTGTCGGACTGTGGTCGGCGTACTACGTCGAGCCCGACTACCTGTGCACGCCAGAGCGGGAGAGCCGATTCGAGACGTACCGCGAGGACACGAACGCATCAGGCTGCCCGATTCCGGATGAGTATGCACGGCAGTATCAACCCGGAGCTCAGAAGTATGACGCGGGGCATCTGTCGCCGTACAACATCGCCGGCGGGGATCGCGACGAGGACGGGCTCTACGCCTGCTACCGGCCATCGAACCCAGATGAAGATGAGGGCTGCATCTGTGGCGATCTCTCTGAAGCCGAATGGCTGGCGAGTGGTGGGGATTGTGATAGCTATTGCGGGCCGAGCGACTTGGATGATGAGCAGACGGTCTTCGAGATCAACTACCTTTCCAACTTCGCGCCGCAGCATGAATCGTTCAATCGCTGGGGACTGTGGCGAACACTGGAGCGACAGATCCAGGAGACGTGGGTTGAGGATCAGGGGCTAGAGCTCTGGGTGATTGCCGGCTCCATCTTCACCAGTGCCGAGCCGGCCAAGGCGGGGCCACAGGAGGACATCCACATCCCGCAGCTCTTCTTCAAGCTGGTGGTAAAGGTTGAGAACGACGAGCCCGTGATCCTGGCGTTCCTGTTTCCGCATGAAGCGGATTCATCCGGGGAGATCGAGGACTATCTAGTCACGGTGGACACGATCGAGGCCCTGTCTGGATTCGACTTCTTCCGGGATCTACCGGACACGCTCGAAGCCGCGCTCGAATCCCAAGGCACCTGGGAGAACTGGAGCGGGTTCGGGGATAGGTAGTTTGACCATCGCTGAGGAAGGGGCAATCAGAGCAACTTGACTGGCAGACTCCGGTGAGGTAACTCTGGGTCATCTCTTCGATCACCAAGGAGGCGCTTTGACTAAGACGCACTACACACCTGTGGAGAAGCGGCTGCGAACTGCGCGGCGGCGATACCAGTTCGCTGAACTATCGCTAGACCACGGACAACTCGACCAGGTCATGAAGTTCATCGCCGATGGGGAGAAGTTCAAGTCCCCAGATGATCTCCTTGAGGTGCGTGGGATCGGAGAGGATACCGTACGGAGCTTACACTTGATCCCGCTTCCAGATTTCCGCGGATGGTGCGCGCGGCTAGTGCGAGTTTCCTGGAAGGTCTGCGAGGAGTTCGACCGGGACACGCCCCTTGCTGAGGTCGATGATCGAATCGCGTCTCTCGCTCAAGAGGAATCTCTGTTTGAGGATAGGGATGAATGGCCGTCGGTCGATGGCGGCTCGAGCGCGTTGGTGCGGGAGATACGACGGATGTCAGAACACATAAGGAGGGCGAAGTCACTTGGCCTCCAAAGCAGAGTCACTGATGAGCTGGGTCTTCGCAGATATGGGTGCATCCTAGTCGGTGCAAACGAACAGGTACTAAGCAGGATCATGAAGTCTCGAAAGGACGTCTGTCACGTTGTCGTCTTGTCACCAACGCAGGGGCCGTATGCGCTTACGGACGAGAGGATCCAGACCTTCTGGGAGGGAGACGAGGTAGAGACGCCTCCGCACCTAGCACTCGGCGACCTGGTCAGCAAGGTGGTTGAGAACCTACAGGCAGAGGGCGTGTGGCAAGCAGAGCGCTCAACAGGCCATGACTATGCGGAGGCATTCCAGAGAACTTCAGATCAACTTGCGCAGCTGGCGAAGTCACTCAAGCTTCAAGTCCGACAATGGATCCGGGCTGAGGTGAAGCCGTTTCCGAAGAGGCGGGTTCGTCTCAGCTTCGAGTACAGCGAGTGGAGTCAGACGAAGGTGAGCGGGTCGGGAACATCGAAGAAGCGGCGTAAGGAAATCGTCGGAATTACAGTCCTGGCAGACAAGCTTCCGCCTGATGACTACCTGAAGTACCAACTCACGCCGCGGCATGGGCGCACAAACATCAAAGAGATCGAGTTCATTCTGATTGTCGCTTGGCACGGTTCATATCAAATCGGGGAAGGGTGGAGCGGTCCTTCCTTCGGAGTGACTGACTGGCGGTCTAGGGTTCCCCTCATAGTCGTCTTGCCCTATGAAGCGCGCATGTGGATCCAAGTCAATGGCGAAATTGGTGAGTCAATGGTTCTGCCAGAGAGGACCGCACGATACGAAGCTTGAGCATTGCGCTTAGCACCTAGAGAAGTCACAGATCTGGCCCGAAGTGGTTCGGGGCTGCCACTAGAGCAGCCCCTTGTCACGCATCGAGAGGAATCCATCCCGGGTCACAATGAGATGATCGAGAACCCGGATCCCGAGAATCTCTCCTCCCTTCACCAGTCGCTTGGTGAGCGCCAGATCCTCGGGACTGGCTTCCAGCGTTCCGGATGGGTGGTTGTGGGCCACAAGAATCGAGGCCGCCCGATCGGAAATCGGATCTGAGAACACCTCCCGCGGGTGGACCTGGTTGCTGTCCAGAAGTCCCACCGTCACCCACCGCGTACGGATCGGATGGTTGGCTCCATCCAAACTCATCACCGCGAACACCTCTTGTGGCATCGAGCGGATGCCTTCGAAGTAGGTCACGGCATCGGATGCCTCGCGGATGGCAGCCTCTGCCAACGGTTGAACCGGCTCCCGGGTTGTATAGACGAGGGCCCCATCGACGTAGATCTCGACTCGCTTCGTTTCTGTCGTCATGTCTGCCCGCCTCCTGTTTGGCTTGTTGCGCTTTGAGCGGCGCACACCCGGGCAACAGCGATGGGGTGTAGCGGAGACAGGGATCTCAAGGAGGGGACCCGCAGGAGGAGACAAAGGCTCGAGCACCTACGGCGCGCAGACGTTTGTCGACGAGGGTGGGGCGGCGGCCTTGAAGCGCTGTCGTAGCGAATAAGCTCATGTTGCCGGGGGTGTTGACGCGGACGTGGCACGAGAGCCACAGCCTATCCGAAGAAGCAACACGGCCCAGCGCTAGCCGCCAGAGGTTCGGTTGACCTTCGCCAGCGGAATGCGGACCCGAAACGGGTCCTTACCTGAGATCTTCAAGATCCCTTCCCCCAATCCAATCCCATAACTCGCCTTGATCTGTCGGGGGTTGAGACCCAATGCGATATTCATGTCACGGATGTCTTTGCCGGATCCAAGCTGCATCTCGAGCTTGACATGGGTATTCGCCTGAACGGAAGGGGTCAGTTCAGACGGTTGCTGGTCAGCAAGGACCAACCCGATGCCAAAGCTTCTCGTCTCAGCCAAGATCTCATCGACATACGGACGCTCGTCTTTGAGGCGGTACTTCTTGCGGATGTCAAAGACGTGCTTCGCTTCGTCGCTGAACAGGAGATTTCGAACATCACGTTGCGATCCACGTTCCACCCAGTACTCGTAGAGTCCGGCAAGCAACAGCTCGCAAACGAGGCTGATTGTCTGGGGCTTCATCCCTCGAAATTCAAAGACGAGACTCTGGTTCACCAACTCAGCCATCGGGAATCCGGCCGAGCAATTGAACATGACACCTTCGAACTTGAGCATGTCGGTCAATCGATTCAGGAGTCGGTCCTTGTATTGAACGGAGGGCGTTCCTTGTCGAACGGTGCGGGCGTCAATGGCATCGCGAAGCTCATGAAGCGACGGCCAAATCTTGCCTGGATCAGAGTCGACGCCATAGACGTGATAAAGGTCGAAGAGCAGGTCACCAAGAAGTGCTTGTGAAGCAAGCCACAGACCCTGCGAGTGCCCGAACACACGTTGCAGGAGCTTGCCGTTCAAGAGGAAGTCAGGTTGCGCAAGGAAGTTCAACGGATTCAATCGAAGGTCGCGCCACTGGAGGACGGGAAGTCCAACATCTCGGTACTCGTTCTTGAAGTCGAAGACCCAGACCACCAGGCCATGGGCAATCGCTTCTTCAATCAGAACCTTCATCAAGTTGGTCTTGCCCGAACCCGTCTCTCCCGTGATCAGCATGTTTCGCGTGAGAGTTCGAGGCGGAAGAAGAACGGGGAGACCCGCTGTATCGAATCCAATATGTAGCCCAGACGGTGACATCGTTGCGAGTTCAACGATGTCCCGTCTTGAAAGCGGGTCTAAAGAGTACCGTTCTGCCTCCTGCG
>Ga0272444_10001433_pt1 | contig 22986 bp, 19 predicted proteins | sample SSMForm13_FD_201033 | JGI IMG/M metagenome (GOLD analysis project Ga0272444, IMG submission 201033) | Marine sediment archaeal communities from Little Sippewissett salt marsh, Falmouth, MA, United States - SSM-Form-13 | ecosystem: Environmental > Aquatic > Marine > Wetlands > Sediment ...
GCGAGATGCGCACTAGCCGATGGATTCCGGTTTCCGTCTTAAGATAACCATAGGCATAGGCACCGCCAGCAATGAAGGTAACGCTCTTAATGCCAGCCTCTTCCCCTGGTTGGAAATCCACGACGCTAGCCTTGTATTTCTTCCGTTCTGTCCACCGAACGTACATGCGAAAGAGCATCTCGACCCAGTCTTGAGCCTCCGTTCCGCCTGCGCCCGCATTGATGGAGACAATGGCATTCTTGTCGTCATTTTTGCCATCAAGCATCCAGGCAAGAGTCATCTGGCGGACGCCATTTTCCGACTCCCTGACTGTTAGGGACACCTCCTCAATGGCCGGCGCATCATTTTCCTCCATGGCTAGATCTAAGAGAAGGGCAGCATCCTCAATTTCGTTTTGCAGCTTCTGCCAGGCATTGACGCTGTCAGAAAGGGCTGTTCTTTCTTTCAGTATCTCCCTAGTCTCCTCCGGAGCATCCCAGAAGCCGTTTTTGGAAATGATGGCCTCAATCTCACTGAGGCGCTTTTCTTTGCCCTCTACGTCAAAGATAACCCCTCAGTTGTTCCAGCTTGTTCTGAAGCGATCTGATTTTACCTTTAAGTTCCATTGACATGGCAATACCTCCTGACCTCTAGGGTATAGGACTTCCCTCACTTGGCGCATCGTTTTTGGGTTCCATGATGGGCGGTCACAATAAACCTGTGCTGGACACTTGATATTGGACGAAACACCTGGAATCCTTTGGCTTATCCAGTATCGACTATCCAGTATCAGTAATCGGAGCCATCCTGGGCGGCTGTGGGAAAACGCCCATCTGCGGCCTTATCCTCACCCCTCGTCACTGCCGCGTACCGCTATGTGCGCCTCATTCCCGGCTATTGTCCCCCTGCCGCGCGGTGGTTCCCGGTGAGGACAAGAGCATTTGGGATAGGTTCTCTTGGCCGCTGCCGCAGCGAAGAGAAGTAGGCTAGTTCAATGGCCTGTATCTTTATATTTTACATCAGCCTCCGCCTTTTTCAAGGCGTCAGGCGCAAAATTCCGTTTTCCGCCAGCCTCCTAGTGTTGTGTCCCCAGAGTTTCTTAACAAAACACGAAGCAGCCAAAGCCTTTTTTTTCTCCTTCCGTGACCATTTTCGGGACATCAGCGCCCTTTCGCTAGATCACGCACGAAGTGGCTCTGTTCAAGCCGTAAGGCGCAACCTCAGCGCTATAACTCGGGCCTAAGGTCCCTATCCCGCCAATGCGGGATGATCCATGACGCTCAACGCAGCTTCTGTCTCATTGCGAAAATGCTCAATGTTTCTCGAAAAAGGCTTCTGGCTGAGCTGCGAGTCATTCAAGTTATTTCTGGGACATCACACTAAGATCTGTTGCCAAACAAGGCGTGCCGAGAAGCCCATATGCACATGACCAGGCTGACCAAAATGCATCCTGCGGCAAAGAGATTCCCGAAACGTGCATAAAACGTCTTCTGACCCATCATGGGCAGTGGGCGCGCTCTGACAGCTTCTTCGAACAAAGGAGTCGAATCAAGGATTCTGCCCACAGGATCAATAAAGGCGCTGATGCCAGTGTTGGCTGCCCTGGCCAAGGCTACATGATTCTCGACTGCTCGAAATACTGCCATGGAAAGGTGTTGGTAGGGGGCACTTGAGGTGCCGAACCAGGCATCATTCGTGATGCTAACCAGAAGTTGGGCGCCCTTTTGGCACATGGCTCGGGCAAGCTCCGGGAAGATGACTTCAAAACAGATCAGAACGCCCAACTTTTCGCCCTCCAGGGAAAGGAGGTGCCCCTTGTTGCCAGGCCTAAAATCCCCTACCGCCTTAACCAACTTTCCCAGGAAGGGAAAAAACCTCTTTAACGGAACGTATTCCCCATAGGGCACCAAGTGGACTTTGTCATATTTTCCCAACACTCGGCCAGTGGGGTCCAATAAATAGGCACTGTTGTACCAGTGCATTTCTTGTCCGCACTTGCGAAAAGAGGGACTGCCTACAAGGAAATGGACCCTGCAGGCACGGACCAGTTCCACCACCTGTCTTGTTAAGGCCTCGTCGTGCAGAAAGTAAAATGGCAGGGCCGTTTCCGGCCACACTATGAGATCGGGCCGGCTTTGCAACACTGCCAGAGACAGCCTCCCATAACGCTGCACGGTTTCGCCTTGAAAAGAGGGGAGCCACTTTTTGGTCTGGTCAATGTTTCCTTGAACCAGGGCCACGGTTCTCTTGGGCGCGGTTTTGGCAATGTTCTCTACCTTGGACATACGCCATGTGCCGTACCAAAGAAAAGCGGCAACTGCCAAGGCCACGGCCAGGATCGCCTTCCAGGAACAGGTGTGCCTTTGCCCTATGGCACCCCACAGCTCAAAGATCGCGGCATTGACGGCCACAACGAGGGCTGACAATCCATACACACCTAATATATCTGAAATCTGGATCAGATGCAACTGGCTATACTGAGAGTATCCCAGATTTTCCCACGGAAAGCCGGACAGAAGAAAAGCCCTCATGTATTCTAGCGCTACCCATAAGAAGGGGGCGATCCACAGGTATGCCTCAGAACGGGTTTGCAGGTGGGTGACAAGGAGTGCAAAGGCCGCCGGATATAGACTCAGGTAAAGGACAAGGAGAAAAAGTATGCTCCAAGACACCACTATAGGCAACTGGCCGTAGGTTTCCATGACTCCGGCCATCCAATACAGCAGTGTGGCGTAGTGCACTAGCCCGGCAAGAAAACCAATCTTGAAACCCACTTGCGGGGATTTGCCCTTGATCGCGTGAAACAGGGGCAGGAAGGCAACCCACGCCAAGAATTCCCAGCCAAGCTTGGGAAATGACGCGGTGAGCAGGAGTGCTGAGACTCCTGCCAGGCCGGCATCACCGGCTGAGACGCCGAAGATTTTCTTTTTGATAAGTGGGACAGTCATGGATCACATAGGTGCTCTGGGGACAGCTACCATCTCAACAGTCATATGGGAAGGAAAAATGGTCAAGGACCCACCCACAAACGCCCACTTGTCCGTTGTTTCCCCTAAGCCCCGAAATAGGGCGGATTCTGCCCTGGAACCCGACCATCTACGGGCAGAATGTCAAACCGTTCAAGTGCAGTCCTTCATCTTAAACAGGGTGGAGTCGTTCGACGAACGTGGCGTTGCCTCTTTGATTCGTGATGCGCCACGGCCGAGTGCGGGCTCGTGGCCAAGGTGCACGTCTGTTGACAGTCCTGGAAACAACGATTATTATTTGTTATTTTGAATTTAAGTTGATAATTCCCTGTAGCTCGCTGCAGGGTTACCGTTGATTCCCTCTCCCCGTGGCGGGAGAGGGTTAGGGTGAGGGGGATAAGAATAGATATCCTCCCCTTCGATACCCCCCAGCTTGCTGCCGGGAGGTTCATCCCCCTCTTGGTCAGCCAGTTTTTGGTCACGTTCTACCCAGCGAGGGTGTCCATCTGGCCTTCGAGGCGAGTGGTCATGATCTTCGGGCTACTGGACATGTAACCGTGAACGAGAAAATACTGGTCATTCATCAGGGCGCCCTAGGCGATGTGATTCTCAGCTTTCCGGCCCTTCGATCCTTGAAGCGGGAAAGAGACGCATCCGTGGCCCTTTTGTGCAAGGACCAGGTTGGGAGAATGGCTCAAGAGTCAAAGGTCGTGGATGCTCATTTCCCTGTTGAGAGTGCTCGTTTCTGTGGGTTGTTTTCCAGCCCTATGAGTCATGACGTGCAAGATTTTGTTAGCGACTATGAGACCATCGTTTTGATTGGATTCTCACAGGATATGGAAGGGACAATCAAGCAGCATTATGGGGGGCCCGTTTACAGGATAACCCCTCGTCCTTCTGTGGAGGAGGAAAGCCATGTGGCCGTTCATCTGATAAGGCAATTGGAGGCAAGGGGGCTGTTGAGAAACGGAGAATCTGAAATTGCCCCAAAGACCTCCTGCTTTGCCTGTCCAGCCGGCGATCAAGGCAAGAGAGAGCCACCTGGAAACCTGCTTCTTATCCACCCTGGTGCAGGAAGTAAGAGAAAACGCTGGCCCCTGGAGAATTTTATTAAAGTGGCTGCTGCCACAAGACGGATGGGCCTGACAGAGGTGGCTTTTGTCATAGGGCCTGCTGAAACAGACCTTCTGCCCATTGTGATGCAACGGGCACGGGGAGAGTTTTCAGTGCACAAAGTGGAAAAACTCTCCCAGGTGATGGCCCTCATGAATATCTCCAAGTGTTTTGTTGGCAACGATTCAGGCTTGACCCACTTGGCAGCCTTTAAGGGAGTTCCTACGGTGGCCGTTTTTGGCCCCTCCAGCCCTAAGAGATGGTGGCCAATCGGCTGTGACACAGCGGTACTTCGGAGTGACGTGGACTGTGTCCCCTGTTTTGAGTTGGCAGAGAAGAACTGCGATAATCCTCAATGCCTAAATGGCGTCTCCGTGGAGATGGTCCTGGAGGCTATTCGGAGTTTCTGGACAATCTGGGGCACCCCAGAGGATTCATGATTGGCTAATGTTGAGGAACGGTGATGGGTTAGGCTTTAGGTTTTACGTGTTACGTGTTAAGAGGGAATGAGGTGAGTGCGAGCTTTTCTAGAGAGATGAAACCCAAATCCTAAGGCATGAGTCAAGTCTCTGGGCAAAAAACAGATAGTGTCCATCCACGCACTTCGAAGAGGGAGGTGGGCACTGTCGTCGGTTTCCCATTCAGTCCGCCATAGGCGGATTCACAAGATCAAGAAAATCAAGGGATTGCGCGGAGTCCCGACGAGTCGGGACGAGGTTGCGGAAAAGGGCCATTTATGGATGGAAACTAGATAGTGTCCATCCAGAAATGGCATCTTTTGCCCCAACATTGCGTTCTCCGCGGGCATTGCGCCTGCGGCTTGTAAAGAGGCCATCCTCGACGTAGCGCTGCTACGCCTGCGGTGGAAACTCTTGTGCGGCCTTGTCTTGGGACAAAACTCACCATTTCTGAACGGACACAACCTCGGTTGTGTTGTGCCAGCTAACAAAGGTCCGTGGATGGGCACTAGATAGGCCTATTACGCGACGGTCACAGCCATGAAAGACACTACCAAGGAACAATTGCTGGACAGATTCCTTGGCTCGACCTTGGGTACCTTTGTGGGAGACGCCCTGGGGGAGCCGGTGGAAGGTTGGCCTCACGGGGCGATATACAGTAGGTTCGGTCTCCTTGACCGCATGCTACGGGAAGAGGCCCGCTACACCGATGATACCCAGATGATGATAGGGATCTTAGAAACCCTGGTGGAAAAGAGCAAATTCGATCCTGCCTTTTGCGCGTCGAAGTTCCAAAAAAACTTTGATCCCATGCGCGGATACGGCCGACGCATCTTTGGGGTGATGGACCGAATCAGGCAGGGCCTGCCGTGGGACCAGGTGGGCACCGACAGTTTTGGCAACGGGGGGGCCATGCGCATAGCCCCTATTGGCTGCTATTACTACGCTGATCTAAAGGCGATGAAAGAGCAGGCCATCCTAAGTGCCCGCATCACACACAACCACCCGGAGGGGGTGGCCGGGGCCGTGGCACAGGCCACGGCGGTGGGCTTGGCCCTTGAACGGGGCCTGTCAAATGAGCCGATTGAACCGGATGTGTTTGTCGATGAGATCGCTGCCCAGGTCATGGATATAGACAAGGGGTTTGCAAAATCACTTGATGCTATCAGATCCATGTACAGAGGGCCCATGCTGGAAGTCATTGAGGCTATGGCAAATCAATATAGCCTCAGCCTGAGGGCCATTGAATCTGTGCCTGTGGCCATTGGCGCCTTTGTCTTAACCGAGAGCTTTAGGGACGCCGTCGTCTTGGCCGTGAACCTGGGAGGAGACACCGACACCATAGGCGCCATGGCCGGCGCCGTGGCTGGGGCGTATTACGGGCATTCCAGGATACCGAAAGATTGGCTTGATCCCCTGGAAAACCGAACCAAAGGGCGGGATTATGTGGTCAGTTGTGTCAAGGAGCTTGTTCTTTAAGACTTCTATTTTTTCTTGATAGGAAATGCGTTCTGAGGAGCCCTTGACCTGCAGTTACAACTCTCTTGATGACAAAGTTCTGTGAGGTGATTTGTTATGGGAAAGATTCTGGAGGAAGACCATCGGCCGTGGGGCTACTATCAGGTCTATGCTGATGAACCGGACCACAAGGTGAAGCGGATCGTTGTTTATCCCGGCAAGCGGTTGAGTTTACAGCGACACCAGCGCCGGGCAGAGCATTGGTACGTCCTCAGTGGCGAAGCCATTGTGACAAGAGATGACGAAGAAGTCCACCTTAAGGCTGGTGAAGCCGTTGACATTCCCCGGGGGGCAGTCCATCGTGTCAGGAATTCCGGCAAAGAGGAGATGGCCTTTATTGAGGTGCAGACAGGTGACTACTTTGGGGAGGATGACATTGAACGGCTGGAGGATGATTTTGGAAGGACCTAGTTTGACGTTTTAGGTTTTAAGTTCTAGGTTTCTGACGATCAGAGAAAAAGCATCTTTCTCGAGGTCTTAAGGAGAATCGACTGTGAAGGAAGAGAAATTGGATCTTGTTGTGGTTATCATGGCTGGAGGGGTGGGGACGCGGTTCTGGCCATTGAGCACTAAAGAGATGCCCAAGCAGTTTCTTGACCTTTTTGGTGACCGGACCTTGCTCCAGAAGAGCTATGATCGGATTTCGAACCTCGTGCCTCCAGAGCGGATACTGGTCTTAACCAATGCCGCTTTTGTCTCCATTGTAACCGAGCAGCTTCCTGAGATTCCGGCAGAAAATGTCATTGGGGAACCGGCGCGGCGCGATACGGCTGCTGCGGTAGGTCTTGCTGCGTTCTTGTGCCGAAAACGTTTTGGCAATCCTGTCATCGTCACGCTCACAGCAGATCACCTGATAGAGCCTGTTGATCTGTTTCGAAAGACCTTGCTTTCAGCGGCCCGCAGGGCGTCTGAAGACAATGCCCTTTATACATTTGGCATTGTGCCGACCTATCCGGCTACAGGTTATGGGTATCTGGAACGGGGTGCGCAAATCGGCGATGACGGCGGTATTGAACACTTCCAGCTCCTTCGCTTCAAGGAGAAGCCAGAGCCAGAAACAGCCAGGAAGTATGTGGGGTCCGGCCAATTCTATTGGAACTCCGGCATGTTCGTGTGGACCGCTGATGCGATCATAGAGGAGATGGAGAAGCATCTCCCAGACCACTCCAAGGCCCTTGCCAGCGCTGTTTCCTTTGATCAGGCCCCCCGCTGGGATGATGCCCTGAGAGAAGCATTTGCCTCCATTCCTCGGGTGTCCATCGATTTTGCCGTCATGGAGAAGGCGAAAAACGTGTGTTGCGTGGCATCAAGCTTTTCCTGGAACGACGTAGGAGGGTGGCTGGCCCTGAGAAGTTGCCTTCCCGACGACGAAGCGGGAAACTGCTGCAGAGGCCAGGCCATGACGCTGGATTCTTCCGGAAACCTGGTCTTTTGCGAGGACACTGAAGAGACCATCATGTTGGTTGGGGTGGAAGATCTCGTGATCGTGCGGGCCATGGGCAAGACCCTCATTACTCACAAAGATCGAACGGAGGATATCAAGAAGTTGGTCGAGGAGATGAATCAGTCCACCTAGTTGTTCCCTGGTGGCCGCCGTCTAGTGGGACCATCTCAAGGGCTTCGGGGCCTATCCTCTCAGCCTCTTGCATGCTCGATATCAAGAAGTGTTCACTACCGCTGTTGGCCTGTCTGAGCCGTCCTTGCCGCCTCCTCAGCCTCTCTTTTTGCCTTTTCTTTGTAGGCCTCACGCACCCCATCTTTTAGTTTGATCTTGTCTGCCCCAAAAAGGGCGCTTTGGAGCCAGTCCAAGCCAAACTTGAGTAAGGCGACTTCGTCAAGCTGAATTTTTTCCAAGACGTGATCATCCACCTTATACTTGTCCAAGAGGCTACTCTCAAATATGAAGCGCCTAAGCCTGTCCACATTGTAGCTAACCATGAAAAACATGCTCCGGCTTTCTTCGCTCATTTCGGCCTGAAAAGCAAAGGACTTCTTCCTCATCATGAACTCCATCCAGCACTTGTTGACCTCATCATAGGGCTCAGCGCCTTGGTCCTTTCGCCATTCACGGACCGTCCACTCCCTGTCTGCTTCAAAGCCGAGGCAGTGGTGCTCCCTTACCATGAAGTAGAAATCCTCCCCGGTGGGCTGAATCTCTTGTTCCCTGAACGAGGCCATGCCCAGTGGATAATAGCGGCAGGTTACGGGGCGGTCCTCATATATGGTGCACCCCTCTGGCGTGAGAAAGGGGCAACTTTTCTTCTCGTCGTCAAGCATCTTGAGCGTCACCACCGGCAGTTGGGTCCTCGACAGCATTTGAGGATTGGCATATATGGCCAAAAACTGGTCACAGGTCAGTTCCAGCCTATTTTTCATCCGGATGATGTCATAGGGTGTCAAGATCAGATTGAGGTCGCTGCAACAGTGGGTATAACACTCCTTGCCCTTGTGGCAGGAGAACTGAAAGTGACTGTCTAGTTCGTATTTTCGTGGCTCAATCCCGTCCTGATACGCTTGCCTGGGCTTGTTCATCATGAATCCTTTCTTTGTCCAGAAAGACCCTTGCCTGAAACCAGTCGTCTGTCCCCACGCTGGTTCCAGTTGTTCTGCCGGATTTCCTGCCGATAACTATTACCACCCGAGTTCTGAGTGTCAATCCCTATTTTGGCACCCAGGCTGTCATATTCGTGTTTGTTGATGGGTTCGCAAAAAGTCAACTTTGCTCTCTCGGTGACGATTTGCGCCTGTGGGCTTGAAAAGAGATGGGCGCACTTGAGACGTTTAGCCAAAATGCTAAAACTCTCCGCCGCGGCGGATCAAATCCCGACTTGTCGGGACAGTTCTTAACGCTGAACACCTCAAGTGCGTTTCTCCCAAAAAGGTCAATGTTGTTCACAAAAGACTTTTTACAGAGTCTATCTTTATTGGATGCTATCATTTCCGCGATGCTTGGCGGCCTAAAGCACGATGCGCCTTGGAAACGATTGACTTTTGAAAATACGGTACTATGTTGAGTAACATTCAAAAAAGCCTGGGAGGTCAAATATGGCTATTGTTACACGGGAAGACGTATACAACAAGATGGTTAACCAAGACAAGCCAGTGTGCCCCCATTGCGGCCAAGAGATGGTCATATGGGAGTGCCCGCCGGTATCCTTTTCCGACGGCTTAGGCTGGGGCACCCCCTATCTATATGTATGTTTCAATAACGATTGTCCCCTCTATCTTCAAGGGTGGGGGAATGTCATGGAGAACTATGCAACGGCTGCTTCGTACCGATGTATATGTGACCCCATGTCAGGGAAAATGGATTCCATGGTCGTTTACAGCCGCGAAGGGGCGTCGGGGTCCGTCATTGATGAAGAGGTCAGGGCCAGCGAGGAGGCACTGAGAGCCGCTGAGAGAAAAGGCCTGAAAGAGCTCAATGCCCACTTCGAGGCCAAGGACGTCAATGCCATACTTCAGGTTCTCTTGGCCGACGACACCCCGCCACCGGTTGGATTTAGGGCAGCTGAACTGATAGGGGAATTTGGGGGCCTGGAAGTGATCGAGCCCATCCGAAATCATAGTTTTGAAAATGAACGGGTTAAGGCAAAGGCTGAAGAGAGCATTGATCTGATTCACAAGAAGCATTACACGAAAGAATGTCCTTTTTGTGCCGAGATCATCAAGGCAAGAGCGGTTGTGTGCAGATACTGCCGCAAGGACTTGACCTAAGTCACGTAGCCCATCTGTTCTACCGGGTTTTCAGTTTTCGTTGGACGTTTACGTTCATCTCATCGTATGAGCGGAAAATGAGCCTTTCCCGTTCCAGCCTCTCTTGGGGAAACGGCTGAAGTTCTATGTCCCCCATACTTTCAAGGCCTTTCTCCTTGGAAGGAATAGCCTCTGTGTCATGACCTATTAGCTCGCCGGTAACGGTATCCAGCACATCTGCATCCTTGCCGTCTGTTACCACCGAAAGCGGAATTTGATAGGTGTCCAGCAACCTCGCTGCGGCCAAGGTCTCCCTGTGCCTTGTTCCCAGGGATCCTGGCACGCATCTGAGGACCATGAACCGCTTGTCGTCAATGCGGACTACGAGATCCACATGGGAGTGGATGACCTGGTCTTCAATGTTGAACCTAAGGTCCGCATCGACCTCAATATCATCCCTGTCATAACCCTTTTCCTCTACCAGAAAGCGTTCAATCTGCTGTCGGTTTTCTTCTGCTCCGATGTTCGGAACCTCCTTGCCAGTCACAAAATCCGTGAGCATGGTGTAAGGTTTGAGTTGGTCTAACATGGTTACCTCCTTATTTATCGCCAAAGCTGAAAGCTTAAGGCCCAATGGTCAACGATTGCAGACTGAGACAGTGTACTCATCCTTTCAGCCTTGATGAGCTTTTACCAGTGATCTCTTCCTTCAACAAACAACAGGCAACCCGATATTCTGGCCTCAGATGCTTGTCATAGCTCAGATTTCCGGGCTGGATAAGCTTGTTGAGCACGCAGCCCTCTGGGATCGACAGCTGAAAGAGATTCGATTCGTTGATGGGAGGCCTTGGCACGAGCTTGTTTTTCTCGAAGGCATAGGAATGAAGCGGGAAGTCCTCGCATAGAGGACACTGATACACTCTGCCGTTGGGAAAAACAAAGTAGTTTTCTGCAACCAGAGCTGCACATTCAAAGTGATCCGACTTGTTCAGGAAGACCTTGGGGTAGGTGACATGTATGCCGAGTTCGCTTGCTTGAGCTGCCACCTTAGGGACCACAGTGGCCCATTCCTTTCTCGTGAGCTGAAGGTTGTGGCTTTGTCCCTGCGCTGATCTGCCCCTGATTCCAATGACCTGGATGAAGAATCTATCGATGCCCAGAGCCTTGAGGAGGGTCGGCATGTGCTTCAAGTCGCCGATATTGAGCTGGCTCACTGTGTAGATGAGGCTTAACTTGAACCCCTTGGCCACGGCCTGTTGTATGCCGGCGACACACTTGTCGTAGCTGCCTTTGCCGCGAATGGAGTCGTTGACTTCTTTGCATGATCCGTCCAGACCCACACTGAAATAATCCACCTCCCCTGGCCCCACCTTCTCAAGAATGCCATTGAAGAAAAACCCGTTTGTGTCCACAGTGATTGAAGTATACCCTATCTTTCTGGCGGCCTTGATCAGGAGGTCAAGGTCGGGATGTAGGGTCGGTTCCCCGCCTATAAAAATGAGATTTGACTCCCGGTCTTTGTGCAACAGCTCCTTTAACCACGCCTTTACCGTATTCGCAGGAAGGGTATCCTTCCCGTGCTGGACAGGATTGATATAGCAGTGCCTGCACCTTAGATTACAGCGGGTTAGTATGTGGAAGAATATATTTCTTGCATTCTTCTGAAAGGCGACAGTCTTTGCCATAAAACAACACCTCAAACCCCTTTCCTCCGTAGTCTCTGCCGCTTATTAACATCAACAGATCAAACAGGCAAGGGCCAAAGAAGAAGCTTGCTTTCCAGGTCTGTTTCTTTTAGCTTGTGCCCATCCGACAATCGTAAGAAATCAAAGGGCACTAGCGTAGGTTTCCAATTCAGAAATGAGCACTTTTTTCTCTGAGCAAGGCCGCACAAGGGTTTACGCCGAGACGTACTTCTCGTACGGCGCAGGCGCAAAACCCGCGGAGAACACCGCTCAGAGGGGAAAGGGCCATTTATGGATGGACACTAGCTTGGTGATCCTTGCAGGAGTAATTGCAGCCCAAGTTGCCGGACGTCATAGATGAAATACATAGATTTAGAAGAGCATAAGGAGATACTGGCAAAGAGACTTCAAGATGGCCAACGGTTTTCCTTTAGCTGCCATGAAGGCTTGTCGTGCTTCACAAAATGTTGCCGGAACTTGAACTTGTTCTTGTATCCTTACGATGTGCTTAGGCTGAAAAATGGACTTCACATGCATTCCGATCGGTTTCTCGACACTTATGTAGACGTGGTGTTACGGGAATCCAACTATTTTCCAGGTGTCTTGCTCCGCATGGGGGAAAATCAAGAAAAGACCTGCCCTTTTTTAGGGCAATCTGGATGCACGGTTTATGCGGATCGGCCCGATACCTGTCGCACCTTTCCATTAGAACAAGGGATTTTGTTTCAGGGGTCGAAAGGCAAGGCAACGGATGTTTACTTTTTCAAGCCCCCGGATTTTTGCCTCGGACAACATGAGCCACAGCAATGGACGACCGAAACGTGGGCAGAGGATCAAGATGCGGTCACCTATCACAAAATGACCGCCAGATGGGCGGGAATAAAGGGGCTGTTTCAGTCTGATCCTTGGGGCACTGAAGGGCCTTACGGTCCCAAGGCGAAGATGGCCTTCATGGCTACCTACAACCTGGACCGATTCCGGGACTTTGTTTTCAAGAGCACCTTCTTGAAACGTTACAAGGTAAAGAAAGAAATTCTGAAAAGGATCAAGGCAGACGATATGGAGTTGATGAAGTTCGGTTTTGGCTGGGTCAGATTCTTTGTTTGGGGGTTGAAAACCCCATACTTGAAGCCGCGATGAGATCCCGGGGCCAGCCTTTTCAAGTAACACCTGAAGCTTTCAATCTAAGAGCCCAAGCCTTGTCTCTGGCATTACCCGTGGGCATCACTTGGAGGCTATTCACCCAGCGTATGTTTTGCAAGGACGCTGCCTCGCAGGTAGTCATTTTGAGGATTGGAAAAGAATTTCCTAAAAAGGCCCAGGCTCTGTTGTCTTCCGATCCCTCGAACGACCTCAATCTCCATGTCTTGGTAAAAGGGGGTAAGGCCCTTCAAGTCCAACTTTGTGCCGCCGCCCAGCACATCTTCATAGGCATAGACGATGCGCCTTATCCCGTTTACGATAAGCGCCGAGTAGCACATAAGGCAGGGTTCCAAAGTGGAAAACACAGCCACTTTCTCTCTTTGGATACTCCCTCCCATGTCAACGAGTCTCCTCAAAGCTAGGATCTCGGCGTGATCCAGTTCATTTCGCTGTTCAGTGGTGCTGTGACGTCGACTTCCGGTGACAAGCACCCTGTCCTCATAGGCCATGACACAGCCTACAGGAAACTCTCCTGTATCGAGGGCTTGATGGGCTTGTTCAAGGGCCTTTCCCATGAAGAATGTATCGTCCATTTTGAATCCTCCTCTCCTATTGGTGGCCATTGCCGGGGCACCGGTGGAACATGAATACAAAACAAACCTAACGCATCAGGGAACATCAAGTAAAGTGGCAAAAGGTCAGTGGGGCGGAGATGCTTGCCGTTTCTTTTCGGCGAAACCAATTTGTCATGGGCGTCCTCACCGTTTCGTTGAAAAACAAATCCACTAGTGTTGTCGTGAGATATTGATGAATTCGTAACGGTTAAAAGTTGTGGCATCGTGTAGTTTCGAGTGGCCATTAGCGATAGGGGCAAACGCTTGTCTTCGGCACCCAATGCCTTTCAATGGCTATGCCATTCGTGCAGATGGAGATGGCTGCATGTTTGCGTTCAGCGATCCCTCCCGTCCCGTTAACTGCCTGCTAGAGGGGTTTGCCTGGACTTTTGAACGTAATAGACGGATTTTCCAGGGATTCATTTTACGACTGTATTTCTGGATTTCGTACATGGGCTATTCCGCACAGCCAGAGGGAATCGGGGCGAATCAGATTCTCGAGCCGATCTGCTTTGTGGCTCATGGATCACATTGTGGAACTAGAGGCTTTACAGAGTTGTGTTCTTGTGCCATAAGAGGACGGTTTTTCCTTACAGTACGATGGACAATCGGCCGGCTTTTTGGATGTGGCCGGAAAGGAGCCTTGAGAAATGGGCAGGTCGGAGACCTTGAGAAAGCCATCATTTCATGCCTTGCCGTCCTTACGTGAGGAGACAGAAGCCTTGGAGAGGGAATATCTGTCCCCCTTCGCTTGCCTGAGCAGCGAGTCCCGGGGGAGGATGACCCGTGAAGAACCCTGTTCTATCCGTACGGAGTTTCAAAGGGACCGTGATCGCATTGTCTATTCAAATGCCTTTAGACGCCTCAAGCACAAAACGCAAGTGTTTCTCTCCCCCTTGGGAGATCACTATCGCACACGGCTCACCCATACCCTGGAGGTCTCTGAGATTGCACGCACCATGGCCCGAGCACTGAGGCTGAATGAGGATTTGACCGAAGCCATCGCCCTGGGACATGATTTGGGACATACACCCTTCGGACACGGTGGCGAAGTGGTGATAAAGGAGATATATTCGGAAGCATTCTCCCACCCTGAACAGAGCGTGAGGGTCGTTGATGTCCTGGAAAACCATGGCCGAGGTCTGAACCTGACCTTTGAGGTCCGAGATGGGATCTTAAAGCATTCCAAGGGGTATGGAGCAGTTCTGCTTGAGCAGTCCAAAGAGATGCCTGTGACCATAGAGGGTCGGGTGGTGCGTTTTGCTGATATCATGGCCTATCTCAACCATGACCTGGACGATGCCATCCGCAGCGGGGTCATCCATTTGGGGCAGATTCCCAAACAGTGTACGAACGTCTTGGGGCATTCCCATTCTGAGCGTGTAAGATGCATGATAAGCGATCTTGTGACGTCCACCCGGATTGAAGCCGGCAAGATGCATCTTGCTCTGAGTCAATCGGTTTCAGAGGCCATGGGGATACTCAGGCAGTTTCTCTATGATAATGTTTACAGGTCCGTTCAGGTACACGGAGAATTTGTAAAGGCAAAAAAGATCCTCTCAGAATTGTACCACTATTTTTTGGAAAACCCGAAGGCGCTTGAAGAGGAACTCAAGAAAATGGAGATGGGCAAATCCCCTCCGGGTACAACCCGGGAGCGGAAAGTCTGTGACTTTGTCGCCAGCATGACCGACCGCTATGCCCTGAATCTATACGAAGAGATCTTCTTCCCGACGCCATTGGTTTGATGAGGGAGTGCTTATGGAAAAACCGCGATTCATACCCTATGAAGAGGCCAGCAAGATCGTGGCCGAGGTCGTGGAAATGGAACACCCCAGGGAAGACGGGAAGCGGATTTTTAGTGTTTATGATCACACCGGCCGATCCATCTGTTGGTTTGACGCTGAAGATGTGGAAGCGGAGATAGAGGCAGAGGAGTTTACAGAGGTAAAGGACCATATCCTCCACTTTATACCAGACTGGGCCGTCTCCTCTGGGCCTGAAGATTCCTAGTTGGTACCCATCCAAAAGTGGCTTTTTCGCTGAGCGGCGTTATACGCGGATCTTAGGCCGCCGCGTTCCTCACGTTCGCCTCGCCCCGAACCTTTATGCAGCCTTGCTCATCACATCCGCCAGTGGCCGACTGCATCGGAAGTTGACGCCAGGGCCCCATTCCTTCTGAGGCTTGCGCGGAGGGGTACTACTTGATACACGACTTAGGATTTGCCGCTCCTGAAGGAGACCTCAACCTCCGTTCCACAAATACCGGCCCGGGGATCAGGTCTTGGGTTACCATGATTGTTTCTGTCTGAGCCCAAGCCGCAGCATCGATGCTCCCTATTTCTGTCTCTGGAGACGGTTTCACAAATGTCCTGGTGGCTGTGAGTTGTTTCCTGATAAGATCAACAGGTGTATCCCTGTCAAATTGTTGCGTCGTCTCCACCGTCTTTTCTTCGTTCGCTGGATCAAGGGCCATTTGCCAACCCTGGAGGAGGGCCTCGATGAATTCTTTAATGAGTTTGGGGCGTTCATTCCACAAGGCCTCTGTGGTAATGACGGCGTTAGCCACAAATCGGACGCCTAAGGCATCGGGGTTGACAAAGCGTGCGAGTTCACCGCCCTTTCGGAGTTTCTCGCCGATTACCACCCCCTCGGCATTCTGATAGACGGGCCAAAAGTCGACCTCGCCGTTGTAAAAGGGTGTGTAATCGTATCGAACACTGAATAATCTGACCTCGTCATTTGTGATTTGATACTTGCCAAAAAGGGCCCGCATAACGGTCTCATCGTTCCCACCGTACGTGACCCCAATGGTCTTTCCCTTCAAGTCCTGGACGGCCTTGAAAGAGGTCATTTTCGGTCTGTAGATCCATTGGAGGGGATTTGCCTGAAAAAGCTGGGCAATGACTACAATGGGAGCCCCTTTTGATAGCGCCCGAATCACTTGATCTGCTGAAGCTACGCCAAACTGGGCGTGACCGAGTTCCAACTCCTTGATAGCGTCCCGTTCGGGCCCCCCCTCCTTGAGTGTCACTCGCAATCCGTGATCTTCAAAAATGCCGTGCTCGTGGGCGTAAAGACCACCTGCAACGCTCACGTTGAAGAGCCATTTTAACCGATAGGTCACATCTTCCAGGTCTGTGGTCGCCTTTTTCCCGCAGCTGTGGAAGGTGAATGGTATGGCCACACAGGCGGCGGCAAGAAGGAATCCCAATGCTCTTTGACGCAGCAAGGCGCACCTCCTCTTAAAAAAATTCGGCGGAACTGGACCCTCGCCCAACCCCTTTTTCGTTTGGGCAACTGCCAGTAAAGACAAGATTCCACTCTTGGATCAAGAAGCAGGATTTTGCCACTTAACACATTGATTTCCAGGGGCTATAAAGAGCAGGGTAGGGGGAATTCCCGCCCGGACCGGAAGGCTGAAGCCGGGGGTTCAATTACAATGGGAATTCGGCTCTGAGGGGTGATATTTGCAGCACAAGCGTGCCTACATTTCTGGAGGACATAATGGCGGGACCCTCAGAGCCGAAACTCGTTTACCTATCTGATCGATTCTTGGCGCATCCCTATGCATGCCCTGAAACAAAAGGGGGCACGTTTGGCACAGACTCCGGCAAAAAGACCTCTGAAAAAGTTTGGGAGTCAATGATATTATCTTGCACATCGCCATAGATCTCAGCCTGTTAGCCCCAGCGTCAATCTAGAGGCCGCGGCCTGGCCTCGGTTCGGTAAGGGTTGAAATTTACAGTTAGAAGTTCATGGAGACAGGAGCATCAAATACGTCAACCTAGATATTACATAGCACGCCTCACAGGGCCTGTCAAGCATATATTGTGGTTCCCCCAAAAAAAAGCGCAATATATAGTAGCGCGGCCTCAGGTAGTCTTTGGCTGGCCCCAGCCTTTTTGAACCAGGTGCCCGATCCATTCAAGGAGGGCCAAATAGAGGGAGGTGCAGATTCCGATCAGAAGGAGGGCTACCAGGATCCTTGCCAGGTCACTCTGATAGAGGGCTATGCGGATGCGGTGGCCCGCCCCTGCGTCTGCGGCGATAAACTCGGCCACAATGGTACCGACCATGGCAAGCGTGGCACTGCCCACGATCACCGTGGTGAGCTTGCTCATATTTTCAAAAGCACGGATCTTGACCTCCAGGTGCCAGGTCATCCTCCCCGTGGCAGTGTAGAAATGTTCAACATCAGCCACAGGCTCCGAGAGGATCCCGATAAATGACAAGAGCAAAGGGAAATAGCATATCATGGAGGCGATCAAGAGTCTGGAGGAAAGACCGTCGCCAAGGAGGATAAATATGATGGGAGCCACAGCCACAATGGGGTAGGCTTGAATGTTGTACGCCGCCAGCTTTATGAAGGAACCTGTCCAGTTGGCTAGTCTGCCTAAAATGCCCACAACCGTTGCCAGACAGATAGACAAAACGTGGCCAATAATGGCCACCGAGAGCGTATCCATGACGTCGAATACATATCTGCCAAAGACGACGCACCCCGTGTCCCAGAGTTCTCGAGGGCTGGGAATGACGTAGTCGGACAGGCCTGCAGTGTATTTTATCGTGAACAGTAGGGCCAAGCCCGCGACATAGACGATGAGGAACTGATAGATACGCCTATATAGCATGAACCACCTCTAACATAGTGCTCTCCAGGTCCTTTTTTACAACGGGGCTGCCCGTCCTGTGGTCTTGGCCCTTTACAAAGATCGCTTGAGGGATTTTCTGGGGGCTGCGGAGCACCAAGATGTGCTCACAGAACTTGGAGACCTCCAGCACATTGTGGGAGATGTAGAGAAAGGATCTTGCGGGAAACATCTCCTTGGTCTTGAGGATGATATGTTCTTTGGTGCGTTCGTCAACATTGGCAAGGCTTTCGTCCATGATGAGGAGATCAAAATCCTGCAACAAATAGCGAGCGAGATTAGCCCGGTTCTGTTGCCCTAAAGAGAGCTGCGCGAATCGGGAGTTCAGGCACGGCTCAAGACCAAACTGGTGGGTGAGATCGTGAAGCTTGTCCTTGTTGGATGGGGGCGCCACCTCTTTCAGGTGTTCTCCCACGCTGCACCATGGAGGCAGACGTTCCAAGTTGTAGGAATAGAACACACGCCCCCCCCCCTTGCTGGCGTTGATGTAACCTTCATGTGTGTTGATTTCCCCGGAAATAATCTTTGCCAGGGTTGTTTTTCCTGCCCCTGAGGGGCCAAAGAGGCTGTGGAAACCGGGACCCGGTATCTGAAAGATGAGGTTCCTGAACACATAGGCATCGGTGTGGGGGTATTTGAAGGAAAGATTGTTGCCTTCTATTAACATCTGCTTGTTGGGTCACGCAAAATCATGTTTTTTGAGAGGACGCGGGGCGATGTGGTTTTGCCAATCTCCAAAGAAGTGACCAAGGTGATCTAGGGCAGTTTCTCCACGATGACTCGGCAATTTCCGCCATGCCGGACTTGATCCGGCATCCATTTCTTTTTCTGGATTCCCCGGTCAAGCCGGGGAATGATGACTTTCGGCTTTTTCTTGCCAGGTTCATATTGATAGACTCGTAAAAAGTCTTTTGTGAACGATATTGAGTCCGCCGTGGCGGAGGAGAAAAGCACTTGGGATATTCGGCGTTGAAAAATGCTAACTGTTTGAGGGCGTTAGCCAGAGTTTTAGCATTTTAGCCGAACATTCTAAGTGCGCCCGTCTCTTTTTAAGCCCACAGGCGCAAATGCTCACGGAGAGAGCAAAAGGGACTTTTTGCGATTTCATCCATATTATTGTCAAGAAATCACAGAGACAGAACACTAGAGTGCGCTGAAATGTCTAGAGTGATCTCAAGTTGCAGCCCTCCCATAAATGACAAAAAATGATCGGGCTGGTAAGCGCATTTTTTAACGTCAGGGGTCTTAGCCACTTGAGACTCCAGGCACTCTCAAGACCGGCAGAAGAAGTCCTTACAGGGCCAACCAACGCTGGGCCACCCGGGCCCGGCGTCTACTCGAGGACTCCCCTTGGCATGGGTTCTGAATATTCCCCACCCAAGATATAGCCGCCGTCAATCCTGAGGGTGCTGCCTGTCATGAAAGGGGCGTCTCGAATGATAAAGAGCGCTGCCTTTACCACGTCCTCGATGGTGCCGATTCGCCCAAGGGGCGTGTGATCGACGATTTCCCGACGTTGGTTGTCATTCAGCAGTCCCCAGCCTCGAGTCTTGGGTCCGTGGCGTGTCTCCACCAAGCCCAACATGAGTTCGTTGACTCTTACTTCAGGTGCAGACTCTCGTGCCCAGGTCTCGGTGAAGGATGCCACAGCCCGGTTCGCCGCTGCGTATCCATCGTTGAATACCCGGCCTGCTGGGCCACTCCTTCCCATGAGGCCGGCGATGGAGGAGATATTGACCACCACACCGTCACCGGAGGCCTTGAGGTGGGAGATGGCCGAGTTGTAAACCCACCATTTTGCACGCAACGTGGTGGCCACCTCCAGGTCCCACTGCTCTCGGTTGTACGGGCCGTGGACCACAGGCCACCCACCGCGCTCTATATTGTTGATGAGTATGTCGAGACGGCCAAATTTACTCACAGCACTATCAACAAGAGAGGGAATCTGGTCTGTGTCAAGGAGGTTTGTCCTGACAACATGAAACGCAGCACCTGTATCACGGAAGTCCTGCTCCATTTGATGAAGAGATTCTTCCCAATCATAATAATTCAGACACACCTTGGCACCCTCTTTGGCCAAGGCCAGGCCGATCCCTTTGCCGATTCCCTTGATGGCGCCCAACACAAGGGCTGACTTTCCGTTTAGCTCCATGACCCCTCTCCAAACAGGGCCGCCTTTATCCACTCCATGGCGAACCGCAACAAGGCAACGTCATCCTCACGGATGGCTTCGAGTACATCCTCTGGCAAACGACACTCTTCCCAAAGCCTTTTTTCAAATGTAAAGTCCCTGAACCGGTCCAGGTCGTAAAAGGCCATGGAAAAAAGATCGTCTTCTGATGGCGTCAGCCTTGCTCTCTTGCTTCGGTTTTTTAGAGACAAGACTTCCATGATTAAGTCATTCATCTCATTGTAGATGCTCAATCCCTGGTCTTTCTTCCATTCTGCAACTGTCCATCGTCTAGACTCGTTAAAACCCAGGCAGTGGGCTTCTTTGATGAGAAAGTATGATTCCTCACAACGGCCTCCATTTGGGTTTTTTGCCGCCATCCGACCGAGAGGATAAGTGCGGCACGATCCTGGCCTGTCTTCATAAACGGTACAGCCTTCAGGGCCGACAAAGGGACAGCGATGGTTTTCGTCCTGGAGCATTCTCAGGGAGACTATTGGCAGGCCGCTCCTCGGTCCAATGTGACACTCGGTGTATCGCTCCAGGAATCGCTGAGACGAGAGTTGTTGAGCGCCTTTTAATCGGAGTATGTCGTAGGGCGTCAGGAATTGATTCAAGTCTCGGCAACAGTCGTTAAAACACGCAATTCCGGGGTGGCAAGAAAATTGGAAGGTGTCATCCAGCTGAAGTCTCTTGAAACTTTCCATGCTTGCCTACCCTCTCCATGTTGAATTTCACCTCATTGTGAAGGGCCATTCCTTTTTCTCCCTATCATTTCAGCCCACATGAAGTCAATATGGATGGGACGAGAGAACGGTTGCCTACCCCATCTCGCTGCCCTTGAAGATGGGGTGCACATGGTCTGACCTATGTTCATGTTTTCTGCGCAGTTTTTCCTTGAAACCACTTCAAAAATGCCTTGACAATAGGCGCCTGTGGTGATAGACAGAGAGCACTTTCTGGGGGGCTACGTAAACCCTTGACTTTCTTGATAACATTTCCCGAGTTCCCTGGTGCCGAATCGGCATTCTAGGGACGATTTTGCATGCGTTAGGCCCGCCTCAGTTCAGGTCAAGCAAGAGGCGGGAGAGTGATCCATATACGAGAGGTTTGACCGGGCAGCACCTCCTTTTTTTTCTCCTTTTCGAAAAGCCCTGCGTCGGTTTACCGAAGGGATTGGAAAAGCAGGAGCGTGAAGCCACGGATTTCCACTCAGTGGCGGCGGTGCTGCAGGTTGAACCATCAGATCCCTGGCAGCGTTCAAGGGGTCTTTCTGAAAGAAATTACTTGAAAGGGGGGATGTGAAAACGCTTGTCTGTTAAGGCGGAGATGATCAGTCACCTGAGTGCGTATTTCAGACATCTCTCCGAACATGGTTAAAAGGAGTAGTAAAAAAAAATGATTCAGGAGGTAGATCAATGCCAAGTTTCGTAATTCAAGAAAAATGTGATGGATGCAAAGGCGGGGACAAGACTGCCTGCATGTACATCTGTCCCAATGACCTGATGGTCTTGGACGCCACTGCAATGAAGGCCTATAACCAAGAACCGGATCAGTGTTGGGAATGCTTCTCCTGCGTGAAGATTTGCCCCACCCAGGCCGTTGAGGTCAGAGGCTATTCTGATTTTGTTCCCCTTGGCTCCAGCATCATGCCCATGAGAGGCAGCGAGGATGTCATGTGGACCTGCAAGTTTAGAAACGGCATGATCAAGCGTTTCAAGTTCCCTATCCGGACCACCCCGGAAGGTGCGGCCAACGCGTACGCAGATTTGAAGGGTCAGGATCTTAACTCCGGTCTGCTCGCCACTGAGGAAGCCGACGGCATGGCATTGCGCACGCCCCAGGTTTAGTGAGGGCCTGTCAGGAAGCGTTTGATCAAACAAAGAATTTATCATTAAGGAGGATACGGATATGGCATTACCTAACAAACCGACCGGAGAGCTTCTGGCGGTAAGAGACCCGGAAGTGGAGGAAAGAGAAGTCGATCTGTTGATTATCGGCGGCGGAATGGCCGCCTGTGGCGCGGCCTTTGAGATCAAGAAATGGGCGCCTGACAAGAAGATTCTTCTCGTCGACAAGGCGGCCATGGAACGAAGCGGCGCGGTGGCCCAGGGGCTTTCGGCCATTAACACCTATATTGGCGAAAACCCGATTGAAGACTACGTCAGGATGGTCAGAAACGACCTTATGGGCATTACCCGCGATGACCTTGTCTATGATGTGGGCCGCCACGTGGATGACTCCGTCCATCTTTTTGAAGAGTGGGGCCTCCCGATCTGGAAAAAGCACCCGGAAACGGGCAAAACCGTCGATGGCGCAAAGGGCGTCGAGCTAGGCTCGTTAAAAAGCGGGGCCGCACCCGTGCGCACCGGCAAATGGCAGATCATGATCAACGGAGAGTCTTACAAGTGCATCGTGGCCGAAGCCGCCAAGAAGGCGCTCGGTGACGAAAATATCCTAGAGAGGGTCTACATCACGAAGCTTCTCCTGGATGCCAACAAGGAGAACACCTGTGCTGGCGGTTACGGCTTTAGCGTCCGCGAGAACAAGGTGTTCATTATCAAGGCCAAGTCCACGATGGTTGCCTGCGGCGGCGCGGTGAACATTTACATGCCTCGCTCCCAGGGTGAGGGCAAGGGGCGTGCATGGTTTCCGGTGTGGAACTCAGGGTCCGGCTACACCCTCTGCATGCAGGCCGGTGCCGAGCTGACCATGATGGAAAACCGGTTCACCCCGACCCGCTTTAAGGACGGCTATGGTCCTGTGGGCGCATGGTTCCTGCTGTTCAAGGCCAAGTGCGTCAATGGATTGGGTGAAAACTATCTGGCCAGTGACTTTACCAAGGCCGAACTCGACAAGTATGCACCTTATGGCCATGCAGCCGTGACACCTACGTGCTTGAGAAACCACGTCATGCTGGCGGAGATGAAAGAGGGCCGCGGCCCGATCATCATGGACACCGCCACAGCCTTGGCCAACATTGCCAAAGAGC
>Ga0272444_10001436_pt1 | contig 22956 bp, 15 predicted proteins | sample SSMForm13_FD_201033 | JGI IMG/M metagenome (GOLD analysis project Ga0272444, IMG submission 201033) | Marine sediment archaeal communities from Little Sippewissett salt marsh, Falmouth, MA, United States - SSM-Form-13 | ecosystem: Environmental > Aquatic > Marine > Wetlands > Sediment ...
ATGGTACCGCTGAACGTCCATCCCTCTGAGTCTGCGGCGAACTGCCAGTTGCCGTCGGTGGCGGGTCCGCCGCCGACAACGATCTCGGCGTCGTTAATGGTGCCGAGAACGTCAGTGCCGCTCGGGGTGACCGCATAGGTGCCGGTCAGGGGACCGGAGGGCTTTTCAAAGGTAATGGCAGCCGTGCCGGTAACGCCGGTTTTCGCGGTGACCTTAATGGTGGCCACGAGCACATTGGTGCCCTTGACACCGTTTGGGTTCACGGCTACAGAGGAGGAGATCAGCATTTTGATCTTGTTGCCGGAGACCTCTTTTTCGATCTGGAGGTCCCATACGGCCGTGTCGATACCGGAGGCCACGTCGGCGCTCACGATATCGAGCAGGGTATCATCGAAATCAATATAGGCCTGGAGCATGCGGACGCCGTCGGCGCCGGTGCCCGTGTCCAGTTCGATAGTGATGTTGGTAGCATCACCAGGATTGACGTTTTGGGTGGCCGGCAGGATGCTGATGGCGCCATCCTGAGCAAGGGCGGCTCCGGTAAAGGCCAACGTGAGCAGCACAAGTAGGGCGGGTAGAATAGTCCGTTTCATAACAATACTCCTTTCCGAAATATGTTACAGGTTAGTCGAGACAACCGTTTTTCCAAGAGTTGCTGAGGTCGAGGAAATCCAGGGCGTTGTATCCGCCCGGGGCTTTCCACTTGTTGGAGAGTTCCAGGAAGTCGAAGGCGTTGACGTGTCCGTCAAAGGTGAGGTCGCCTCGATGAGTGGCCTTGAAGGTGGCGTTCTGGATGTTGGTGTCGTATCCCTGGTCGGTGATACTCACGCCCAGTTTGTTGGAAACGCCGAATTTTTCCGGAGCACTGACGTCAACTGTTATGGGGGAGGTGTCCGTACAGGGGGTGACGGTGGCGGCCACGGTAAACGTGATTTCGGCGATGGTTCCCTCTTCCGCCTTGAAGGTGGGAATGGGAGGGGCCGCCGGGTAGATGACCACCCGGAGCTCGCCGTCTGCAGGGACGTTATCCGCCTTGGTAAAACCGGAGGCCAGGTCCCCGGCCGTCACCACGGGATTTGTCAGCATGGTGGAATCATACTTGATGGTGAAGTTGATGCCCGCGATGCCGTTTTCGTCGAGTCCGCTTCCGTTTCCTTTCAGGTACACTTTCATTTCCTTGCCCGGGGCGCCCCAGATGGCGTCCTGCCCGAGGGCATTAACCACCTTGAATGTGGTGTCCTGGGCAACTGCGGTCCCCAACATAAGAACTAGGAGCCCGCAAACCAGTACTAAACCCTTTCCTTTCACACTCATCATCCGATTCTCCTTTCACTGTGTGATTTGAAACTACAAAATACTTATACACATTCTTACCTTTTTTTTGTGTGGTGTGTCAATATCTTTTTTAATTTTTTAAGGGTGGTGGAATTCAAAACCGCCGCTCCCTTGCTTCATGACACAACAACTGAAGTTCGTTATACTCCCCCTCCGTTGTTATGCAAGCATTTTTTTCGATTTTTTTGTAAACTTTAAACCGCTTCGGGGATCAAACAGAATAGGATTGACACTTTTCTGTTGCCTTTATATACTTTACACTGAATATCTCTGATTTTTGACTTACCGGGGTAGTATAATACAAAAAAAAAGGAGCATTGATCATGCAACGCATTATGATTGTGTTTTGGGTGGTCTCCCTGATTATGGTCTCCGGAATGACGGATGTTTCCGGGGCGAATGTTTTTTCATCGGGATTCAATCCTTATTATTATTTCTATCCCGACGCCGTCATCGGCCAGAATGGTTTCTTCCAGAATACGTCCAACAGGGTCGACGGAAGGGGACTGGACGAACCACGGGGGATCGCCATCGATAAAAGCGTCACTCCCAATCACCTCTATATCGCGGACTCTTATAACAATCGGATCCTCGGGTGGGGAAACATCGATCACGCCTTTCTGGGAAATGAGGCCGATATTGTCATCGGACAAAACGATCTCTACTCCAACTGGTCCCATGACGGCAATGTCTCCCCACTCTCCCTTTACGAACCTCACGGGCTTTGGGTAGGCAATTCCGGCGACCTCTATGTGTGCGATTTCGGAAACAACCGCGTCCTTTTCTTTCACGATCCCTTCCAGGACGATAACGCCGCTGACGGCCTCCTCGGGCAGAACAGCTTCGGTGAAAGCGACCCGAACGGAGGGGGAAGCGTCTCCTCCTCTGTTTTTGACCACCCCATTTATCTGGCGGTGGATGATTCCCTGGGCATCTACGTCTCCGATTATTACAACAACCGGGTCCTCTTCTTCCAGAATCCCTTCGAAACCGGGGGCGACGGATTCGCGGACGCCGTCGTGGGCCAGCCCGATTTCACATCCTTTTTCCCCAATCGCGATGCGGCAAGTCCCGCCGATAACACCCTCTATTTTCCCGCCGGACTCGCTTTCGATTCACTGGGCAACCTCTGGCTCACCGACAGCTTCAATTACCGTATCCTCCGATATCCCACACCTCTCCCCACCACCGGGGGACAGGCCAACTGGTGGAGGGGACAGCCCAGTTTCGGAACCAACTATTACAACTGGGACGGAATCACCATGCAATCCAATTTCTCTCCCTATCCCACAGGCCTGGATGATCCCCGCGGAATCCTCCTGGATGCCGCCGACCGCCTTTACATCGCGGACCAGGTCAACAGCCGGGTCTTGCGTTGGGACGATCCTACTTCTACGGCCTTGGCCGCGGATTTCGTGTTCGGGCATTACGGCGATTTCTACCGCGGCGATTCCAATCACTCCGGAGTCCCAACCCCGAATACACTCTCGTATCCACACGATGTGGATATGGATTCCCAGGGTCGCCTTTACATCGTCGACTCTACGAACAACCGGGTCCTCCGGTACGACAATCCACTTGGTTCCTCCACGGCGATCGGGGTTTGCGGACAGCCCGATCTGAGCTCCGGGGAACCCAACTACCTCGACGGCGCCGGCCTCTCCTATCCCGTGGATGTGGCCATCGATAAATCATCCACCCCGGAGCACGTTTATATCGTGGATCGATCCAACAACCGCGTCCTCTGCTGGAACAATCTGGACGATGCCCTCATGGGTCTCCCCGCGGATATCGTCCTGGGGCAGCCGGATCCCTACTCCAACGACCCCGGGTGTTCCCAGGAAAGATTGGACGATCCCTCGGCCATTGCCGTGGATTCCCTTTCTCATGTCTGGATCGCTGATGAGATGAACAATCGGGTCATCGGATTCGAAAATCCCTTTGTTCACGATCAAAAGGCCGACTTTCTCATCGGGCAACCCTCCTGGACCTCCAGTAACTCCAATATGGGGTTCGCCAACCCAACGTCAGCCACCCTCTCGAGCCCGGAGGGCATCTGTTTCGACGCGTCCGGATCGCTCTGGGTGGCCGACTCCATGAACAATCGCGCCCTCCGTTTCAGCGAACCTTATAACATGAAACCGGATGCCGACCTGGTGCTGGGACAGCAGGATATGACAACCTCCATTCCCAACTATTTCTCCCTCGGGCCGAAAAGCCTGAATTATCCCACCGATGTGGCGGGAAACGAAGAGGGCAATCTTTTTGTCTGCGATTCCGGCAACAACCGCGTCCTCGAATTCCTATACCCCCAGACTGGCGGGGGAGCGGACCGCGTGTTCGGGCAACTGGACGATTTCTACACCAATGATGCCGACGCCGGGGGCACCATCAGCGCCAGAGGCCTGAATAATCCAGTCTGTCTCGCGATATATGATAACGACATCCTCGCCGTGACCGATCAGATGAACAGCCGCGTCCTCGGGTTCTTCGATGCCGCATCCCCCTCCGGAGACACCACCGCTGATTTCGTTTTCGGCCAGAACGGCCAAATGAATACCGGGGGTTATGAAACCTCGGGCGATCCCTCTCCCACGAGCTTCAACTTTCCCCGGGGAATCGCCTTCGATCCATACAAAAATCTCTTTGTGGCCGATTCCGACAATAACCGCGTCCTGGTCTTTCAGGTACCCCTGCCCCCCAAAATAAGAGCAGCCGCTTTCATAGACGCGGATAACAATTCCCTGGTCGATTTTGGCGATCGCCTCATCCTCCAGTTTCCCGAAGCCATGGCGATCACACCCGGCGCCGACTTCGTGGCCACCGATTTTCACCTCCCCAGGGCGGGCGATTCCCTCGGAATCGGCTTCGAGGTCAGGATCAGCACTCTGAAAAAAAACAGCCTGATCATCACCCTGGGGGTCAGCCCCTCGCTTCGTATTGAGGGCAGTGACGCGGATTCCTCCCGCATCGACGTCGCCCCCGAGGCAGGCGAGAAACTCGTCTCCCTTCTCACCGGCATGCCCGTGGTTTCCTCTTCCCCCCTGGATATCAAGTTCGTGCTCCGTTCCCCCCCACCGCAGAACTTCGGACCCGGGGGAGGAACCCTTCAGATCCTGGACGATCCGGACGCCCTTTTCCGAAAGCACCAGCTGTATCTCCCGCCCGGGGTAGTCAACACCTCCTTTCTCTTCTCGATCCTCCCCCCCCAAATCCAGCTTCCCTACCTCACCGCCGTGAAAATATACGGCGCCTCCGAGGCCTATATCACGCTCGAATTTTCACCGGAAAGCGTGGGGGAGGAAAACGGTTTCATGCTGAAATATATGAGAATGGCCCTCCTGGTTCAGGACTCCGGCGGCAACTGGGTCCCCGTGTGGAGGAGCGTGCCATTCGTCCTCGATCTGACCGATAATACCATCACAACGCTCCTCGGCGACCTTTACGAAAACGGCGGAGGAGCTAAGATCCCCTCCATGAAGTACGGCATCGACGGCGACGTGATCATCGTGGATGCCCGGAACCTCGTGGAAGAAAACAGCGTCAATGCACAGGAGGAAAGCGGGGGCGGCCTGTTCAAGCGGAAAATGAGGAATCCAGGGTCGGTTTGCCTCTCGCCGGGAACCGACTGTATTTACACGAAACACAAACTCTGCATCCCCGGATACGAGGAGATCCCCTCCGGGGGATATACCCTCACCATCCGCCAGGCCACGGCCGATGAACGGGAGGAATTTCCGGATCAGAGCGGCGCCGTGTTCGTGATCGAATCCGACCCCGAGTTCCCCTTTGACGCAGCCTTTGACCTCACGGTCGAGTATGTCCCGAATGAAGACCCGGATCTCACCGATGTGCTCACTCTCGAGGGCGCCCCCGGATCAGAGGGCAAACTCCGGCTGGTGAAGAGAGATCCCTCGACCGGAGAGTTCGCATTCGTTTCCAGTTACGGTTCCGTAACCCTGAACGAGAATAACACCCTGACCACAACCGGCCTTTTTGAATTAACGGACGGGGGAACGGCCGTATACGGCCTCGCTGTGGATCCCACGGCCACCTCCCTCACGACCGCCGCTTCTGTTTGGGAATTTTACGAATAGGCGTTTGAAAGGGTCGTTTGATATTGACCCATCCGCGGCGTTCTCTCTCGGACGGATCGGTCGGACTATTCTGACTGGTCCGACTTTTCTTGGTTTATTTCCCCATCCTTGTCGTTCTCAACAGGGGGTGCTGTTTCATATCGTATGAACGAAGAGCCCGCTCCTCAGTTTGGGTTCGAACCAGGTGGACTTGGGGGGCATGGTCGAGTTCGCGTCGGAGACCCTCATGATGTCCTCCGTGCTGACCGGATAGAGGAGGAAGGCGATTTCCGCCTCGCCCTCCGAGACCCTTCTCTCCAGTTCCTTTGCCCCGTGAATCCCTCCCACGAAATCGATGCGGCTGTCCGTTCTCGGGTCGCCGATCCCGAGAATCGGTCCCAGGAAACAGTCCTGGAGGATGTTGGCATCCAGGCTTTTCAAGGGATCGTTTGTTTCCCTCCCTTCCTGCCTGTATTTCAGGCGTTGCCACCGGCCCTCGAAGAACATGCCGAATTCTCCCTTTTGAGCCGGTTCGGGCACGGTTGACTCCTCGATGATAAAGTGGTCCGAGATCTTCGCCTCGAGATCCTCCCGGGAGAGCCCGCGAACGTCTTTTACGACCCTGTTATATGGGAGGATCTGGAGGGAGGAGGCGGGGAAGATCACCGTCAGGAAGAAATTGTAATCCTCGTTCCCGGTGTGTTGAGGGTTCTGTTTTTCCTGTTCGGCACGGGCGCGGGAGGCGGCCGCGCTCCGGTGGTGACCGTCAGCGACATACAGGCAGCAAATGCCGGCAAACGCCTGAACCATGGCCCGGATCTTGGATTCGTCATCGATCCGGTGAACCGTGTGAACCACGCCGTCCGGGGCAGTGAAGGAAAGGAAGGGATCGCCCGAGGAGGCTTTTCTGATGAGACCTGCGGCGGTATCATCATCCCGGAACATGAGGAAGACCGGTCCGGTTTGTGCGGATGATCCGAGGATCAGGCGGGTGCGATCATCCTCCTTGTCTTTCCTTGTCTTTTCATGTTTTTTAATCACGTCCGCATCGTAATCGTCCACGGAGCAGCAGGCCACGAGCCCGGTCTGTTCATGATCTCCCATCTTTTGTGTATAGGTATAAAGGGTCGGAGATTCCTCTCTCACAAGAGCCTTGAGTTCGATCAGTTTGCCCAGGTTTTCCGAGGCCTTCTGGTAGACCGCCTCGGAGGAAAGTTCGGTACCATCCGGGAGGTCGATTTCGGGCCGAACCACGTGCAGGAAGGAGAGGGGATTGCCCGCGGCCAGCTGCCGGGCCTGTTTTGTGTTCACCACGTCATAGGGGGGAGAGGCGACCAGGGGGGCCTTACCTGGATCGGGACGCAACGCGCGAAACGGTCTGACGATTGCCATTTTTCCGGTTCCTTTCTCTAGGGGAATGGTTTGTGATTTTTCATAACGTTCATTCGAGATCAAGAAAAACAGGAGATTCCCGGAAAATTTCTTGCCTCATATCCCCTTTTCTTATAATAGGAACAAATCTCGTTCATATTTGTCCGAATGAACAGAAGGCCTTTTCCGAGAAGGAGGTATGGTTATGAAACCGGCAATTCGATATTTTGTTTTGATCGTTTTATCCCTGGTTTTGTACCCGGGATGCGGCGCCCTTTCGAGAGACAACGGAAAATCCGGTCCCGCTCGAATCATCATTGCCGGGCGCGGCGTTTCCATGAGCGTCCCCCGGGGAAAAATGCCGGAAAAGGGATGGCCCGTGATCATCCTTCTCCACGGTCGGGGAGGGGATGGCTCGAGTTTTTTCAAGGATGGACCGCCCCATGACGGAAGCGGCGATTTCCCCCTCCTCCCTCCCATCCGGATCGATCATGTCGTTCTGGCGCCCGATGCCGGAAGGATCGGAACCGGAAATGTGAGAGACTGGACCCCTCGACTCAGAACCCCGGAAAGATCGAAGGACCTGGCCTTTTTTCAAACCCTGTTCGAATGGATCGAAAAGAGCCGCGATCCGCGCATGGATCCGGATCGGGTGTTTGTGGCGGGATTCTCGAACGGGGGCTTCATGGCCGCCCGCCTGGCCCGCGTCTTCCCCGATAAAATCAGGGCCCTTGCCGTGGTGGCCGCTGGAAATCCCGATTCCTATCAGGACGCCCGTCTTAAAAGCATGAGGAAGCATGGATTCTCGGATCAGCACCCCCCCACCCTTGTGATCCACGGGGAAAATGATGAAAAGGTCCCCCTGGCTGTCCCGATGCAATACCACGCGGATCTCAGGAAGGCCGGCGCTAAAACCCGACTCCTCACATCAAAGGCTTCCGGACACGAATGGCCGACCCGGTTCGACGAGGATATCGTCCGATGGTTCCTGGAAGCGGATTCCTCCGGATCTTCCGGGGAGAAGGAAATCAGGTACAGAGCGACCCTTGGTATGGCGGAATCGGGGAAAACAATCTCTCTCGGGGAAGGCGACCTCTTTCGGGTGGAACTCAAGGGAGTGCCCACTGCGGGTTACAGCTGGAAAATCATGGAGATGGATAGATCCGTTCTGGAGATCGCGGGGAGGGATTCAAAATCGCTGACACCCGGAAACATGGTCGGGGGGAGCGCCCTGTTTACATGGAATTTCCGGGCCTCCGGTCCGGGTGAAACCGTTCTCGAAATGAAACACTTCCGTCCCTGGGAGGGACCCGAAAAGGCCACGGACACCTTCCGGATCAAGGTCGTTGTGAAAACCCCCGATTGATCCCTCACTGAACCGCCATGTAAAACAGCACGCAGGAGATCACGATAAAAACCAGTCCCATCGACAGCTTGATCCCCGCAATGTGACGGCGGAAACGCTCCCCGATGCTCTTCGAGGAAACCCCGAACCACGCCACAATGAATACCAGGATCAACGGAACAATGAACATCAGGTTATAGAGCACCAGATACCAAAGCGCCCTGCTTCGAAACCTCGGATTGCTCAGGGCCGTGACAATCGGCAGGTAGATCTGTCCCGTACAGGGCAGCTCGAACATCGCCACCAGAACCCCGAGTACCAGAGCCGCAGATACGACCCCCAGATTCCTGACTTTCGAGTGGATCGACTGGTGGATGCGTTTCTGCATCCCGTCCGAGAGTTTCAGGGTCATGTCCCGGTAACGTTCCTTGCGGGCCAGCGCGAAGTCCCTGATGCATAATGCAGCGACAACCAGGCTCACCATACCTGTTATCCCGTAAAGAATCCTGCTTCCCAGGGAGATGTTCACAATCCGCTTCACCACGGTGAGGAGTCCGAATCCCAGGGCCAGGTAGGTGAAAAACACCGCGATCGTGTAAACGATTCCGGTGAGGAGGATTTCTTTTCTCTTTCGCCCGATGATGGTGAGATAGGAAATCAGGAAAATGATGGTGGTAAAGGCGCAGGGGTTGATCCCGTCCGAGAGCCCGGCGCCGATCAGGGCCAGGAGCGTGATCGATTCGAGCCTTGATTTGATCGGGTCGTCCTCTGTTTCATCTTTTTCCGGGGGGGCCGGTTCGGGCCAGGGATTGCCCCCCTTTTGAAGGGAAGCGAGGATATCGGGCTCCAGGAGTTCTTTAATCTCCTCTTCCAGGCCGCTTCTGATTTTGCCGTCCAGGAACAGAACCGGAAAGTCGTGTTTCGCGATCCCGAATTTCTTCTCGAACCGCACCATCAGCTTGAAGTTTTCCGTGATGCCGACGTCATGGATCCGGCAGGCGATTCGACCCGGGTATTTTTCCATCAGACGGGGAAGGATCTTATCCTTCAGTTCCCCGCACTCCTCGCAGGTTTCGTCGGAGAAGATGATGATCCGGACCGCGGGCCCCTCGGGCTCGATCTTCGGAATGGGGGTGAACAACGGCTCCACTCCCCACACGAATGCGCCGCTCGAAAGAAAAAGAAGGCAGAAAAAAAGCGCAGGTATCGAGTTTCGCTTCAATCGAGATATCATCGCCTTACGTGTTCCTCCCGGACAAATCAGTGCCTTTTTCCCTTTTTCCGGAGCGAGTGGATGGCCCTGGAAACCAGCTCGTCGCATCGTTCGTTTTCCCGGATCCCGGAGTGGCCCCTTACCCAGTGCCATTCTACATCGTGACGTTGGATCAGTTTGTCCAGACTCTTCCAGAGATCCACGTTCAGGAGTTTGCCGCCCTTTCGGGTCCAGTTTCGCATTTTCCATTTCGGCATCCACTCCGTAATGCCCCTTCTCAGGTACTCCGAGTCGGTGAACAGGATGACCCGGCATGGCTGCCTGAGGGATTCCAGGCTGCGAAGGGCCGCGGTGAGTTCCATGCGGTTGTTGGTGGTATGCGGCTCCGAACCGGAGATTTCCCTTCTTTTCGCTCCGTACAAAAGAACCGCTGCCCAACCCCCGGCGCCCGGGTTGGGAACGCATCCGCCGTCCGTGTATATGGTCACGAGTTTGCGTTTTTCTGATTTCATTTTCTGCATCCCTCTTTCTGTGGGTTTTCAATAGGTTTATTGCCATGATGTGTCAACGAGTATTGTAAACGCCGGGGTTTGTACCTTGACTTTGCTCCGGGGAGGAACTATGTTTAACATTAATAGAAATTTGATTAAGGCGGAAAACTTCGCGAGGTTTTGAACATGGTTGATGTGTATAAACATTCCATATACCGCGGCATGGTCGTGGTGATCGACGACGAACCCGACATGTGCAAGATTCTCACCAAGATCCTCAATATCGAGGGATATCACGTGAACTCCTTCACCGATCCGGGCAAGGCCATGGAGTACGTGGAGAAATACCAGCCCGATGTGGTCCTGACCGATATACGCATGCCCGAACGGTCCGGCATGGACATCCTCAAGGAAGTCAAGGAGAAATTCCCCGGGGTTTCCGTGATTATCATGACCGCGTATGCCAGCATCGAGGGCGCCATACAGGCCATGAAGGAGGGCGCGTTCCATTATGTCACCAAGCCGTTCAATATCGAGGAGCTCCTGGTTAATGTGGAAAAGGCCCTCGAGATGCGGGAACTCTCCAGGGAGACGGTGAGTTTTTCAGAACAGATCAAACGGGCCTACGAGGATATCAACATCATCGGCGAGAGCCCCCAGATTCGCGAGGTCAAGCAGATCCTCGAAAAAATCGCCCCGACGGACAGCGCCGTACTGATTGGAGGTGCAAGCGGGACCGGCAAGGAACTCGCCGCCAAATTCATCCATAAAGCCAGTCATCGAAGCGATAAACGCTTTGTCCCCATCAATTGTGCCTGCATCCCGGAAAACCTCCTGGAATCCGAACTGTTCGGATATGAACGCGGCGCGTTTACAGGAGCCTCCCAGATGAAACTCGGGCTGATCGAACTGGCTCACGGCGGCACCCTCTTCCTGGACGAGATCGGCGAACTGCCCGTCCAGCTCCAGGCCAAGCTCCTCCGGGTGCTCCAGGAACAGCAGATCCAGCGGGTGGGAGGTCTCAAGGAGATCTTCGTCGATATCCGCCTCCTCGCCGCCAGCAACAGGGATCTTCACAGCGCCATCGAGGAAGGGACGTTCCGGCAGGACCTTTTTTACCGCCTCAACGTCATCAATATCAGGATGCCTCCCCTGATCGAACGCACCGGCGATATCCCCCTCCTGGTGGATTATTTCCTCAAGGAAATCGGTATGCGGCTCCATAAACCCGACGTGATCATGAGCAACGCCGCACGGGAGCTCCTTACCCATTACTTCTGGCCCGGGAATGTCCGGGAACTCGAAAACGTGATCGAGAGAATGCTGGTTCTGCTCGAGGGAAAAGTGATCAGGCCTTCCGATATCCCCAGGGACATTCGCGAGGGAATCGAGGTGGAAACCCCGGAGGAGACCGAGCCGGTTCTCAAAACCATTCCGATCGATTACAGGGAGGCCAGAACCCGTTTCGAATCGGAATACTTAAGGGAACTCCTGGAAAAAACCAATGGCAGCGTTTCACAGGCTGCACGGATCTCCGGAATCAGCAGGAGAAACCTGTATGACAAACTCGATAAACTGGGGCTCCAGCCCCAGGAGTTCAAAAAAAATGGGGTGTGACTCCATGACGCGATTGGGGCGGTTCGTTCTCCTTTTTTCTGCTCTCTTTTTCATCCGTTTGCTCCCCGCCGCGTCTCCGGGAGAAAAACCCCTGTCCGTAACCGTGAGTGTCTCGCCCCAGAAATATTTCGTGGAGAAAATCGGGGGGAAACGCTTCACCGTGGAAGTCATGGTTCCCCCGGGGGCCTTTCCGGGAACCTATGAACCCGGTCCCCGTCAAATGGCCGCCCTGAGTCGTTCGAAGGCCTTTTTCGCCGTCGGGGTCCCTTATGAAAAGGCATGGCTTCAAAGGTTTTGCTCCGCCAATCCCCACATGCTGATCGTTCATACGGAAAAGGGGATCCAACGGCATCCCATGAGCACCCATCTTCACGAAAGGGAATCATCCCGTGAAGAGGAGCCCGGGAAAGGGGAAACATCCCATGTTCATAAATCCCCGGACCCCCACATCTGGCTTTCCCCGCCCCTGGTGCGGATCCAGGCGGAAAACATTTTCCGGGCCCTCTGCAAAATCGATCCGGTTCACAGGGAAGAGTACATGAAAAACCTCGCAAATTTTCAAAAGGAGATCGATGAGCTGGATAAGGAATTGAAGGAACTCTTCTCCGGCTTCGAGGAAAAACCGGGATTCCTCGTGTTTCATCCCTCCTGGGGATACTTTGCCCGCCGCTATGGCCTTACCCAGATCCCCATCGAGCTCGAGGGAAAATCGCCCGGTCCAAGGGACCTGGTGGAGGTTATCGAACTGGCCGGAAAGCGCGGCATCAAGGTCGTGTTTGTTCAACCCCAGGTTTCGCCCCGGAGTGCGCAAACCGTGGCAAGGGCCATCGGGGGAACAGTGGTCCCCGTCGATCCCCTGTCCCCGGACTGGGGAGCCAATCTGAAAAAGGCGGCCGTAAAAATCAGGGCCGCCCTCGAACAGGGGGGACAATCATGACAGAACCCGTCGTGGTGGTCAGAGACCTCTGGTTTTCCTACGGGAGCCAGCTGGTTTTGCGGGATGTCGGTTTGTCCATTAAAAGAGGCGAATTTCTCGCTGTCATCGGTCCCAACGGAGGGGGGAAAACAACCCTCATCAAGCTCATCCTGGGAATCCTGAAGCCGGACAGGGGATCAATCGCCGTACTGGGAGCCCCCCCGGGTCAGGCATCCCGCGACATGGGGTATGTCCCGCAAAATACCAATATCGCCCCTCAAATGCCCATTACTGTTATGGACGTGGTATTAATGGGTCGCCTGGGCCATGCGGGGCGTTCCTGGCGATACTCTTCCCGGGACCGGGCAGCGGCGGAAAAAGCCTTGGGCCGCGTGGGACTTTTGAAATTCAGAAACCGCTCCATTCAGAAACTCTCCGGGGGACAGAGGCAAAGGGTCTTTATCGCCCGCGCCCTGGCTTCGGAACCAGAGATCCTTTTCATGGATGAACCCACCGCCAGTGTGGATCAGGAATGGCAGGAAAGCATCTACGACCTCCTCAAGGAATTGAACGAAACCGTCACCATCGTCGTGGTCAGCCATGACGTCGGTGTGCTCTCCTCCCACGTGAAATCCGTTGCATGCGTCAACCAGACCCTCCATTTCCATGACGAGGCGGAAATTACGGAAGAGATGCTGGATAAGCTCTACAGGTGTCCCGTGGACCTCATTGCCCATGGCGTTCCCCACAGGGTCCTCAGGGATCATGAAGGGGAATCGTAAATGCCGGAAGCCTTCCAGTACGAATTCATGCAGAATGCCCTTATGGCCGGGCTCCTGGCCAGTATTGCCTGCGGGATCATCGGGACCCTGGTGGTGGTGAACCGGATCGTCTTCATTTCCGGCGGGATCGCCCATGCGGCCTATGGAGGCGTCGGGCTGGCCATATTTCTCGGCATTTCGCCCATCCTGGGGGCGCTCGGATTCACCGTGGCCGTGGCCCTTGTGATCGCGGTCATCTCCTTTCAGAACAAGAGCCGCGCCGATACCGTGATCGGGGTCCTGTGGGCCGTCGGCATGGCATGCGGCGTGATTCTCATCGACCTCAGCTCCGGTTATAACGTCCAGCTCATGAGCTACCTTTTCGGAAGCATCCTGGCCGTTCCCCGACTGGATCTTTTCATGATGGCGATCCTGAATCTCATCATTCTGGGCGTGATTTTCTTCTTCAACAAGGATTTTCTGGCCATGTCGTACGATGACGAGTACGCGGGTCTCATGGGCGTGCCCGTCAGGAGGCTCTACATCCTTCTCCTGCTCCTCGTGGCCCTTTGCGTGGTGATCATCATGAGGGTGGTGGGTTTGATCCTCGTGATCGCCTTTTTCACCATCTCCCCGTATATCGCGGAAAAGTATTCCCGTTCTTTGAAGAAAATGATGGCCCTTTCCATATCCCTGAACGTTCTTTTCACCCTCGTGGGGCTCTGGTTATCCTTTCAATTCAATCTCACCTCCGGGGCCGCGATCATCATGGTGGCCGCCCTGTTTTTCTTCCTCTCCCATATCCCCCGGATCCGAAGGAAACCCCCGCCTGTGGAGCCTTGAGACTTTACAAGCCGCGAAAAGGCACAAAATGGGTTCAGCCTCGAATGGCGCGGACTTAAGGAATATTTTCAGATTCGTCAGATTCGTCCGATCCGTCCGATCTGACTGATCCGTCCGATCTGCCCCCGCAAGATCTTTCAAAATAGACACATTCGGAAAGGGACTGACCCCAATCGGTGAGATATCGAGTGCGAGTGCGAGTACGAGTGGGAGGGCGAGTAAGGAAATATATCTCCCCTGAGAACATGATTCTATTTCCTTAAAGTTAGTGCCATTCGAGATTGACCCCTTGAGACTGACTCCAGGCGCCCTGCATTTCGCAATTCACACGAGAATGACCCTCAACGCTTCCGGGGTTCAACTATAGTTCTCTGACACAGTAGAAAGCCGGTAGGGATCTCCCTTGCTTGAGATTCGTCGCAGCCAATGTCCCAATCAGACCCATCGCCGCGCTCTTCCGAAGTCCCATCGTAGCCGCGAGGATCGCCCTCGAAATCGATCTGTATGCTGTTGATCCTCCGGCCGGCGTCCACACACGGAGAACGAAGTCTCAGGTGCAGGTCATCGTCCTTGGTACCGGCGATGTCGTCGATGCCCAGCGCGTCCACGAACAGCGGATCGGCCCAAAAGTTCCCTGAGCCGCCCGACACCCCGGTCCAGCCCTGCAGACAACAGTGGTCGATAGTGGCCGATCCGATCGGGTCGACTTGGGCGGACTCGTCGATGCCGCCGATGTCCTGGTTCTGCCAGAAAACGCAGTTGATGATGATCGGACGGCTGATGTCTCTGTTCTGGATGGCCCCGCCCCACAGACCGCTGCTGTTGCAGTGGAATGTGCAGTTGCCGATCGTCGGGCTGCTGTCGAGTGAGTTGCGGATGGCGCCCCCATGGTAGTTCAACGCGCGATTGCCTGAGAACAGGCAATTCTCGATAGACCCGGTCGAGCTGTTGTCGTAGCAGAGGGCGCCCCCGCTGTTTGTCGCCGTGTTGCCCAGTAATATGCAGCCATGCAGATCGCAGCGGGAGGCGTCATTGCTGAAAATGGATCCCGCGTTGTTGGCTGCGGTGTTGCTGGTAAACAGGCAGCTTTCGAAGAGAGTCGTGCTGCCTTCTCTGTTTCTGGATGCACCGCCGTCGTCGCTTGCGTGGTTGTCGATGAATTCGCATTGGCGGTAGGTCGGGCTGCTTTCACGGTTGTAGACGGCTCCTCCATCCCATGTCAGGGCTGTGTTCCCCGTGAAACGGCAGCCGGCGAAGAGGGGACTGCACTGGCGGGCATAGACTGCGCCTCCTTCGAGACCCCGGTTGTCTCGAAAGTGGCAATCTCTAATGGTCGGACTCCCGGCCCCGACGGAAATTAGGAGGCCGCCCCCGCGATAATGGGGGTAAACATCCGGATTGTCGGCGTTTCCTCTTTCTATGGTGAAGCCTTCCAGCAGGGCGAGTTCGGTTCCCTCTTCGATTCGAACCACATGATACGCATTGTCCTGCTTGGAGGCTGGCAGATCGCTGTCATCACCCAATAAGTCGCCATTCAGAACCGACACGTACTGGCCAGTGTCGCGCTCGTTCGGGTCGGCCGATCCCAAGCCCGCGTATCCACCAACGAGAGTGAGGCCGCCGGGAATGGAGAAGCAGGCGGTCCTGGCGTCCTCGGCGTCCAGAGGGATTGAGGGGGTATAGGTCCCTGCCGCCACGCGCACCTCCTGCCCGGCCACGGCAAACCTGAGAGCGTCGGAGAGCGAACGAAATGCCTCCTCCCAGCTGCGGCCCCATCCACCTTTCCCCGCACTGTCATCCACATAAAGAATGGGTTGAGACGACGGGTCGTATTTGAACAGGGCCCGAAGTCCCTGTCGTGAGTTGAACATCCAGGATGTCCAATGTGCGACACCCGGGACTAAGTCGATGCTTTGCGTGCTCTGGATGTCTTCTCCGAAGACGTGCCGAAGATGGCTGAAGTAGATGATCCCACCCTCGAGCGTGTTTCTCCCCTGGACCAAGATCACGCATTTATCGGTCTTCCACGGCTCGATGTCCTTTAGCCCGTATAAATACCTTACGTCGCGGGAGGGATACTGCTCTAGTATCTCCGCGGCGCTGACACCGAGATGTGGATAGAGGTCCTCTAGTCCCAGTCCCCACAGGTAGCTGTTGTACAGCGGGCACTCGCCGGGAGCAAGTGGGGCGAAGATGTCCGGATTCAAGTCGACCGCGCGTTCGTCGCTGAAGTAGAGGTGCCAGGCGTTGTTCATAACCACATACCGCATGTGGATTCCCCGGGGCTCAGCGACAGTCTGCTCGAAGGTGTTGACGGCGGCGTAGTGATTGGCGAACTGCCCGCCCAGCGAGTGCCCGGCAATCACGATCGTCTTCATGGAAGGAAAAACCGAGGGGTCGCACAGATTCTCCAACATGCTGTTCAGCACTTCGTAAGATCCCACCTGAGCCGGGCGGGGAAACACGGCCGCCGGTCCTGCCGATAGCGCGCCGAAGGCCTCGTGGCTCCACGTCCAATACAGCACGTCATTTCCAACGCCGGACGCCTCCAGGTAATCCTGTGTCAGGAACTGCGGTGCGATGACGATGGTCCGCTCACCAAGGCCGGGAACGAGGGCCACAGCGTCTTGCATGGCCCGGAAGTGCCACGGCGCATCCGGGTTGGCGCCGTGGTGCACGATCACTGCGAGCTCGATGTTCTCGTTCCTCACATCAATTGGATGAGTCGTAGAGTAGGGCAGCGTTAGAGTGTAGCCGCTGACCTTCACAGGGTAGCGTTCGGGCGATACTTCCAGCCCACTGACTCCCGAGGCCTGAAACAGCAGTTCGAGCAGGACCAGAGAATACAGCCAACTCCACACGCGACCACCCGGCAACCCTTGTTCAGAGGTACTCCTGGTTTCCATCCTGATGGGTCTCCTTTCGGTCTTTTGAGTCGAAAGGGGCGATGCAGAGCACTTTCCAGGCGTTCGATAAAATCGACACCTCCCAAAAAACGACCGGTTTGTTCGTAGCTATTTAGTGTTTCCTGCGTATCGGGCGAATCGGGCAAGGATAGTAACTCGGCGAAATCCGCTGCGTGCCCCGGAAGCGTAGCTGGCTGCGTTAATTGGTCGTCGGTTTGATCCGGGTGCTCGCGGGCACTGCTCCAAGGCCTGTTCCCGGCTTTCTCCGCCAGCTTGTCTCTCACAGGATTCAGCGCGATGTAACGCGTTATGCAACGCAGCTATTCTTAGAGGAATTCCAGACCGCCGGGAAAGGCACTATGGATGCATTGTTCACTGGCAGATTCCCAAGATGCTGATCATCATTGATGATGACACGGTACATGCAAATGCCATCCCACGTCCACGGTGTCAATAAAGGAATAAGGGGATAAGATACTGAGGGAGTTGCAAAATGCGGAGAGTGCGGAAATTCTTGAGTAAGCTGTCGCGGAAGAGATTGACCCCATTGTCCCATTGACCCCAATTTTTTTTGTCCCTTGCAAGAAAACATGCTTTGATTTACGAAAGAATATGTTGATGCATTGAAACGGAAACCTGATCCGGAAAGGGCGTATTCTTGACCGAAGACGTTCATTCGAGAACCATACGGCTCCTCGGGACGGGATGCATCGCCATCTCGTTTCTGACGGTGCTTTTCCTGACGTTTTTCCCCGTTCAGAATAATGACGTCTGGTGGATCCTTTCCGCCGGGAGGGAGATGATCCGCTCGGGTCGCTTTCTCTCTACGGATGTCTTTTCCTGCACCATAAACGGCCGCCCCTGGATGAATAAATACGCCCCCTTCGAGATTCTCTCCTTCCTGGTCTATTCCTCGGGGGGGGCGGACGCCCTCGTGGCAATGAGATCCTTCCTCGTTTCCATCATCGTTCTGCTCCTTGCCTGCATCCCGCTGATCTGGCGAAAGAGGAAGATCCAGCTCCTTTTTCATCCCCTCCTCCTCTCTTTTACGATCTTTCTTGCCGGGATTATGCTTTCCCCCAGGATGTATATCAGGCCCGAACTTTTCAGCCTTGTGTTCTTCACCGGGGCGATCCTGGTTTGGGAGTCACGCTCAAACCGCCCCCTGGGAGTACTGGTTCCGGCTTGCCTGCTTGTGATCCAGATCCTGTGGACGAACAGTCACAGCGCGTTTGTACTGGGATATCTGCTTGCTTTTGTCTATCTGGGAGAAAGGATCTTTTTCTCGAAATGCTCGGGAAGGGGAGAACTTCTCATCCTTCCCGGGTTGATCCTGGCATCGCTTGTCAATCCTTTCGGTTTCCGGATGATTCTGGGAGTCGCGGATGTCATGATGGTGACGTTTCATCATAACCTGCTTCAGGAATGGCAGCCTCTTTTTTCCCGGAAATACCCGCACCCGTTCCGCTGGATCGTTCTGGGGGGAGCGGCCCTGGCCCTGCCGGGATTTTTTCTGAACCGCTCGAAAGCGCGGCCCGCCCACATTGTTCTTTTTCTCGTGACTCTTTTTTTTACCATGAAATCCAGGAGACACGTGGGATTCCTGGCCGTTTCAACGGCGGTTGCCTCCCTCTGGAACTATGGCGTTATCCTGGAAGGTTTGAAAAAACCGCTCAGCCGCACCCTGGTCGGAGCCGCGGCCCTGGGACTGTTCCTGGTTCCGGCGCTTTTCAATTCCCTGGTTATGGGTGGGCGGTTTTTCCCCCTTTTCGGCATTGATCGACCCTTCGGGTTCGGAGAGGAAAAAAGCCGCCTTCCCTGGGATTCCTGCGATTTCATGGAATCGGAAAAACTGGAGGGCAATCTTTTCCACGGGTACGACTCCGGGGGGTTTCTGATCTGGCGGCTGAACCCGAGGATCCGCACCTCGATCGACGGCCGCGCCGAACCCTTCCCCTCCTCGCTTGTAAGAAGACACTGGCGAATCATTGTGGGAGAGGAGGCCCCCGGGCCCTTCCTCGATAAACATGGCATCACCCTGGCCCTGGTGGATTTCGACGACGGCCACCTCCTCCGTTCCTTCCGGGAAGGAAAAGACTGGGCCCTCTGCCACGTGGGATACAGGGCCGCCCTCTTTTTAAAAAGAACTCCTGAACATGGGACAATCATCCGGGAGTATGAAATCCCCGATAGCAGGGAAGGAGAGGAAGGCCCCCTGGAAAGTCTGATCCTTCCCCCGCCCGAAGAGCTCAAGAGTTCCATGCCCTATGCCGATTACCCCGTAATGGTCCGGCGCCGCATCTTCATGCTCCGGAACCTTAATCTTATTGACACGGCAGAGCATCAAAGACAGGAATATATCAGATTCCTCAAAAAAAGGAGCGAACAATAATGCCTTTAAAGAGATTTCTCCTTATCTTTTTCCTGATCGCGATCCTCTCCATCCTTATCTCCTGCGGGGAACAGCCCTCCACGGATACCGGACAAAACAGGGAGGGCCGTATCGTCATTACGGTCAATAACGGGCCCAAGGACACCGAACCCCATGAAGTGGAACGGTGGGCCCTCCTGGAACGGAAATTCGAGGAGCAATATCCCGATATCGACGTGGTGGTGGAGGACTGGGAGTACGATCCCACCGTGTTCGCCGTCCGGGCATCCGGGGGGCAGCTGTCCGACGTGATCAACACCTGGGCCACGGAGGCCGAAGTCCTCCTGAACAGCAAGCTCGCCGCGGATATGACCGACGTCCTCACCTCCTGGGAGGATTTCGAGTCCCTTCGACCCATCCTCCTTAAACCGTTCATTCGCGACGGCAGCTATTACGCCTTCCCCACCTCCGCCTACAGTATGAGCCTCTATTACAACAAGGCCCTTTTCCAGAAGGCCGGAGTGGTGGATGAAAAGGGCGAAGCGGATCCCCCGGACAACTGGGAGGAATTCCTCGATGCCGCCAAAAAGATCACGGACAGGGAATCCGGGGTGTGCGGATTCGCCATCCTGGGGGGGCATCACGCCCGCGCCGGGTGGCACTTCCTCAACTGGGGATGGCAGGGCGGCGGGGAATTCATGAAAAAACAGGATGGCAAATGGAAGGCAAGCTTCAATGAACCCGGCGTGGTCCGGGCCCTCCAGTTTATCAGGGATCTCCGTTGGAAACACGACGTGCTCCAGGCCAATGTGCTGGATGACGACACCGACATCTCCCAGGCGTTTGCCGCCGGACGCGTGGGCATGTTCATCGGGCCCGCCAATGAAAACACCGTGATCGCGCTCAAGGAAAAATTCGAGTTCGATCTCGACGACCTCGGGATCGCCGCACTCCCGGCCGGTCCCGGAGGGCGATTCGTCCAGATGGGGGCGGACCTCTCCATTTTCCGGCCCGGCATTACCCCGGAAAAGAAAAAAGCAGCCTTCAAGTGGTGCACATTCCTCGTTTCGAACGAGTGGAAGGAGGCCGAGTGGCAACTTCGCAAAAAACAGGGCCTCCCCGTGGGGGCGCCATACATCCCCATCTTTCGTGGGGAACGTCAGAAACAGTGGGATGAAATCCTGGATCAACTCCGGACCATCCCGCGTTTCGCCGAATACCAGGAAAATGTGGTGGATTACCTGAAAACCGAGCCGCCTTTCTACTGCCAGCAGCTGTACAAGGACGTTCTCGGTCCCTCGGTTCAGGAGGTCCTCACGAAAAAGGACGCCGATCCGGCCGCCATCCTGAACCGGCACGCCGAAATGTTCCAGGAAAGGTACCTGGACAAGATCGGGGAATAGAAAAATGCCGGATGCTGTTTATCAATTTTCCGGAATCCTTCCCGTCCTCCGTCCGCGAAGCTGCGTCCGCATTCCGCTTGTAAACAAATCCCGCCCTTTCTTCCTCATTTTTTTATCCTTGCTCCTTTTCGTTTCTTTGGGTTTTTCTGAAACGAGCCGGGCCCTGATCGAACTGGAGGAACGGGATCGTCCTGTGTTAAAGGATTCCCCCTGGGGACAGTACTGGAGATTCGCCCCCCTCGGGAAGATATCGAACATCCTCGTGGTTGTCCATGGAACCGTGGAAGAAAACCAGAAGGCCGCGGATCTTGCCGGACAGTTTATCAACCGATGGATGGAGTATGCCCGAAGCGAACACCTACTCGTTTTAAGCCCCGCTTTCGATAAGCTTGACTATCAGGGCCCTTATGGCGGCTACCGCGGCCTCTTCGGCAGGAAATGCGGTGCGGATGAGTTTGTAAACAATCTCGTGGATCTCTATCGATCCTGTGTCAAGAACGATTCCGGAAGGTTCCTCCTGTATGGTCATTCCGCAGGAGGGCAGTTCGCCGGGCGCTACCTGGTCCGCCATCCCAACAGGCTCGGGGCCGTGGTTCTCAGTGCCCCGGGAAGGTATGCTTTTCCGGATCCAAACGTCCCCTGGCCGTACGGCATGGGGAGGATCAAACGGACCATGAAATGGAGCAAAATGGATATCCACCAGATCGATATCCAACCCGATCCGGAGGGTTGGTTGAAGGCCGCATGTGTTCCCGTGTCCGTAGTTGTGGGGGAAAAAGACCTCGAGCCCCAGCCCGCCAGGCCCGGTCAGAAGGGGAAAAACAGGGTGGAGATCGCCAGTCACTGGATAAAAGACATGCGCGATCTGGCCAGGAAAAACGGCAAAAGCCCGAACCTCAGGAGCGTCATCGTTCACGGCGCCGGACACAGCTCCACCGCCCTGACTCCCGCCTGCCAGAAGGAAATGTCCTCGATTATGAAAAAGGATAAAAAGACGCCGGGCAAATCCGATCCTGCTCCATAAGGCGGCCGGCGGCTAGCGGGGAAAAGCGGCTAGCCCTTCGACTTCGCTAAGGACAGGCGGGAAGCGGCAAGCGCTAATCTCAAGAAAGACATATTGGATTTACGAACAAGGATCAACGATGTACGATTTGTGAAGTATTTTAATTTATTTCATTATAAAAGCAAGGCGTGATTTGGGAAATTCCAGTTGAACGGGTTCATCATCAACGCGAGTATGTATTAAGGGGATTTGCGAGTGCGAGTGCGAGTACGAAAAGATTATGTTAGCAAAACGAATGTATGTCTCAATCAAAGGCTCTCACGCTTCAGATATCCCACAAGGTAAGGCCGGTTTCCTCTTCCGGGGCCCGGTGGAAGGCATCGCCGACCAGGTCCTGCACGATGAACTCGAACGCGAAAACCTTGCAACCCTCGCTCACGTGGCCGCCCAAAGCCTTTCCTTCACGATCCGCCAGGGTGGCATGAAGGTGACAGAAAATCGCCCCATCCTTTAAGGAAATATTCCCCGTCAGGTTGGTTACTTCCACCGGTTTGTCGATTTCCAGGGTGTCATATTCCTGTTTCTCCTGGTCGTATATGGAGAGCCTTGCCTTTTGAAGGGCGCCGATCCCCTGGACGATCCCCAGCCTCACCTGGTTCGAGCGGGCGAACCGGGTGAGCGCCTCCAGGAGATCCTCTCCCTTTTCAACCCGGCCCATCCATTGACGGCCGCGGATCACGTCGCGATATTTCATTGGTCCTCTTCTCCTAATTGGATTTCCAGCTCGAGGATTTGATCTCTCGGATTGTCCGGAATCTCGATGGTTTTCCGGTAGGAGGGACTGTTTTTCGATTCCATCACCTCGATCCGGACTGTTTCATCCCCGGCCCACCCGATGGTTGTTCCGGCCTCGTCGGTCAGCTGGGTTTCCCTCCCTGATATCCTGACGCTCGCTCCCGCCGCGGGGGAACCGTCCGGGTTCGAAACCTTCAGAAGAAAGGGTTGGTTCAGCTCGAGTTCCTTCTCCCCGAGGTTCCGGGTTTCACCTTTTTCCAGCGGTTCGGAAACGTCCCAGGAAGCTCCCTTGATCACGGGATCTCTTCCGGAAATGATTTTCAGGGAAAAAGGTGCATCCGCGGGAACCATCGCATGGAAGGGTTTGTCCAGCTCGAGGGGGGAGACCCGTAAACAGGGCGACCATGTCCTGGCATGCCTCGGGGAATCCCTGTTGGGATCCAGGGACCAGCTCCCGGGGGTTTTGAAATCCAGGGAAATCTGGGAGAGGGAGGCGCTCGCAATATCGCG
>Ga0272444_10001437_pt1 | contig 22954 bp, 17 predicted proteins | sample SSMForm13_FD_201033 | JGI IMG/M metagenome (GOLD analysis project Ga0272444, IMG submission 201033) | Marine sediment archaeal communities from Little Sippewissett salt marsh, Falmouth, MA, United States - SSM-Form-13 | ecosystem: Environmental > Aquatic > Marine > Wetlands > Sediment ...
CCTCAAGGGCCGTGGTAACCTTGGAGGCTCGCGTTGATGCCTGATAGGTGGTGATGGAGGTTAAATCGATTTCGTCGTAGGGCACGCGCTTCTTCCTTGTATGATTTAGGTATAAGCTCATGAACTTTTTTGTTATAACCCGCCATGAACAAAATTGGCAATGCCTAAGGCTGGATACAGCAATTGTAATTATGCCATGTCGAATTTTTCGATTACGATTACGAGCACCGCATAGCTTAAGCATGACCGACGGGCATCGGCGTTTTTTCGTGCTCGTGCTCGTAATCGTAATCGAGCATCATTTTTTACTATCGATCGATGAAATTCCTGCCGAACACCTTCAAAATTACAATTGCTGCCCTAGCATCCTGTCCATTTACAAACCCTGCGTCTTACGCTACAATTTGTATATAAATTCAATATACATGTCATTGGGTTAATCCCCTTCCATCGTCTAGTCTCATAGAAAACAAGGAAATCACGTTGAGGACAATTGTTAAATTCAGCCTCAAGGACAGGCATCGCCACATCCTGACCTTGATCAAGAAAAACAGCGGCCGCCTGATCATGGCCGCCATATGCAGTTTGATGATATCGGCGGCCACCACCGCCATGGGGTATCTGATTAAACCGGTCATCGATGACATTTTCGTCAATCGTGACACCACCGGTCTGATCGTCCTACCGCTGGTGGTGATCGTGGTTTTTCTGGTCAACGGGTTGGGGCGCTACGGCCAGGAGTATTTCATGAACTATGTGGGCGAGGATATCATCCGCCGCCTGCGCAACCGACTTTACGACCGCATTCAGGATCTTTCTCTGGCCTTTTTTCAAAAGGAACGCACCGGCACCCTCATGTCACGCATCACCAACGATGTGAATATCCTCAAATCTATGGTGAGTACCGCGGTGACCAGTTCCATGCGCGATATGGCCAGCATCGTCGGCCTGACGGCGGTTATTTTCTATCAGAACTGGCGCATGGCGATCCTGGCCTTTTTTGTTCTGCCCCTGGCCTTCTGGCCGATCTTTATCCTGGGCCAAAAAGTCCGGCGGGTGAGCACCGGGTGCCAGGAGGCCATGGCCGATTTATCCGCCTTTTTGCACGAGACTTTTGCAGGCAACAAAATCGTCAAGGCGTTTGTCATGGAAAGCCACGAAAAGCAGCGCTTCTTCAATCAGACCCAGCGACTTTTCAACCTGGAAATCAAGGGGGTCAAAGTCCGCGCTCTCTCCGGACCGATCATGGAATTTTTTGGCGGGCTGGGCATCGCCTTTGTTATCTGGTACGGGGGCTCCGAAGTGATCGCCGGCAAAACCACGCCGGGCACCTTCATGAGCTTTCTGGCCTGCGTTCTGCTCCTGTACGATCCAGTGAGAAAATTGAGCAACCTGAACAACACCATTCAGCAGGGCATGGCCGCAGCGGATCGTGTATTCGACATCGTTGAAACACCGACCGATATCAAGGATCCGGTCTCACCGCGATCCATTGCCTCGACCTCCCATCACCTGCGGTTTGAGAACGTCCACTTCACCTATGGTGATCAGGAAGTACTCAACGGCATCGATCTGGCGGTTGAGCAAGGTCAGGTTCTGGCCCTGGTGGGCATGAGCGGCGGTGGTAAAAGCACCTTAGCCAACCTGATTCCGCGTTTCTTCGATGTCACCGAGGGCCGCGTCCTGATCGACGGTATCGATATTCGCGAATTTACCGTTGCCGACCTGCGTCGCCAGATTTCCATTGTCACCCAGGAGCCCATCCTGTTTAACGAGACCATCCGTAACAATATTGCCTATGGCAGTGTCAACGCCAGCGATGATCGTATCGTGCAGGCCGCTAAAGACGCCTTTGCCCATGATTTTATCATGCGTTTTCCCAATGGGTACGACACGTTGATCGGCGAGTTGGGCAGCCGGCTTTCCGGCGGGGAAAAACAGCGCCTTTGCATTGCCCGGGCCTTGATCAAGGATGCCCCCATCCTGATTCTGGATGAAGCCACCAGTTCCCTGGACTCCGAGGCCGAGGCCGTGGTTCAAAAAGCCCTTGAAAATCTGATGCAGGGACGCACCACCATCGTTATCGCCCACCGGCTGTCCACCATCTCCGGAGCCGACCGGATTGCCGTGATCGTGAACGGCACGATCGTCGAGGAAGGGAACCACGAAGAATTGTTGTCCAGGGGTGGCGAATACAAAAAGCTCTATACGATACAGGTAGCCAACGGCAAGGCAGGATGATCACCGTTAAAATTTTGCATTGTCGGCGCTCTATAGTGTTTAAGATAATGTTTTTGGCAAGGCCAGAGGGAGGAGGCTGTATAATCAATACCGCGACGACCGATAACGCAGCCCAAAAACATTATCTTGAATGCTATATAATGCGACTTTTTCATTGAAGGGTTAAAACCACCTTCAGCCGGAATGAATGAAAAAAAGGATGCCGGTTCCTGATCTCAAACAGGCTCTCAAGCAACGCGCATAATGCTGTCCTCATAGTGTTTTGACAACTGCATTTCATACAGGCTGAGAATTTTGCGACACATTGCTGCCAGGGTATGGTTTTGACTGACAAACCGATAGGCATTGTTGGATCTTACGATGGCTGACTCGGGCATTGTAATCGTATTCAGGATCGCTTCTGCAAGGCGGTCCGGACTATCCGGCGGAACCAGAATCCCGGTTTGTTGATGGCTGACAATATCGGGAATGCCACCCACATCCGTACCGACCACCGGAGACCCAGCGAACATGGCTTGCAACATGGCCTGGGGCACGCCTTCATACTTTGAACTGGCCAGCACGAAGCAATCCAGGGCACGAAAATAGGGCCATGGATCATCTCGGTAGCCCATTAAATGGATGCGTGGGTTCCCATTTAGCCGATCAATCTGATGCTGCAACGCGTCGGCCATTCCTCCATCTCCGATAATCACCAGGTGGTGTCTTGAGATCTGTTGCATGATTTTAGCGAATGCATCGATTAAAACGCTCAGCCCTTTCTCGTTGCTCAGTCTGCCGATAAAGCCGATAAAACGCCGATCTGTTCCGACACGGATTTCGTCGGCCAGTTTCTGCCTGGCATCCTCACGATCGATCATGTTATCGGGGCAGTCGATACCGCTGGGCAAGGTAAATATACGCTGTTCAGGAACACCAAGATCACTGCTGATCTGCCGGGTAATGCAATCTGCTGTGGTAAACACAAAATCGCACCATTTCCCATAAAGAAGGCGGTTGTACCAAGAGTTCCTCACGGAAGGCGTGCTATGGCGCGTCCGAATCACGCAGGGAAGTTGCAATCTCCGTGCGGCAGTCAGGCCCACCTTGCTATCCGTATTGCCATGGGTGTTGAAAATGTCGGGACGCTCATCATTTAGGAGGGCGCGAAGATGATATACATCTTTGAGCATGCCAACTTTATTGAAGGAGATTGCATGTACGCGCCATCCTTCCTGACGCGCTTTTTCAAACAGGGGCGTAGACTTGGGCGCCACAATCGTAATCTTGTGCCCTTGTTTGTCCATAAAGCGGCACTCGTTATAGATTCGCCTTTCCTGCCCCCCCCAGCTGCGATGGCTCTCCGTGTGCATAATCGACAAAGATTGGTTGATCATGATGACACATCTCCTATTTGTATTGTCATCCGAAAGACGGAAGGAAGATGAATAAACACTTTCGTCTTTACAAAAGGAGAGGATCAAAAACTGCATCCAGCAATAGGCACGACAAGGTCTGCGAAATTCAAATAGGCTCAACTTGACACAAGCGCTTCAACGTAGTCAGAGAAGGGAATGGTAAGCTTCAACGAACAAAAAGGAACGAAGGCTATATATTTCTTATGCCTCTCCTTATTTTTTAGGTGATTCCCGATGTAAAGAGTGTTGTGTCTGAAATCAGGTCAAACGGCCGTCAATCCCAAACGGCCGCTTTACCAATAATTTCATGTGTAAACCGCAGATTGTCAAGGCAAATATCTATTTGATCAGACACATCGTCGGTGTCCGTCGCAACGCAGGTGGGTGGGCGTTTAAATTTTTCCTTTGCTGAGCCTGAGCCTGACGACAACTATCCAACACTTCCCAACGAGCCCAGTGTTGAACGAACGCCGGACGAATAAAGACGTTTTTGGTATCGATCCAGAATTCTGTTGACCATAACCGCTATCGTATAGTTCTCAGAAGCCATTTTTTGAGCGCGCGCCGCGGTCTTAGCAGCGGCCTCCGGGTCTTTCAGTATCATCTGCATGGCGCGGGCCAGGGCCGCTGAATCCGCCGGTTCGACAAGATACCCGGTTTGGCCATGGTTGATGACTTCAGGGATACCACCCGCCCAGGTACCAATCACCGGGCAACCGGCATACATGGCCTGGGGCAGCACCTGGGATGTTGCCTCGTTTTTGGTGCTGGCCAGGACATTGACATCAAAAGCCCGGAAAAATGGCCATGGATTCTCCCGGAATCCGGCAAAATGAATTCTGTCCGATAGCCCATGGTGTTGTGCGCGCTGTACCAACGCCTGCATTTGGGCGCCGTCGCCCACAATCATCAGGTGATGATGGGGAAACGCTTGACTGATCGCCCTAAAGGCATCGATCAGAAAACGATGGCCTTTCCATTCGCTGAGCATGGCCACACTGCCGATAAAGCGTGTGTCCGGATCCAGATCGAATTCCTTTTGAAGCTGACGGATGGCATCTGGTTTGGAGACCATTTTGTCCGGTGGGACGAACCCGCTGCTGACGGTCACCACTTTTGATGGATCAACGGCCAGCGTGTTTACGATTTGATCCGAAATACACTGCGCAGATGTGAATATATAGTCGCTGAGCTTGCGATACAGTAATTTATTGTACCAGGAAGGCGTGACCGGATGACTGTGGTGCCGGGACCGGATCACACACGGAACCTTTAGCCCCGCAGCGGCCAACAGCCCCACTTTGGCATCCATGTTTCCGTGGGTATTGAGCACATCGGGCGCATAGGATTTAAGCCATTCCCGGAGCCGAATCAGGTCGCCCAGGGCCGTCAGATTGGTGAAGGACATGGGCAGCACATCCAGGCCGGCCGCTTTTGCTTTTGGATAGATTTGCGATTTTTTGGATGCGATCAATATCGCCCGGTGGCCCTTTTTTTTCATCCACAAACATTCCGTAAGCACCCGAATTTCCTGCCCTCCCCAGCTGCGATGGCTCTCTGTATGAATGATAGTCAGTGGTCGCTTGCCCATCGGATAGTGCCTCCCTTAACTTGTTTGTGTTGCTTTTACAGCGCTGTTCGATACCGCCCATTTGGCACTCATTTGCGAATGATGCATCATAGCGCTGTCGTCTTTACATAAAACCGGCGATGGTGTAAAGCTTCGATCACTTTAAAGCGATCTATGAGGAGAGGCTGCCACTGGCATTTGGAGAGGATTTCGTGCAAAGGATGACCAATAGACACCCATCAGGCAACCGTCGATTGCTCGTGGTCGACCCCCGCATGGAAGGCCACCATCCCGGCTGGCTACGGTTCATTACCGAAGATTTGCTGTCCGCCGATTACAACCCCGTGCTGGCCGTGGACCTGAGGCCCCAGTCGCGCACGATCGTCGAAGACCACCTTGGCGATCTGATCGATCAGGTCACATTGATCCCTATCCTCGATAACCAGGGTCACCCCCGAAACGGTAGTCTGGCAGCGTCAATCCTGCTCGGGCTTGAAGAATCCGGAGCACCGCGCGCTTTTCTCTGCGAGTTTGATGAACTGGCCTCGGCCGCCTTTCGTCGTGCCGCCGTTGGTTTATATCCGCCTTTTTTACTGCAGGGTCGTATGGGCGGTATTTACCACCGGCCACGCTTCACCGACGCCCCCTGGTGGTCGCCGAATCGAATGCTCAAGGCGGCCGGATTTCGCCGGTTCATGCAGGCCAACTGGATCCGTCCGCTGCTGTTGCTTGACGAATACCTGACCCAGGATTTCAAAGAGAAATTCCCGGACAAACCGATATTTTTTCTTCCCGACCCTTGTCCGGATGACTTCGACGGCGATTCTGATCAGGCACGGGCTGCACTGGGCGTTCCGCCTGACCACAGGGTATTTCTCTTTTTCGGCGTCGGTGCCAGGCGAAAAGGGCTCCATCTGGCCGTCGATGCGATGCTGCAGCTAAAGGTCAAGAATACGTTTTTGTTGATTGCCGGCAGGCAGAATCCCCCACCGCGGGTCAAGCGAGGCATCGAACAGTTGGTGCGAGAAAAGCGCGCCCTGCTCCTGGACCGGTATGTCTCGAGCAGCGAAGAGAAGTCGTGCTTTCAAGCCGCCGATGTGGTCCTGCTGCCCTACCTGAACCACTTTGGAGCCAGCGGCATTCTTTCACGGGCCATGGCAACGGGCAAACCCGTGATCGCCTCCGATGAACAGCTGGTGGGAAAGCTTGTGAGGGACAATGACCTTGGCTGGTACTTTCCGTCAGGCAATGTTTCCGCGCTGGCCGGATGCCTTGCCAAGGCAACGGATATGGATGCGGACATGCGTCAGCACTTCAAAACCAAGACCGCAGCATACGCCAGTCGATACTCACGTAAAAATTACCGGAAAGCGCTGCTTCAATCCCTATCAGCAGAATAATGCCGTTAGCGGTTTCTTTTTGGAAATCATCATTGAAAACTTCAGTCCCTCTGGCATTTTATGGGGCATCGGTTGCTTTGCAGTCGACCTTCTCCCCCTGCCGGGCTTTTCCGTGGCGCCACAACTCCCAGAGCTTTGCGTATTTCAGGTATGATCCGCCGGCATTGGTGGTCGAAATCATGAAGCCGTCAAATCCTTCCAGGATTCCCAATTCCAGAAAATAGGATCGCAGAAACGTCCACAGGCCATGCGAAATCGACGTCCACCACCGCGTCCGTCGACCGTCATTTTTCATCTGCTGGGCGGCAAGCGTTGAATAGTTCTGCATTTTCTCGATCAAGCCGGCGTAATTGCGGAAGCTGTAGTGTTCGACGACAGCATCCAGTTGTCTGACGGCGCCATTGGAGACCCATTGCTCATGTACCAAATTTTCACTGAACTTGCCGCGGCTGCGATCGACCAGTCGGACCACACGATCCGGCCACCACCCGCAGCGTTTGAACCATCGCCCGTGAAAGATATTTCTTCTCATGAAGCCATAGGCGGCAATATCCACCGGCGGATCAGCCAATAGTTCGATCATGGCCTTCGCGGTTTGGCCGGGAATGCATTCATCCGCGTCCAGGATCATCACCCAATCGTTGGCGCAGTTGTCCACGGCAAACTGTTTTTGTTTGGCGTAGCCCATCCACGGCCTGGACAGCACCCGGTATCCATATGACTGGGCAATGGCCAGGGTGTCGTCTTGACTGGCCGCATCAACAACCACAACAACATCGTCAGCAAAATCCAGGCTGTCCAGGCAGGTCGGGATTCGGTCCGCCTCATCCTTGGCGATGACGGCCACCGACAGCCTGGATTTTTGAGAATCAGGCATCCCCATCACTCCATTTGAAAGCCGGCACCAGCCCGACAGTTAGGGATAAAAGAAACGCGGTTCCCAATATCAAGGTGGTCGACCACGGCCGATAAAACCATTTCCACGGTAATGTCGCGCATGCACCGGCACTGGTGCACATCACATTGGCGCTTGAAACAGGGACTACAAGGCGGTGCCGTACGGATCACCGTGTGCCCCTTCCCGAATGGCCCGGTGCGCCATGGTGCCGTGGGACCAAAAAGGGCCACCACTCGTGTATCCACGGCAGCGGCCAAATGCATGGGGCCGGTATCGGTGGTCACCAGAAGGGCGGCCTGTTGGTACAAGGCCGCCAGCATGGTCAGTGTTGTACGCCCCGAAAAATCGGCTGCTTTTTCTGTCATCTTGGCACGGATGTCGGCGATGGTTTCACGATCCCCGGGGCCACCGGTAAAGACCACATCAAGATCGTGCGCCCTCACCAACCGGTCGGCCAGGGCCGCAAACCGATCGTTGAGCCATAGTTTGGTTTCCCATAGCGCCACGGGGTTGATGGCCACCAGAAGGCGCGACCCGTCGATGCCGCTCTCGTCCAGAAGGGATTTGACCTGCCGGCGATCCCTTTCGGACACAGGAACGTCGTACACCATGGATGACGGTTCGATGCCGATGGCCTTAAGCAGCATCAATCCGCGGGTCAGGGCATGCACCTCCATGTCCACAGGTGGGATGCGCTCATTCAATAAGAGGTAACTGTGCTCCTGATGCTGCATGCCTCGATCAAAACCGATCTTGCGTTTGCCCCTGGCCAGCCACACCAAAACTGCGCTTTTCAAAAGGGCTTGAAAATCAATGATGATATCATAATCGGTGTCGCGCAGCGCATGCCAAAAGCGGCGGATGTTGGTTATCACCTGTGTTCGCCCAGGGCCCTTTAACTCCCGTATCCAGCGTTTGCGATGGGATACGATCACCCGGTCCAGGGCCCGGTGTCCGATGACCAGATCGGCAGCTGCCGTTTCCACCAGCCAGGTGATGTGCGCTTCGGGATAATGCGCACGAATGGCGTTTAATGCCGGCAGGGTATGGATCACATCCCCGATGGCGCTGAGTTTGACGATGAGAATATTCAAAGCAGGTCCTTTACGGCATCGGCCACCATGTCTACAGCGACCTGACGCCTGCAGTCCATAAGGCCTGCAGGATCTTGAGAGAGTGCCCGGTCTGGTGAATGGATCTGATTGCCTGGGTGCGGTGCACTGGATGGTGTCAGTAACAGACGCCGGCCATCGCTGTCAAATCCGATACGCCTGGAGATTCCGCCCCCAAAGGCAATGATGGCCGCATCATATCGTTGTGTGTGAAGATTCTTTAACCGATGGATAACTATTTCCTGGGCCATTCGCAAAAAGCCTTCTTCTTCCATCGCCGGTGAACCCAGAACCACTGCTCGGGATGCCTGCGAATCCCCTGTTCGACGGCCTTGCTGTAGTTCAAGGAGTTGGCCTCGATATCCTTGGTCTTGTCACCGGTATCCACCAGCGGGATCTCCGGTCCGAACACGGCCCGGAATCCGGTTTTCTCACGATACAAAAAACATGACAACACCGGACTACGGCTTTTCAGGGCAATCAATGCCATGCCTTTGCTGGTACAGGTCCGGTGGCCGAAAAAGTCGACCCAGACCCCGTCATACCAATCCACGCTCTGATCCATGAGGATGGCCACAACCTCTTTTTTCTTCAATGCCCGGACGATCCGGATCATGGCGTGGCTGGTGGGAATCAGGCGGGCGCCGAATCTGCTACGCAGCCACTCAAAAAACAAATTCAGGGGGGTAAAATCCATGGGGCGATAGACGACATGGATGGGAATCCTGGCGTGATCGGCAACAATGGACAAAAGCTCCCAGTTGCCCAGATGACCGGTGACGACCAACACCCCTTTTCCCTTTTCAAAGGCGGCGTGGTAGTGTTCCAACCCCTCAATGTGAATCGATCGGTCCAATTCCGCATCCGATGCCCTCATGGACCAGCCCACTTCAAAAAGGATCTGGCCCAAATGATGGTATACCGACCGCACCAGCGCCCACCGTTGCCGGGCGGTCAGTTCGTCACCGAAGGCAAGAGACAAATTGTCCAGGGCGACCTTGCGGTGCCGGCGGTCCAGCCGGAAACCGAGGTTTCCCAATCCATTGCCCAGCCGGCGGGCCACAGGACGCGGAATCCTTCCTATGGCCGATATCAGGCAGGTAATAATACCGCAAATTTTTATATCAATCGGCGTCGGTGGTTTTCTTTTGGCCATACCATCAATCTCCAAATCCATCCACGCAAGCGATCCAACGACCATCTTCCAATTGATGCGGATCGACAGTGTGCATGCCGAATTTGTTCCAGCCACTTCCGCTGGGTTGTATCACAGGGTCAGGATATTTCTCCTCCTTGTATGTCTTTCTCGTCAGCTCAGTTATTTTGAATGCCCACACCTTATTTCCATAGAAAGGGTAGCAATCCTGAGCAAAACGGATGATGTGATCGTCCACTATCGTCACCCGCCCCCCCGGGCGGGCGGCAGACAGATTTTTTTTGATGATCGGACTTTTTGAGTGTTCTTTCCATCCCTGTTTCAAATCCGTTGAAGCATAAAGTCTCAAGGTCGTGTTACCAGAATCCGTCAGCAACCACCATTGATTGTGGTACCTGAAAATCGAAGCATCCGCAAAGCGTTTCCCTTTGAGAAGCGTTTTCTCAAGCCGCCATTTGTTCGGAAATGTTTTTGCTTTGTATAAGTAAATGGACCGTACGGATCGGGTTTCCGGTATCATATAATAGTCGCCATTGCATTGGAAAACATAAGGGTATGAGAGATGAAAGGGTGCTTCAAGAACGATTTTTTCATACGTCCATACATATCCATCCCGGCTGCTGGCCATGCCAATTTTGCCGATATTGCCCGCATCGCGGATCGTATCGACTTCAAAAAACATATACCAGGTCGGCCCTTCACGAATCATAAATGGATCCGCAACAAAATTGGCATGCACATCGGTTACATCGGATGCGGTGAGCACAGGATTCATGACGGCAGGTTCAGGCTGCAAATCAGTGGGAGAGACACCTGCGTATATACCGATGGACCACTTGCCATTGACTTCGATTTTCGGTTCACGTTTGTTGTGGGAGAAAAGATTTTTTATTCTTTGCATGAAAGACGGCATCGTCGACGTTCCCTGAGCTTGGATGTCAGTCATAGGCTGAGTCCTCAAACGCCTGCTGCAAGCCAACCGCCAATGATATAAGCAATGCCGTCCCGAGGTCCAGAAATTGTGTATTGAATAGCCCTGTTATCAACATGACCAGAATAACAGATAATAAGAAATATCCTTCCGGAGCCGCTCTGCTGCGCCAACTTCTCGAAATAACGGAAATGATGAACCAACAAAAAATGGCAAGGCCAAACAAGCCGTAACTCACCCCGATGTGGAGAAAATTATTATGGGGATGGGACTGGGGCGGGATATTGGGATCAGGGTCTTTTTCCTTGAGGGCTGTTTTGTACCCCCCGGTTCCCACACCGATCAATGGATGATCTCGAATGATTCGCAGTGCACCATTCCACATATAAAACCGATCCTGTTTTTTTGTATATTGATTGCCCCATGCGGCGCCTGCATCTGCCTCAACATGATACGTCAACTCATGCATGGTTTTTTTAATGCGCTCTCGCACGACCGGGGACAGCATCATCAAAGCGGGTACCAACAGACAAATGGTAGCTGTTTTAAGCAACTTTCGCGTTTTAAAATAAGTCATTCCAATAAACGGTATCAGAAGAACAAAAGCGACATAGCTGGCCCGACTGCGTAGAATCACCAAATGAAAAAAATAGAGCCCAAGCAGTCCCCACAGGGCAACGGTGGTTGGGGTTCGCTGTTGGCTGCGGTTCAGGAAGAAAACCGTCATCATGATACCGATAATCAGATACGCGGACAGCGTGCTGTAATCAGGCCCCAAGCCTCGGTGCTGGTCGTATCTATCCTGCAAGTTGAAAATGATCTGAGCCATGGCCGCAAACACATTAATGGCCAACCCAAGCATAAATGCCTGAACCAGGCGCAATGCTGGCAATCGCCGAAATGAAATCGCCGCCACGACCAAAGCGAACAGCCAATAATATGCCTTTCCGCCATAATCTACACTCAAACCGTATTTATCATGGGTATAAATCATTCCGATCAAAGGCAGAATGGCCATTGCGTATACCGGCATCCAGTACGTTGACCGATAAACACGTCGCTTAGCAATGGCAATTCCTGAAAAAAGCCATATTGCCACGGACAGCGCCCCGGCAATCGTCGGTGGAGCGGTTCCCAAGGGCAGGCAGAAAAATGTCAGCAGAACGGCTATGTATAGTGCCTTTTCATTGAATGTCGCATCCGAAACGGAAAACCACTCCTTGGGTGAGGCAATCATCATTGGCTAGATCCTCCATCTCTGTAACCATCATTTCCAATGACTACTTTTTATGGAGCGCTTGGGCTAAGGCCTGTTCCACCGCCTCAACCACCATCGCTACCGAAATATTTTTCCTGCAACGTCATTGGTGCACGTTCCAGGACCTTTTAAAACAGGGGCTGCAAGATAGCGCTGTGCGAATGACGGTGGTTATATTCAAAGCAGATCCTTTACGGCAGCGGCCACCATGTCTACAGTCACCTGGCGCATGCAGTCCATATGGCCTAACGGACATACCGGCTGCATGCAGGGACTGCAGGGGGTGGGCACCCTGACGATACGGCTTGTATGGCTGAAAGGGCTCGTGGTGGTCGAATTGGTCGATCCAAAAACCGCCACCAGGGGAGTAGTCAATGCCGCGGCCACGTGCATGAGTCCCGAATCGTTGGTCACAAAGGCAGCACAGCGACCGATCAGAGCCATGGCCTCGCCCAGACTGGTCCGGCCACTCAAATCAACGGCCGGCGCCGACATCTGAGCGATAATCGACCGGCCCAGCTCACGGTCCCCGGGTCCGCCAAAGACCAGGATCGTGGCGTCAAGGTCCTGGTTCAATCGATCGCCCAGGGCAGCATACCGTTCGGGAAACCACTGCTTGGCCGGGCCAAACGTGGCGCTGGGATTGAGACCGATGATCGGCCGGTCCGGCGCCACACTGAATTCGGCGAGCAATTGCCCCCCCCGCCGGATGTCCGCAGGGTCCAGGTGCAGCTCGAGGTCGGGCGAGCCCGTGGACAGTCCGGCGCCCTCCAGGATCTTGAGATAGTATCCAGTCTGGTGAATGGATCTGATCGCCCGGGTGCGGCGCACCGGATGGGTCAGTAACAGACGCCGGCCATCGCTGTCAAACCCGATACGTCTGGGGATCCCGGCCAAAAAGGCAATGATGGCCGCCTCGATGGCATTTTGCAGCAAAATGGCCGCATCATATCGCTGTGTGCGAAGATCCTTGGCCAATCTGAGGGTTCCTGGTGCACCGGCATGGCGGCCACCCGCATCGTAATCGACAATTTCGTCCACATGGGGACTATGGGCAAACACCGGTGCGACCCAGGGTTTGGCCAGCATACTGATGTGGGCGTCCGGGAAATTGCGCCGGATGGCCCGTACCGCCGGCGTGGTCATGATGGCGTCACCAATCCAGTTGGTCGATCGAATCAACAGCCGCTTGATCGCTTTTCGCGCTTTGAGATTCATTGGCAATCCGAAGTCTTTGTCTTAGGGCGCAGGAAAAAAATAATTACCCCATCTTGCTTGTCCTTGCGCCCGTCTACGGCGTTCCATCCGCCGGCACAGATTCCAAATATGCACCGGCAGATGCGCCTTGTAGACGATGTGCAAATCCGGCGCAATCTGATGTAATTATTTTTTTCCTGCACCCTTATTCAGCGTTACTGCCTGGTCCTGGGGCGCCACTTCTTCGCCCCCCTTTTGCTACAGATTTCAAATCCATGGAATAAAAAATCGCTTAGAAAGCACAGGCATTTTTTTGTTCACAGGATCAGTGACATCCACAATTTTACCCGCGTCCAATTGGAACGTACGGGAAAAATACCCTTTTTACATACCGCCCAGATCGGACTGCTTAACGCGTCGTTACATATTTTAAAACTTTTGCGGTTTTTGTATCTTGAAAAATGGTGAAAACCGGCATCCCTTTTATGCCCCCGGTTATCATAGACCGTCACATCACCGTTATTCCATATGGAGAAGATCTGTCGGTAGTTAAAGGGTGCCACCATCATCGGTTGCAGGGATCCGGCACGGCACCAATAAGCATCCCCGTTGGAAACGATCTTTAACAATTCCTCCGACTCATCGAACGAGCGATGACATTGCCTGCTCATTTCCGCCCGAACAATATCATTGTCCCCCAGCGTCCTGACCCGATCGATTCGCATCAGGGTAAACGGCCCGCATGGGTGGCCGGTATCGGCACTGATCATTGTATAACGATCCATATCCGGTGGCATGAATCGGTCCAGTCGACCATAGATCATGTCCATGTCGGTATAACCAATGAAGCCGAACCGATCCAGTTGCTCCTGGTCTCGCCTAAAGTAATAGAAGAGAAGCCGGAAATCGCATATTCTGCGGGGATTGCCGTCACTAATATCGATATCCAAGTAATTTTTAAAATCGGCAATCATCTTACCGAAATGGTATGGAATGAGTGTCACGGCAGGGTTGACGGACGTTTGTGATTCGATCTGGTCGGAATACACGAACCAATGGAAATCGTCCTTATTGGCTTCACAAGATTTGGCCCAAAATGCGAAATAAGGCGGCAGTGGGCCCATGAATGGTAATAAGAAAGCGCTTTTCATGGCTATTGGTGATAAATCCAATCAGGGTTTAGTCAGCCCTGAAATAGTCTACGGCATTCTCAAAGATACGAATCCCCATCCCAACCGTCGATTCCCGGTGCCCGCCGCCGCGCTTGGCCAGTTCCCGCTGCCGGGTCCAATCCGGATGGTTGGTCGTGTGGTTGTAGGCCTCCGGATGGGGCATCAAACCGAAGATACGCCCGGTGGGATCGCAGATGCCGGCAATATCGTTCAGCGAACCATTGGGATTATGGGGAAATGCGCCGCCTGCCGGCTGACCGTCGGTCAGGGCGTATTGCATGGTCGTCTGGTGATTGGCGGCAAGGACGCTGAGCATGTCTGCATCCGCATAGAACTTGCCTTCTCCATGCCGTACCGGCAGATCCATGGCATCGATCCCACGGGTGAACACACACGGAGAAGCAGGGTCAACGGCAAGGCGCACCCACTGGTCTCGAAAATTGCCGCAATCGTTGGTCACCAGGGCCACACTGCGCCGGGTGTAGTCACCGTCAATGCCCGGCAGCAGTCCGAGATTGACCAGGGTCTGGAACCCGTTGCAAATACCGATGACCAGTTTCTGCGCCTCGACAAAAGTCAGCAGCTGATCACCAAGATTGGTTTTCAGGCGCAGAGCCTGAACGACCCCGGCTCCATGATCGTCGCCCCAGCTGAATCCACCGCCAAAGGCCAGGATCTGGAATTGTTCCAGGGTCACATCGCCGGCAATCAGGGCGTTGATGTGCACCCGCTGGGCCGTCGCGCCGGCCAGTTCAAAGGCATAGGCCGTTTCATGATCACAATTCAGGCCGAAGCCCGTCAACACCAGTGCATTTGGTTTCATATCAAATCCCCGAATGGCCCCTTCCAGGCCGCCTTCATCTCCTTTACGGTTAGTGTGGCCAGCGCACTGCCATCCATGCCGGTAATGGTAAGTTCCGGCACTTCGGTCACCGTACCCACGCAGGCCACCGGCATCCCTTCGAATAAGTTCTCAAAAGCGGTTTTGTTTGTCGGGGCGACGCTAACGATAAATCGGCCGGCACTCTCCGAAAAAAGCAGTGTGTCATCACGATCGACCCCGTTGGCCGGCACCCTGGCCAAATCCACGGTGAGTCCCAGGCCGCCGCCCATAGCCACCATTGGCAGATGAACACCCAACCCGCCCCGATACACCCCGTGACAGGAGGCCAGCAGTCCCTGGCGGATGGCCTGGGCCATGCGGCCATAACACGCGGCAAAGGCATCCGCATCGACTTGGGGAACATTCAGCCCCACTTTGCTTAAGGTTGCATAATACTCAGAGCCGCCGAGCTCGTTTTGCGTGGTTCCGACAATGTAAGCCAAATCACCGGGAACCTTGAGGTCCATAGTCTGGCATTGCCGTGCGTCGGGAATCACCCCGGTCACGGAAAACTGCAGCGTCTCCAGGGCCGACACCTTGTTGGTTTCACCATAGCGGCCCGGCAGATGGCCATCCACATACATGGAGTCCTTGCCGGAGAGCAGCGGAATGCCGTATGCCAAACACATGGCCTTCAACGCCTGGCAGGAGCGCACCAGTTGGGCAGCCTTGTGGCGGCCATCGGGATTCTTGACCGGATCATACTGAATATTGGGCCAGCAAAAGTTATCCACCCCGCCCAGATGCTCGGGATCACCGCCCACGGCAACGGCCCGCCGAACCGCTTCGTCGATGGTGCAGGTCGTCATGTGGTAGGCATCGATCGCCGAATACATGGGAATCAGGGCCTGTGAGAAGACCAGCCCCTTTTTTGAGGTCAGAACGGGACGAATCACAGCGGCATCCGTGGGCACGTCACGCCCGACGCCCACCAGCGGTTTGATCACACTGCTGCCCTGTACCTCATGATCGTACTGGCGGCAAATCCACGCTTTGGAGCAGATGTTGGGACGGGCCAGCAGGTCCAGGATCAGCGTCTGGTAATCATCGGGCGGCCCCAGGACCGGCTCGCTCAGCCCACGCCGGGCCGGCGGCTGCCAGTGGGCCTCGAACTCCCATTTGGGGAACGCCGAGGTGAGCAGATCCAGATCGATATAGGCACAGGTGACACCGTTATAGGTGATATGGATTTTACCGGTATCGGTATAGGTGCCGATGACGGTGCTTTCCACGGCATGCAGCCGGGACAGGGTCATAAAACGCGACAGGTTTTTTGGATTGATGGCCACGGTCATCCGTTCCTGGGATTCGGAAATCCAGATTTCCCATTGATCCAGGCCATCATATTTAAGGGGGACTTTGTCCAACTGGATCTCACAGCCGCCCGAAAAAAGGGCACTCTCCCCCACCGACGAGGAAAGCCCGCCGCCGCCGTTGTCGGTGATGAAACGAATCAGGCCTTCATCACGGGCCTCCATCAGAAAATCGTGCATCTTCTTCTGGGTGTAAGGATCGCCGATCTGCACATGGCCGGCCGGTGTATTTTCCGAAAAGGTTGCCGACGAGGCGGTTACACCATGAATACCGTCCTTGCCGACCCGGCCGCCGCACATGATCGCCAGATCCCCGGGCAGGATGGTTTTCTGATCGGATGGCTCACCGTCGACCACAGCCGGCATCATCCCCAGGGCCGTGACAAAGACCAGGCATTTGCCCAGGTATCCGGGGTCGAAGAGTACCTGGCCGAAAGGCGTGGGGATACCGCTTTTGTTGCCTCCGTCACGGACCCCCTCGATCACGCCGTCCAAAAGGCGTTTGGGATGCAGGCGCGGTTTGAGCGGTCCGGGGTAATCCCGCGGGCCGACACAATAGCCGTAGCTGCCCATGATCAGCCGCGAGCCCTTACCGGTGCCCATGGGATCACGATAAATCCCCACAATACCGGTAATGGCACCGCCGTAGGCCTCCATGTTGGAGGGCGAGTTGTGGGTTTCGCCGGTGATCACATAGAAATGATCGTCATCAAAGCGCCCGACACCGGCATTGTCCCACAGCACCGATACCACCCACGGTTTTTTGGCTTTGAGCGCCAGGGTGGGGGCTTCGATATAGGTTTTGAAAAGGCTCTCGATGGTCTGCGTTTCGCCTGTAGCCAGATCCTGGTAAGCAAACCGACCGCCAAAAGTATTGTGGTTGCAGTGGTCGCTGCGGGCCTGGGAGATATACTCCAGCTCCACATCCGTAGGATCACCCAGTGATACCTCGCCGCGCTTTAGCTTTACATCGGGGTCGAGAAAATAGGCCCGGATGGTCGGGATGTCATTGGGGTTGAGCGACAGGCTGCGCTCGTCGCTGAGCCGGACCAGGGTTTCGTCACTATCGATGGAAAGCGTGGTCACTTCCGGTTGGTGATTGAGAATAACCTTGGGAATGACAAGCCCGATGCCGGTGGCCGGATCCCACCCGGCTTTATCGTACACGGCCCACTGCTGGATGATATCATTGGCCAACAGTTCGCCGGCGATACGCTCCACATCCTCGCGCTTAAGACGGCTTCCCGTCAGGCAGTAGCGTTTCGAGGTGTAAATGGCCTCCCCGGTTTTGAGCTTGACCCGCAAGAGGTCTTCCACGGCCTCAACAGCAGTGGCACCGGGGTTGTCCCGAACGCCGGGCCTGAACCCGATCCAGATGATCCAATCGAAATTCACGGCCAGGGGCTTGATGGATGATACCTGGGTGACCGGATTGGTGAAGATTTCACTGCGAATCGTTTCCACCTGAGAGTCCGTCAATTCAGCATCGATGGTCACCACTGTGATGGTGCGGACCGCATCGATGTGGATGCCGAAATAGTTTTTGGCCTTGAGGCGCAAGGCCTCGCCTTCCGCATCGAACAGCTCATCCTTGAGGGTTATTTCGATTCGTTGGGGCATGGGAAAACCTATGAAAACGTTTAAAGTGTCAAAAGAAAGGAAAACGAACCAACAAACTAATTAACCAATCAATAAACCAATCAGTTTGAAAACAGTCGCATGATATCATTATAGAATACAAAAATCATCAGCATGATCAGGATAAAAATACCCGCCTGCTGGGCAATTTCCCGCATACGCAGATTGACCGGACGCCGGATGATTGCCTCGATAAAGAAAAACATCAAATGCCCGCCATCGAGCACCGGAATCGGTAAAAAGTTCAGGATCGCCAGATTGATACTGAGCACGGCAATGAAAAAAATAAGATTGGTTAATCCCGCCTTGGCCTGCTGGCCGGCCATCTCGGCAATCATGATGGGGCCGCCCAGGGTCTTGGTGGAGACCGTGCCTTTAATAAGTTTACCAATGCTCAGGATGGTCAGCCGCGAAATCTGGTACGTTTGCTTGACGCTTTCCACGGCCGCATCGATTGGCCCGAGCTTGATAATGACGAGATCAGCCTCGGGGATATCGACCCCCGGGGTGGAAATCCCGATGCGGTAGCTGTTCACTTTTTCACCGAGTACGTTCTCTTCACTGAACAGCACCGGCACAATCTCTACGCTGAGGGACTCCTCCCCGCGCACGACACGCAGGGTCAACGGTTCTCCCTTGCTCTGGGAGATAATGTCCTTCATATCGTGCCAGCCGTCCACCGGCGTACCATTGATCTCAACGATGCGATCGCCTTTTTTAAGCCCTGCCTTTTTGGCTGGATAGCCCTCGGCCACATCCCCGACAACAGCCTTTAAAGGCGGCAGACCGGAAAACCCCGCATCAAAATAGGGCATATCATCGCCCAATATATCCTTGGCCACTTTTGTTTGGGGCGTTACCGTGGTTTGGGCGAGTCTGTCCGCGTGGGTATACTGAATCTTCACGGGATTGCCATCGGCATCGGCGATCAGACGATTGATATCCCCCCAGGAGGTGACCGGGGTGCCGTCGACACTTTTGATGGTATCCCCGATATGAATCCCTGCCTTGTGTGCCGGGCTGTCGGGGGTCACGTGGTTGACCACCGGCCGAATATCCTCGGTACCGATAAAAATGAAAAAGGCCGTGTAGATGATCGCTGCCAGAAGCAGGTTGAAAAAGGGGCCGGCAGCCACAATCAGGATGCGTTTATACACATTTTTGTGGGTGAACGAGTAGGGAATCAGCTCCGGTTCAAGCTCGGCATCGGGTTCATCCCCCACCATCTTGACGTAACCGCCCAGTGGAACGGCGGAGATGCGGTAATCGGTCAGACCAACGGTTTTGCCGAAAAGACGCGGACCGAACCCCAAGGAGAATTTTTCGACACCGACCCCAAAAAGTCTGGCGACAAGGAAATGGCCCAGTTCGTGAAAAAAAATGAGCACCCCAAGGACAATCACAAAGGCAAAAATATTCGTGGTCATAAGCGAATTTGTTAACACTCCTGACGGCGAATCAGGGACCTGGCCGTTTCCCTGGCCCAGTGGTCCGCCGCGATAATCTGATCAAGATCAGTGCCGGAGGCCCGGCAATGTTGATTCAGGGTCTGATCCACGATTGCATGGATCCCGGTGAAAGGCAGTCGTCCATCCAAAAAGGCGGCCACCACTTCCTCGTTGGCTGCGTTGAGTACCGTGGGCATGGTCCCGCCGGCTTTTCCGGCTGAAAAAGCCAGGCCCAAACAGGGAAAGCGTTCAAGATCCGGTTCCTCAAACGTGAACGTTCCAATACGCGCAAAATCAGGCGCGGGGAGATTCAGTGGCAACCGGTGGGGGTGGGACAGTCCATAGGCAATGGCACCTTTCATGTCGGGCACCCCCATCTGGGCCAGCACCGCCCCATCGGCATAGGTCACCATGGAATGAATGATGCTCTGGGGGTGAATCACAACCTTGATATCGTCAAAATCAGTATCAAAAAGCCAGTGGGCCTCGATCACCTCAAGCCCTTTGTTCATCAACGTGGCTGAATCAATGGTAATCTTGTTGCCCATGGACCAGTTGGGATGATCAAGCGCTTGGGCAGGGGTAATGGCGTCAAAGTCACAAATTTTTCGCTCGCGGAACGGACCGCCGGAAGCCGTTAGCAGGATTTCCCGGATTCTGTTGGGGCCCTGGCCGGCCATGCTTTGGAAAATGGCGCTGTGCTCACTGTCCACGGGCATCAGTTTGACCCCGCGCTCTCGAACTCGCTGCATAACGATGGCCCCGGCCATCACCAGGGTTTCCTTGTTGGCCAGAGCGATATCCTTGCCGGCGTCAATGGCCGCCAGGGTAGGCACCAATCCAGCGGCCCCCACCATGGCGCCGAGAACAATATCGGCCGCTTCACAGGTGGCGGCCTGAACATATCCGTCCTCACCGTGCACAATCGCCACATCAAGGTCCGCTGGCAACAAGGCGCGCAGTTGGTCGACATAATCGGCGTCTGCCACGGCGGCAATCCTGGGCCTGAATTCAACAATCAGCTCGGCCAGGGCGGCCGCCCGGGTATTCGCAGTCAGTGCCGCAACAGCGAACCGATCGGGAAATTGTCTTACAATTTCAAGAGCATTCGTGCCGATCGAACCGGTCGCCCCTAAAATGGATATTGATTTCATGGTGATTTTTCTCTTGGCCGTGGCAATGATTTTGAATCAGAATATACTAATTTTCAACAGATAGGCAAGCGGTGAGGCAAACAGCAACGCGTCCAGACGGTCAAGAAATCCCCCGTGCCCGGGAAGCAACGTCCCTGAATCCTTGATGCCGGCGGCACGTTTGAATTCCGATGCGAATAAATCCCCGACCTGCCCGGCAACGCCGATCAAAAGGGCGAAAACCACACATGGCAGGGTGGTTAGTTCGGGCAGCAGCACCATTTTAAGCAGCAAGGCAACAATGACATTGGCACATAGGCCACCCATGCTGCCCTCGATCGTTTTTTTGGGGCTGACCCAGGGGCAGAGTTTGTGCCGCCCAATGCTTTTACCCGTATAAAATGCCCCGGTATCGCCGGCGGCAACAATGCAAAGCAACCAAAAAATCCACTGGGCGCCCGCTTCCCCAGACCGCAAAAGGACTAAAAAGGATAAAAACAAAGGGATGTAAACGAGCCCCAACACCTGTTTGGCCACCAAATGAGGCGCCTGGTCGTCGTCCTTGAAAAGCGGCAGGGTCAATCCGGCCGTCACAATCAGATCGATCGCAATAATCAGGGGGGCATGGGCCATGCTTTTGTAGTTCACGACCCAGACAATAACCGGCGCCAAGACCAGCCCCAGCCAGGGCATCAGCTGCGCCGGACCACGCCCCGCGGGTTTGAAAACCGCCCGGTAGTACTCGGCCAGGGTTACCACACTCACGGCGGCGATAAGCAGAAAGAATATCGTCTCCCCGGCCACCACCAGCAGATAAATGATGGGCACAGCGACGATGCCGGTTATCCAGCGTTTCAAATGCATGCGCCTAGGGTCCAGTACTTGCGGCAGGCACCGCGCCAAAACGGCGTTCACGGCGCTGGTAATCTTGTAGGATGCGGATAAACTCGTCTTTGCTGAAATCAGGCCACAAGGTTGGTGTGAAATAAAGCTCCGCGTAAGCAATCTGCCACAGAAGAAAATTGCTGATGCGTTGCTCTCCACTGGTGCGAATCAGAAGATCCGGGTCCGGCAGTCCGCGGGTGTAAAGGTGATCAGCAATGGTTTCGGCCGATATCGCCTCGGGATCGATGCTGCCCTGCCGGACGGACGCGGCGATTTTTCTGACCATGTCCACAATTTCCGCCCGCGCACCGTAACTCAAGGCCAGTGTGAGCACCATGCCGGTATGGCCGGCGGTTTCAGCGATGGTGGATTCAAGCTTTTGGCGCACGCCGTTGGGCAATCGCTCGGTCTGACCGATGGTGCTGAGCCTGATCTGGTTGTCGAATAGCAGCTGGCGTTCGGTGTCCAGGAACCGCGTGAGCAGCAGCATGAGACCGGCCACCTCGGCTTTTGGGCGTTGCCAGTTTTCAGTAGAAAAGGCGTAGAGAGTCAGGGCGGCGATATTAAGCTGGCGTGCGGTGCGCACAATGGTGCGCACGGTTTCCACCCCTTTTTCGTGCCCGTTGATGCGGTTCATCAACCGTTTTCTAGCCCAACGGCCATTGCCATCCATGATAATGGCGACATGCTTGGGCAGCCGGTCAGGGTCGAGTTCATTCCGCACCAGGGAGGATGAACTAGAATTCAAGAATCTCTTTCTCTTTTTCTTTGTAGATATCGTCGATCCGATTAATAAATTCGTCGGTAATTTTCTGGACCTGATCCTGGGCTTTAAAAGCATCATCTTCAGCGATGTCGCCGTCTTTTTTAAAACCTTTGAGCAGCTCGTTGGCGTCCCGACGGATATTGCGGGTGGCGATCTTGTGTTCCTCGCACATTTTGCTGACCACTTTGACCAGCTCCTTGCGACGTTCCTCCGTAAGCGGTGGAATGGAAATGCGAATCAGCTTGCCGTCACTGGAAGGTGTCAACCCCAAATCCGATTTCAAGATGGCCTTTTCGATCTCCTTGATGCCGGAAACATCCCAGGGCTGAATGACAATCAGGCGGCTTTCGGGAACCGAGAGGGAAGCCATCTGGTTGAGTGGGGTCTGCGTGCCATAGTAGTCTACCCGAATACCGTCCAACAAAGATAGCGACGCCCGTCCAGTTCTGACCCGCTTCAGCTCATTTTCGAGATCGTCGATGGTTTTGCCCATGCGCGCTTTGGTTTCTTCAAGGGTTTCTTCGATCATGGTTTCTAATACCTCATTGGATAGATG
>Ga0272444_10001438_pt1 | contig 22952 bp, 29 predicted proteins | sample SSMForm13_FD_201033 | JGI IMG/M metagenome (GOLD analysis project Ga0272444, IMG submission 201033) | Marine sediment archaeal communities from Little Sippewissett salt marsh, Falmouth, MA, United States - SSM-Form-13 | ecosystem: Environmental > Aquatic > Marine > Wetlands > Sediment ...
ATATAATACTTGCACATGAATTTCAAAAATTATTAGGCAATAATTTCATCAACATTTTATCTGATGAAAAAGTAAATGGATATATGCACGGGCATATAACTGAAGATTCTCTCAAAGCAAATATCGGTAGTTTCGATCAATACTTTTATGTATGTGGACCTCCGCCAATGATTGAATCAATAGAAAAGCAATTGGAAAATTTGAATGTGGATGAAAAACATATAGTCAAAGAAGAATTTTAGTTGAGAATAAGGCAGAGATTATGGAATCAGAAAAGGAACTTTTTAAAAATACTGAAAATTACTATGAACATTCAGGAAAAGTATCCAGAACTTTCTGAATGTTTAGGAGAAATACCGGTTACAATTCCTGATACTGAAAGCTCTGAAATAAACGTTTAGTACTAGAATTATAAAAGATTTGAGGAAAACATCATCATGAAAAAGGCAAAGAAAAAGAAAAATAAAAATGACAAGCCATTATCACCAGATTTGCTCCACAATATGAACGCCTATTGGCGTGCTGCAAACTATCTTTCGGTTGGGCAGATTTATCTCTACGACAATCCTTTGCTTCGGGAGCCGCTAAAATTGCAGCACGTGAAGCACATGCTGCTCGGGCATTGGGGCACCACACCGGGGCAGAACTTTATCTATGTGCACTTGAACCGGATCATTAAAAAGTATGATGTGGATATGATTTATATTTCCGGTCCCGGTCATGGCGGGCCGGCGCTTGTAGGTAACACATACCTTGAAGGCACCTACAGTGAGGTGTATCCGAACATAACGCAGGACGAAGCCGGCCTGAAAAAACTGTTCAGGCAATTTTCGTTTCCCGGTGGTATTCCCAGTCATGTTTCACCGGAATGTCCGGGGTCGATACATGAGGGTGGCGAGCTGGGGTATTCGCTCAGCCATGCGTTCGGGGCAGTGTTCGACAATCCTGAACTCGTCGCTGCCTGTATCGTAGGTGACGGCGAGGCGGAAACAGGTCCATTGGCGACGGCCTGGCACTCTAATAAATTTCTGAATCCGATCACAGATGGAGCTGTGCTGCCGATCCTGCACCTCAATGGCTACAAAATAGCCACCCCAACTGTGATGGCCCGCATCACGCATAAGGAATTAAAACAGTTGCTTCATGGCAATGGCTGGGAGCCTTACTTTGTAGAAGGTGATGACCCGGAAGAGATGCATCAACTCATGGCCGCTGCTCTTGAAAAAGCGATTGAGGAAATCCGTCACATCCAAAGTAAAGCACGAAAAAACAACGACGCTACTCGTCCTCGCTGGCCAATGATTGTTCTCAGGTCACCCAAAGGTTGGACTGGTCCCAAGATAGTCGATGGACTCCAGGTCGAAGGTACATTCCGGTCGCATCAGGTTCCGCTTCAGGTTGATTCCGAACATTCTGAACATTTGAAATTACTCGAAACCTGGATGAAAAGTTACAAGGCTGAAGAACTCTTTGATGAAAAAGGCCGCTTTTTGCCCGAATTGGCAGAATTAGCGCCGAAAGGCGAACGACGGATGGGCGCTAACCCGCACGCGAACGGAGGGTTACTCTTACACGATTTGATCATGCCCGACTTTCGCAACTTTGCGATAGATGTGCCTTCACCAGGATCCGTTCAGGCCGCTGACACGCATGTGCTTGGTGAATTTCTGCGCGATATAATCAAGCTCAACAGCGAACAACGTAATTTCCGAATTTTTGGTCCCGATGAGACGCTTTCGAATCGATTGAACGCTGTTTTCGAAGACACGAACCGTCAGTGGGAAGGTCGTACGCAAGACAATGATGAGTTTCTTGCATCCGATGGCCGGGTTATGGAGATGTTGAGTGAGCATCAGTGCGAAGGGTGGCTCGAAGGATACTTGCTTACCGGAAGACATGGATTGTTTAACTGTTACGAGGCGTTCATTCACATCATCGATTCAATGTTTAATCAGCATGCCAAATGGCTAAAAGTTACCGCAGAATTGCCATGGCGGCGGAAAATTGCATCGCTCAATTTCCTGCTCGCTTCACACGTATGGCAGCAGGCTCATAATGGTTTTACCCATCAGGACCCGGGTTTTATCGATCATGTGGCAAACAAAAAGGCCTCCATTGTACGGATTTATCTTCCTCCCGACGCGAACTGCCTGCTGTCGGTTTATGATCATTGTCTGAGGAGCCGGGATTACGTCAACGTCGTGATTGCCGGCAAATATCAGGCGCCTCAATGGTTGACCATGGAAGAAGCGATTGTTCATTGTACCGAAGGAATTGGTGCCTGGCAATGGGCCGGCAACGATCAAGGTTCGGAACCTGATATTGTGATGGCCTGCTGCGGCGACGTGCCCACGCTCGAGACTCTGGCCGCCGTTTCCATCCTCCGCAAACATCTGCCCGATCTGAAAATCCGGGTCATCAATGTTGTAGACTTGATGAAACTGGAACCGGATACGGAACATCCGCACGGGCTTAGCGATACTGATTTCGATGCGTTGTTTACGACAGACAAACCTATCGTCTTTGCGTTCCACGGGTATCCCTCGCTGGTGCACGAATTGACCTACCGCCGCACGAATCACAAGAACCTGCATGTTCGAGGCTTTAAGGAAGAAGGCACAATAACGACCACTTTTGATAATCTGGTATTAAACGACCTTGACCGGTTTCATTTGGTGCTGGATGTAATCAAACGGCTGCCGCCGTTGGGTGCTAACGGCGATACGCTGAAGCAAACGCTAGAGGACAAACTCGTTGAACATAGGCGCTACATTAACAAGCACGGCCAGGACATGCCGGAAATTCGTAACTGGAAGTGGAGCCCGGAAGGAACGCCGATAGAGACACCGAAAAGTGTAGAGGAGAAATGATGCGCATCGGCATTGCGGCCAACAAGGCGCCCGGCGTGCGCGCTGCCTTGCGAAAGTGGCAGAGTTGGAAAGAGAGCAGAAAACTTGATAGTTGAAATGACGGAGGTGTCAAAGATGAATTCACAAGACATTATAGCTACAGCCGAGGCTTAGCGGCTTCGGCTGTGACTGGTACGAATGACATGAGTATGACAACACGTATTACATAACACACGAATCCTGCAGCAAATCAGACAGGAGGGATACCCGTTATGAAATCCAATACCGACCAACTCGAGGCTTCCGAATTAAAGCCGGGAGCGAAACCAGATGCGAAGGACGACCTAAAATCCCTTCCCATGCCAGAACTACTGGCAAAATTAGGCTCATCGCCGGACGGCCTCAGCCAGGCCGAGGCCCAGAAACGGCTAATCAAGTATGGGCCAAATGAGATTGTAGAAAAGAAAACCAATCCGTTCCTGAAATTTCTTACCTATTTTTGGGGTCCGATCCCATGGATGATCGAAGTAGCGGTGATTTTATCCGGAGTGGTACGGCACTGGCCGGATTTTTTCATCATCCTTCTTTTGCTGGTTGCCAACGCAGTGGTCGGATTTTGGGAAGAACACGAGGCGGGCAATGCCATCGCCGCCCTCAAATCCAAGCTGGCGATCAAGGCCCGCGTCCGCCGCGATGGGAAGTGGACTACTCCGGAGGCGCGTGTATTGGTGCCGGGCGACGTCATTCGCCTGCGTCTTGGCGATATCGTGCCTGCGGATGCGCGCCTGTTGGATGGCGACCCTGTGGAGGTCGATCAGTCCGCGTTGACGGGAGAATCGTTGCCCGCTACGCGCAAATCGGGCGAAGCGGTGTTTTCCGGTTCGATCATTCGTCAGGGCGAAGTCGGCGCACTGGTCTATGCCACAGGTGCAAATACCTACTTTGGCAAGACGGCGCAACTGGTTCAGGAGGCGCACACCGTCAGTCACTTTCAAAAGGCGGTTTTAAAAATCGGTAATTATCTGATCATGCTTGCGGTCGCTCTGGTGGCGGTGATCATTGCCGTCGCGCTCTTCCGCGGCGACCCGATACTCAATACGCTCCAATTCGCTTTGGTGCTGACTGTGGCCGCGATTCCCGTTGCAATGCCGACGGTGTTATCAGTTACAATGGCGGTAGGAGCACGATTATTAGCCAAGAAAAAAGCGATCGTCAGCAAATTAGTAGCCATCGAAGAATTAGCGGGCGTGGATGTGCTGTGTGCTGACAAGACCGGTACCCTGACCCAGAACAAGCTAACCTTAGGCGATCCCTTCAGCGTGAACAATATCCCTACTGATCAAGTGATTCTCAACGGCGCCTTGGCGTCGAATGCGGAAAATAACGACACGATCGACCTGGCCGTTCTGGGCGGCCTGAAAGACAATGATTCGTTAAAGGATTATAAGGTGGTTCATTTCCAGCCGTTCGACCCGGTGCATAAACGCACCGAAGCCACCGTCAAAGCTAAAGACGGAAAGACGTTCAAGGTAACCAAAGGAGCGCCGCAGGTGATTTTGGAATTGTCGGCTGATGCCGCTCAGATGAAGCCCACAGTGGAGAAAGCCGTAAACGAATTCGCTGCGCGTGGTTTTCGTTCGTTGGGCGTGGCACGTGCTGAGGGCGATGGGCAATGGCAGTTTATTGGCGTGCTGCCCCTGTTTGATCCACCCCGTGAAGATGCAAAGTCGACCATCAAGACTGCGGGAGAGATGGGTGTTAAAATCAAAATGGTTACGGGTGATGCACTTGCCATAGCCAAAGAAACCGCCATAAAACTAGATATGGGCACAAATATCTTCGATGCAGCCGGATTTGGCGACTCGAAAAAGAGAGAGTCCACAGAGGTGGCAGAGTCAATCGAGAAGGCTGATGGTTTTGCACAGGTGTTCCCCGAACACAAGTTTCACATTGTGGATGTCCTGCAAAAACGCAACCACATCGTCGGCATGACAGGAGACGGTGTGAATGATGCACCCGCTCTGAAAAAAGCCGACTGCGGCATAGCGGTTTCGGATGCAACGGATGCGGCGCGTGCAGCAGCATCCATCGTGCTCATGCTGCCCGGCCTATCGGTGATTATTGAAGCAATCAAAGAGAGCCGCCGCATCTTCCAGCGAATGAACAGCTACGCAATCTACCGTATCGCCGAGACGTTGCGCGTGCTGTTCTTTATGACTCTTGCAATCCTGATCTTTAACTTTTATCCATTAACGGCGGTGATGATTGTGATGCTTGCACTGCTCAACGACGGCGCCATCCTTTCCATCGCCTATGATAATGTGCATTACAAGGATAAGCCCGAAGCCTGGAACATGCGCATGGTACTTGGAATTGCTACCGTACTGGGCGTCATCGGTGTCGTTTCCGCCTTCGGCTTGTTTTATCTCGGCGAGCGTGTCTTTCATCTAGACCGTGCGCACATCCAGACGCTGATGTATTTAAAGCTGTCCGTGGCGGGACACTTGACGATTTTCTTAACGCGCACACGAGGCCCGTTCTGGTCCATTCGCCCTGCGCGGATTTTATGGATGGCTGTACTCGGCACGCAAATAGTGGCGACGCTGATCGCGGTTTACGGACTGTTTATGACACCCCTCGGCTGGGGCTGGGCAGGGTTCGTCTGGGGCTATGCGCTGGTCTGGTTTCTCGTGAATGACCGCGTGAAACTGCTTGCGTATCGCATTTTCGATCCAACTGCCGCACCGCTATTGAGCAAGAAACCGGTTGGTCTTACTCGGCAGATTGTTTCATAGGCCTATGAACAGTACGAGCAGCGAGGCTGTCAGGATGGTCGAGCAGCTCAGGACTGGAAGCAGGCGGAGTGGGAGATTCGGAAAGATGAATCTCTCAAGTGAACAGACGCAAATAAGGAAAAAATCATGACTAAACTGATCCGGACGATCACGTGCGATGGGAAGCGTGTAAAGCTTTAGTGAGCATCAAGGATCCGACTACAGCCGTTCCTCTGGTGACTGCGTTAAACGATGAAAGATCGGGAGTCCGGTGGCTGGCCGCTGAAGCGCTCATTGCAATCAAGAATGAGGCTGTGGCTCCTCTCCTGCACGTTCTCGAAGAACATTTCGAGTCGTTGCATGTTCGGCGAGGGGCGCATCACGTTTTAAGTGCTTTGGCGAAGCAAAAATTGTTGAACCAGGATACTCTTGCCGTCTTGGATAAGCTGAGTTACCTGGAATCCAACTCGGCAGTTGCCTGGGCAGCCCAAAAGGCATTAAGCTCCATCGGATAGATCAGGCAGTTGTTTTCAAAAAGCACAATAAATCGTGTGAACCTCAATTGATCAATTGCAAAGAGCTGTAATATGACAACATCTGCACAAGAGCACGAACATAACGTGCCATCGGCACGCGGGCATATGCGCGGCGAATCCTTAAAGTTTACGGCGGCCAATAAGGTGCCCGGCGGTGCGTACGGCCTTGCAAAAATATCAGAGCTGAAAACTCGGGAGAGAGAATTATGAAAGACAATCCCTTAAGGAAATTGGGAACGCTCGGCCAGTCAATTTGGCTGGACTACATCCGACGTGATCTTATTGTCAGCGGCGAGCTTCGGCGCCTGATTGATGAGGACGGACTGCGGGGGATAACCTCGAATCCATCCATCTTCGAGAAGGCGATTGTGAGCAGCCATGACTACGATGAGGATATTCGGGTCATGGCGCTTGAGGGAAAAGACGTCAAGGCAATCTATGAAGCTCTCAGCCAGCGCGACGTTCAGAGCGCGGCGGATGAGTTCCGGCCTCTGTACGACAAGACTGAAGGAAGAGATGGATATGTCAGTTTAGAGGTCAATCCCCACTTGGCGCACGATACGCGAGGCACCATGGAGGAAGCCCGCCGATTGTGGGCCGCGCTGAACCGGCCCAATGTCCTCATCAAGGTACCAGCGACAGAGGAAGGGCTACCCGTCATTCAGCGACTCATCAGCGAAGGAATCAATGTCAACGTGACATTGCTCTTTGGGATTCCGCGTTATCAGCAGGTTGTGGAAGCTTTCCTTGCCGGCATTGAAGTACGGGTGATCCAAGGAAAGCCAATAAAGACTGTGGCCTCGGTGGCCAGCTTCTTTGTGAGCCGCATTGACGCGCTGGTGGATCCGCTGCTGGAAAAGATAATCGCCCAAGGCGGTGAGGATGCGGACTCGGCAAAAAAGTTGCATGGGCAGGTTGCTATCGCTAGCGCGAAGGTGGCCTATCAAATCTACAAGGACATTTTCGGCAGTGATCGGTTCAGGAAATTGGCTGATAAGGGAGCTGCCAGCCAGCGGTTGCTCTGGGCCAGTACCAGCACAAAGAACCCGGAGTACAGTGATGTGAAATACATCGAATCGCTCATTGGACTGAACACCGTCAACACGGCTCCAGTCGAAACTCTCGACGATTACCGCGACCATGGCGAACCGAAAGACCGTATCGAACAAGAGGTCATGAAGGCCCGCTGGATGTTAGACCGATTGCCGGAATTGGGCATCAGTATTGATAAAGTAACGCTACAGCTGGAGGATGAAGGCGTCGAAAAATTCAGCAAATCCTTTGACAGGCTAATGGAGACCCTGGAAAAAGCAGTGCAAAAGTAAAACGTGGAAATAACCATAATGACGTATAGGAGTCGCGATGAAAAACAAATCAGAAATGAATATAATAGAACTTATCAGCACGGCGCAGGTGGCTGGTCGCTGGCGAAAAGGGTCTACTGGCGATGGATGAGAGTAATCCAACCTGCAACAAGCGCTTTGCGCAGTACGGAATTCCTCAGACAGAAGAGGCGCGGCTATCTTACCGGGAACTGATTGTGACCACACCCGGTTTGGGCGAATTTATCAGTGGTGCAATACTCTATGACGAGACGATTCGCCAGTCCGGGAAGGATGGTACGCCTCTGATTAAACTCATCGCCGATGCGGGAATCATTCCCGGCATTAAAGTTGACACCGGTGCAAAGGACATGGCAGGTCATCCCAGAGAGAAAATAACCGAAGGCCTGGACGGTTTGCGCGCCCGTTTAGCCAAGTTGGCGCGCGGTGATTACGATCGGTGCAGGAATTCCCAGCCGGGGATTGCCTTTCTGTCAGGTGGGCAAGCCTATGAACTGGCCTCTGCCCGCTTGAATGCTATAAATAGCCAGTTTAAGAATAGACTACCCTGGGCGCTGACGTTCTCTTTTTCCCGGGCTATTCAGCAACCGGCCCTGGAGATTTGGAAAGGCGAAGAGTCCAATATGTTGGCAACTCAACAGGCGCTGTATCATCGCGCCAGGTGCAACAGCGTTGCACGCCGCGGCGAATACAATGCCGCGATGGAAAGGGCAACTTGATCGAGCACAGGCAGTATATCACCCGGAATGGGCAGGATATGCCGGAAATTCGCAACTGGAAATGGAGGTTTAAATAAAATGCAGAACACAAAAATGACAAAATCCCCGAACCAGGCGGTTAACCAACTTAATTGTATCGTTATCAAATACCAGAAAGGATTCATTTATGAAGCTGAATATTAAGGCATTTGCAGTGACGTGCGGTTTGATTTGGGGATTCGGAGTTTTCGCGTTGACGTGGTGGATCATGGCTTTTAATGGGCCAACGGGAGAAGTTACCGTTATCGGGAAAATATTTGGCGGATGGATTCGTCGGAGGCCTTATTTTTGCCTGGCTTTATAATTTATCAAATGACCGGTGGGGCAACCCGAAATGAATGCAATCGAGCTTGTGGGCTCAGTGAGAGCGCTGAGATTCTCCAGCCCTCCATTTTTGGAGCGGACTGGGCGCCGTGGCGAATACAAGGCCGTGATGGAAAGACACAAAGATGATCATAAAAAAAGACGATTTGGGATCATAAAAATTCGGAGGTGGAAGAATCATGAAAAAATTAATTGTTTTTGATCTTGACGGTACGCTCGCTGAAAGTAAATCATCGCTCGATACTGAAATGTCGGCGTTGTTGCATGATCTCCTCGATATCGTCAAGGTGGCCTTGATTTCAGGAGGCAATTGGCCACAGTTCGAAAAGCAAGTCATCTCCAGCCTGCCCCATGACGAACGCCTGGTGCGCCTGTCCCTCCTTCCGACTAGTGGAACAAAGTTCTTCCAATACACCGGGGATTGGAAAAAAAATTATTCGGAAGATTTCACCGCGGCGGAAAAAGAAAAAATCATTAGTTCGCTGAAAAAGGCGATAGAAACCGCTGGCTTCAAGGTCCCGAAGGTCTGGGGAGAGACCATTGAAGATCGGGGAAGCCAGATAACATATTCCGCCTTAGGTCAGGAGGCTCCCCTGGCAGAAAAGAGCAAATGGGACCCTGATTTCGCCAAGCGCCAGCAGATCAAGTCAATCCTTGATACTTTGATTCCCAAATTTTCAGTTCGACTGGGTGGTGCGAAATCGATTGATGTTACGAAACCGGACATTGACAAAGCATACGGAATAAGAAAGCTGCGGGACATCCTGGGTATTTCATTGAAAGAGATGATTTACATTGGTGATGCTTTGTTCGTGGGTGGGAATGACTATCCCGCTGAAGAAGCTGGTGTCGTTTCGATCCCGGTGCGAGGTCCCAGTGAGACGAAACGGGTTATCGAAGCAATCATTGCCTGTTTAAAAAATGATTGACGAGTAAAATCGGGTGAGAAAATTTGATGAGTGGATTTAAGTTGCTGCCTCCGGGGCAGGTGATGAATCCGGAACCAGGCACTATCCGGGCGATCGAAAGTGTCCTGAAGCCGGCCGCCGTTCGTGACCCGAATGGTAAGTTCTACCCATTCGCGCAGTTGGCGCTGCGGGGCAATTACTCGCGTATCAGAAAGGGTACCCATTGTGAAATCCAATGCTGATAAAATCACGCTTCCCGAATCAAAGCCGAATACGTCGGGCGATCTTAAATCTCTGCCCATGAAGGGAATAGCCGAAAGCGGATGGTTCGCGGCACGTCCGTCAGGGACTGAGGATATCTACAAAATCAGTGCAGAGAGCTTCTGGGGAGCGGATCATCTACGCCGCATCTTGGAGGAAACACTGACAATTGTCAACGATGTTTTGGCGGCGGGCCCCTTGCAGAAACCAAGGATTTTACTAGAAAGGTAACATTATGACGGATACAATCAACAAAAAACACCGCGCTACCCTTCAACGAATTGCTCATCGGGTGATGCTTGAAAACGGGCTTTTCCCCGATTTTTCTCCCAAGGCACTCGTCGAGCTTGACGGAATAAAAGGACCAGCGACGGAAGCAGGAGGATCTACGCGTGATCTTCGGAACCTTTTCTGGTGTTCCATCGACAACGATGATTCGCGCGATCTGGATCAGCTTACTGTTGCCGAAGCCCTGTCCGACGGGGCTGTAAAGGTTCTTGTCGCTATTGCCGACGTAGACGCTGTCGTTAAGAAACGATCAGCCATTGATGAGCATGCGCGGCAAAACACGACATCGGTTTACACTGCTGCCGAGATCTTTCCGATGCTGCCTGAGAAACTCTCCACATATCTTACTTCGCTTAACTATGACTCAGACCGTCCTGCTATCGTCATTGAAATGGTTATTGCTGAGGATGGATCGCTTCGGAGTTCGGACATTTATCGCGCGACGGTGCGTAATCGAGCCAAGTTGGCATACAACGACGTGGCCGGCTGGTTGGAGGGCAAAGGGCCGTTACCACAAGGGATCAGCACGGTCAATGGTCTCGACGAGAACCTTAGACTCCAGGACCGCGTAGCCCAGAAACTGAAGGCGCTCCGGCACCTGCATGGTGCGCTTAATCTCGAAACAATCGAAACCCGTCCGGTCTTTGATGGAGAGGAGCTCAAAGACTTGGAAGTCGAAAAAAAGAACAGAGCTAAAGATATTATTGAAGACTTTATGATCGCGGTTAACGGCGTTACCGCACGATATCTCGCTTCTAAAAAAATTCCGTCGCTGCGGCGTGTCGTCCGCGTGCCCAAACGCTGGGATCGGATCATCGAGCTTGCCGTAGAGCTCGGCTCAACATTGCCTGATGAGCCCGACTCAAAAGCTCTGGACAAATTTTTATTATCTGAGAAAAAGGCCGACCCGCTGCGTTTCTCCGATCTTTCGCTTAGCGTTATCAAACTTTTAGGGGGAGGGGAATACGTGCTCGAACTTCCGGGAGAAAAAGTCACTGGGCACTTTGGCCTGGCGGTCAAGGATTATACTCACTCCACCGCCCCGAACCGTCGATATCCCGATTTAATTACACAGCGGTTGCTGAAAGCAGCCTTGACGGGACGCTCACTGCCCTATGAGAACGACGAATTGGAAACGCTCGCAAAACACTGCACCAAAGAAGAAGACGCAGCAAAAAAAGTTGAAAGGCAGGTCAAAAAATCCGCAGCAGCAATACTGCTGGAATCGAGGATCGGGGAGCAGTTCGATGCCATCATCACCGGTGCATCTGACAAAGGCACGTGGGTCCGTCTTTTGCACCCGCCGATTGAAGGAAGATTAGAGAGCGGTTTTGAAGGCATGGATATCGGCTATAAGCTCCAAGTGCAACTGGTCAGCACAGATGTGGAGCGAGGCTATATCGACTTTAAGAGAGTGGTGTAAGGAGAGTGGTTTCAATAAAGGAAAAACAATGAGCAAACAAAAACCTGGCAGCAAACCGATCAAAAGTCAATTGCCTGCCGACGTCAGAGGATTCGATTCCTTGTTTATGCTTGCCCAGCATATGCCGGAGATTCGGAACTGGAAATGGAGCAATTCCGAAGGCGCGATTCAGATCGTCGTCCGGTATTTCAGGATTGAGAAGGAAATTATATTCATTTATGGCTAAACAAGCAACAGAACTCAGGTACGCTGTCCGGTTTCGTGTGGTCTTTAAGTATTTTGGGCAACTGTGTATCGTGCTTGCCGCGCTGACACTGGCACCATTGGTGATCTCGGTGATCTTTGGCGATGCGCTCATCAGCCTGCGGTATGGCATTGTGATCGTCGGGATTGCCGCCCTGGGAGCCGGCCTGGCCCGGTTGCGGGCTCCTTCCAGAGTGCAGGCCAATGAGGGCATGGTATTGGTCGCGTTGATGTTTCTCTTCACACCGCTCGTGATGTCGTACCCGATGATGGGATCGGGATTGGGTTTCCCGGATGCTTTCTTCGAAGCTGTCTCCGGAGTGACGACCACGGGTTTAAGCACGAAAACGACGCTCGTTGGCGCACCGGCGACATTTCTGTTTGCCCGTGCCTGGATGCAGTGGTACGGAGGACTTGGCATTGTTGTACTCTCCCTGGCGCTCGTCATGCAACCGGGACTGTTAGCGAAAGGCCTGGCTGTTACAGAGGCCGAAACCGACGATTTGGTCGGTGGCACTCGGGCGCGGGCGCAGCGAATCCTGAAAGTCTACGGCGTTTTGACCGCTTTAGGCATTATCGGTTCTTTCTTAGCAGGAGTCGGGTTTTTTGATGCGGTGTTGTACACATTTGCGGCAGTCTCGACCGGAGGTTTTGCTCCGCATGATGGCAGCCTGGCACATTTAAGTTGGTTCGCACAGGGGTGGATCACGTTAATCTGCCTCGCCGGCGCGATCCCGCTGACGTTCTATCGCCGGATGCTGCACAAGAAGCAGCGTGTTGCAGTGGACTTTCTGCAAGTCAAGGCCGTTGCAATTGCTTGCCTGGTCGTTTCGCTGGCGTTGGGCGCCTCCATGAGGCTGAGCGCCGGTATGGCTTGGCCACACGTACTCCATCATGCGCCCTTGCTCGCTTTTTCCGCGCAGACAACTGCGGGATTTTCGTCGCTTCCGTTTACACAGTTCGATGCGGGTTCGAAGCTGATCCTGATATTTTCGATGATCGTGGGCGGCGGCGCAGGATCGACCTCGGGTGGTTTCAAGCTGCTGCGGCTGTTGATTGCGGTGAGTGTGTTGCGATTGATCGTGCTGCGAACCTGCCTGCCGAAACATGCCGTCATCGAACCTCGGCTGGCAGGACGACGACTGCAGGCCGACGAGATTCACGCAGCGCTGCTGCTCATCCTGCTGTTCGTAACCGTCGTTGCTCTGTCCTGGCTGCTGTTTGTAGCACTGGGATTCAGCCCGCTCGATTCCTTATTTGAAGTGGTTTCGGCAACAGGAACGGTGGGGCTTTCCGTGGGGCTGACAAGTGCAACATTGCCCGGACTGCTCAAGGGGATTTTGTGTGTTGACATGCTGATGGGAAGACTTGAAATCATCGCGTGGTTGGTAATGCTGTATCCAGGGACCTGGTTTGGCAGAAGAATGGAGGAGACATGAGAGCTGTATTTGTTGGAGCCGGAAAAGTAAGCGTCGAAACGGCTAAAGCGCTCATCAAAAAGGGCCATGAAGTTGTCATCATCGAAACTGACAAGGCCCGGATCGATGAATTGACCGAAGAGATGGATTGCAGCTTTCTGCAGGGCGATGGCAGTCAACCGAACATCCTGCGCGAAGTCAATCCCGAGCAGACCGACTTTCTGTTTTGTTTTACCAACAGCGACCAGGATAACGTTATCTCCAGTCTGGTCGGCCGTTCGCTCGGTTTCAATCGTGTTGTGACAAGCATCGGCGATCAACAGTTCGAAGGTATCTGCCATGAGTTGGGTCTGAAGGACACGATCATCCCGTCCCGCACAATAAGCCGTTACCTGGAAGACATGGTGGGCGGCGGCGAAAACGTTGAACTTTCCACGGTAATCAAGGACGATGCCCGGTTTTTTACCTTGATTGCAAAAGAGGAAGATGCGGTTGCGGCCACGGATCTGAAATTGCCTGCCGGCGCCAGGGTCATCTGCTACTACCGTGACGGCACGTTTTCACATGCGAGTGAAGAGACGACATTCCACATCGACGACGAGATTGTGATTCTAACGCATAGCAAAAACATACCTGCGTTGCAGGAGCGTTGGCAGCCGAAGCCAACGCAGGAGGAGCCTGATGATGCAGACTCTCCAAAGTGATTTCAAGTGTATCGGAAGCGCCGCTGTTGATGGAAAAAGGAGTGACGAATACAATAACTGCGATGGAAAAGACATTAGCATGACAACAAGTATCCCGCAGCTCACTAAAACAGATGATGTGTCGGCGGGAGCTAGCATGAAAGACAAATCCGGTTCGTTGAATCTTGGCGTGGTCGTCTAAATACGCGGTAGTAGCAGCGACAGGTGGTATGGCGCCCGGAATAGAACCGTTTCGCAGAGAGAAGACGCAGAACAGATATATGGATAACTGACTAATGGTTAAGACAAAGATAATCTGTACTCTTGGCCCAGTGTCGTCGAGCAAGAAGGTGCTCAACAAAATGATGCTTGCCGGTATGGATGTTGGGCGCCTGAATTTTTCCCACAGCGAACCGCAAGAATTGCTCAATATAATAGGACTCATTCGGCTTTTAAACACGAAATATCGCAGGCGAATAAAGTTTCTCGGCGACCTACGGGGCCATCGAATAAGGGTAGGCGATCTTATTGCTCCGATTTTGCTTAAAAAAAACCAGATAGTGCAGCTTACCCAGCAAAAGATAAAAGGCTCGAATGAAAATATACCTTTTGATTATCAAGGCCCGCTGCGCGATATTAAAAACGGCCACAAAATATTCATAGACGATGGAAATATCGCTTTGGAAGTGATCGGACGGATTAAAAACGGCCTAAAGGTCAAAGTGGTATTCGGTGGTTTGCTAAAAAGACATAAGGGCGTAAATATTCCGGAAGCACGGCTGGTATTTGACGGGATAAGCCAGCAGGATATAAAGGATATATTATTTTGTAAAGAGCACGGTTTTGAATATATCGCGCAATCATTTGTATGCACCAAAAAGGATATCCTTGATGTAAGAAAGGTGTTTGGAAGAGGCTCACAGTGCCAGGTCATCGCAAAAATAGAGAACAGAGAAGGCATAAAGAATATTGACGAGATAATCAACGTTTCGGACGGTATCATGATAGCGCGCGGAGACATGGGGGTTTCATTACCAATTTATGAAATTCCCATTATTCAGAAGATGATTATCAAGAAGTGTAACCGTGCCGGTAAAATTGTCATTACCGCGACACAGATGTTGGAAAGCATGACTGAAAACCGCATCCCTACCCGCGCAGAGGTAAGCGATGTGGCCAATGCCATCATAGACGGCACTGACTTTGTCATGCTTTCGGCTGAATCCGCAGTGGGAAATTACCCTGTTGAAACAGTCGACATGATGAATAAAATAATAAATTTCACTGAAAAACACCTGACTGTAAAAGGCCTAAAAAGTAATGAATGATACAAACCAAGGCACAGTGGTCTCGGTGCGCGGCAGTGTCGTCGATATACAATTTGATGCACATTTGCCGCCCATCTACTCGTTGTTGCACGCGAAGGATGAGGAAATTGCCATCGAGGTGTTAACGCAACTCGACGCGCATCACGTGCGGGGAATCGCGCTAACCCCCACCCAGGGCCTCGCCCGCGGCAGCGCAGTGGAGGATACTGGCGGGCCGTTGAAGGCCCCGGTCGGCAAAGGAATCCTCTCGCGAATGTTCGATGTGTTCGGCAACGCAATCGACCGCAAGGCGGCGCCGAAAGATGTCCAATGGCGCACAGTCCATCGAGCCCCTCCGGCATTAGCACGGCGTTCCATCAAATCCGAGGTATTCGAGACAGGGATCAAAGTAATTGATGTGCTGGTTCCGCTTGAGCGCGGCGGCAAGGCTGGATTGTTCGGCGGGGCAGGCGTCGGCAAAACCGTGCTACTCACCGAGATGATCCACAACATGATCGGGCACCACGAAGGAGTCAGTTTGTTTTGTGGTATCGGCGAACGCTGTCGCGAAGGCGAAGAGCTTTACCGTGAGATGAAAAAAGCCGGCGTACTGCCGCACATGGTGATGGTATTCGGTCAGATGAATGAACCGCCGGGCAGCCGCTTCCGCGTGGGACACACCGCGCTGACGATGGCCGAGTATTTCCGGGATGACGAGCATCGCGACGTGTTGCTGCTCATCGACAATATTTTTCGTTTCATCCAGGCCGGCATGGAGATATCCGGTTTGATGGGGCAAATGCCATCGCGTCTGGGTTATCAGCCGACGATGGGGACCGAGCTTTCGGGATTGGAGGAGCGCATCGCCAATACGGATACCGGCGCTATAACATCAATTCAGGCGGTGTATGTGCCGGCGGACGATTTCACTGATCCGGCGGCAGTGCATACGTTTTCGCATCTCTCCGCATCAATTGTGCTCTCGCGCAAGCGAGCAAGCGAAGGCCTTTACCCGGCTATCGACCCGTTGCAATCCAGTTCCAAAATGGCCACGCCGGGAATCGTCGGCGAACGGCATTATGGACTGGCGCAGGAAATCCGGCGCACACTTGCGCAATACGCGGAACTCAAAGATATTATCGCCATGCTCGGTCTGGAGCAACTGTCGCCGGACGACCGCAATGTGGTCGCCCGCGCCCGACGGCTGGAGCGATTCCTCACGCAACCGTTTTTCGCCACCGAGCAGTTTAGCGGCATCACGGGAAAACTCGTCAGTCTCAAAGACGCGCTCGATGGCTGCGAACGCATCCTGAACGATGAATTCAAGGACTATCCGGAGAGCGCACTCTACATGATTGGGGCAATTAACGAGGCAAAGGGAAAAGCTAAAACTGGTGCGAACGCTAAACCCGAGTCCAAAACCGAGGCCAGTGGGGATCCGACGCCCGAGCCGAAACCTGTACCGGAGGTCGAACATGCAGCAGCCGACACTCATGAATCTTAAGGTACTTTTGCCGTTCCGAATCTTCGCCGAGAAAACCGGCGTATCGCGCATCGTTGCAGAGACCCACGATGGCTCGTTCGGACTCTTGCCACACCGCCTGGACTGCGTTACGGCGCTCGCACCCGGAATTTTGATTTACGAAACCGAAACGGAGGGTGAAGTTTACGTGGCTGTCGATAAAGGCGTGCTGGTCAAGACAGGGCTGGATGTGGTTGTTTCTGTGCGTAACGCAATTGGGGGGACAGAGCTCGGCCAACTGCGGGCAGCGGTGGAGCGGGAGTTTCTTGACCTGAGCGAACGGGAGCAAAATGTCCGCACTGTGATGGCGAAAATGGAGAGTGGTCTCATTCACCGTTTAGTGGAGTTTCATCATGACTGAAAAACCAGAAATCAGGAACGGAAAAGACCAGACTGAGTTCAGTCGGGAGGTTGGCGCCAAAGCGGCACGCAAGCTCAAGGCGCAGCGTAATCCCACTCCGGGCGTTTGGTTTGGCCTGGGTATGATGGGGCTTATCGGCTGGTCAGTGGCGGTTCCGACGCTGCTCGGCGCAGCGTTTGGAATCTGGCTGGACTATCGTCACCCGGGAAGCCATTCCTGGACGCTGATGCTGATGATCATCGGTCTGGCCATCGGCTGTTTGAACGCCTGGCATTGGGTGAGTAAGGAAGACAAAGAAATACGAGAGGAACAGGAGAATAATGATGAATGAAATCATGCTGCTGATGTTGGTGTTGCTATCGGGCGTTTTGCTCGGCGCGATATTCTTCGGCGGCCTGTGGTGGACGGTTCAGAAGGTGGTCTCGTCCAAATGGTCCGCGTTGTGGCTCTTCGGCAGTTTGCTGCTGCGGATGAGCATTGCCCTGGCTGGCTTTTATTTTATTGCGCGTGGGTCGTGGGAGCGGATGCTGCTGTGCCTGCTTGGGTTTTTCATGGCGCGCCTTATTGTTACGCGGCTTACCCGAATAGTGGAAAAACCAACTTACCCGGCACAGGAGGCCAGCCATGCGTCTTAGCCCCGATGAGATGATTTTCTGGCAATACGGTTTTATTAAACTCAGCGCCACTATTGTGTTCACGTGGGGACTGATGCTATTGCTGACCGTGGGGTCAAAAATCATTACACACACACTTTCCACAGACCATAAACGTTCCCGCTGGCAGAACCTTCTGGAAATGGTGGTCATGGGCATGGAAAAACAAATTGAAGAGATCGGCTTGAGTCAGCCGCGGAAATATCTTGGTTTCCTGGGCACGCTCTTCCTGTTTGTCGGCGCAGCCAGTCTTTGCACCATTATTCCCGGCTACGAACCGCCGACCGGTTCGCTCTCGACCACGGCAGCGCTGGCGCTGTGCGTGTTTGTGGCAGTGCCCTTATTCGGCATCGAGGAACAAGGGGTGGGCGACTACCTCAAGTCATATATAAAACCAACGTTCATCATGCTGCCATTTAACATTATCAGCGAAATCTCGCGCACCCTGGCCCTGGCCGTGCGTTTATTCGGCAACATGATGAGCGGAGCGATGATTATCGGTATCCTGCTCACGATTACGCCCTACATCTTCCCTATCATCATGACGGTACTCGGTCTGCTTACCGGTATGGTGCAGGCCTATATTTTCAGTATTCTGGCATCGGTTTACATTGCGGCTGCCACGCGTGTCCGTAAGCCCAAGGTTGAGGCTGAGGTAGTACATTGAAGTATGAAAAACGACAACAAAAGGAGATACTATGGATAGCATGACTATTATTGCGGTGGCGTCAATTGTAACCGCCGGCGTCACCACTGGTTTCGGCACAATGGGGCCGGCGCTAAGCGAAGGGAAGGCGGTTTCGACTGCGCTTAGTTCACTGGCGCAGCAGCCTGATGCCTCCCCAACCATCACCCGGACGCTGTTCGTGGGTCTGGCGATGATCGAATCTACGGCCATTTATTGTTTCGTGGTCTCGATGATTCTCATCTTCGCCAATCCGTTCTGGAACCACGTTATCAAATAAGCTAAAGGAAATTATACTTATGAAAATCGATTGGTTCACGATCGGAGCACAGGCGCTCAACTTTCTCATTCTGGTGTGGTTGATGAAACGCTTCCTTTACAAACCTATCCTCAACGCCATCGACGCGCGGGAGAAGCGGATCGCCGCCCAGATCGCGGACGCCGACAAGAAAAAGGCGACCGCCCAAAAGGAACGCGATGAGTTTCAACATAAGAATGAGCAGTTCGACCAGCAGCGCGCCACGCTCCTGAGCAAAGCAACAGACGAGGCGAAAGCCGAACGTAAGCGGCTGCTCGACGAAGCACGACAGGCTGCTGCGGACTTGAGTGTCAAGCGACAGGAAACATTGAGAAATGACGCGCATAACCTGAATCAAGCCATCAGTCGCCGAACACAGCAGGAGGTGTTTGCCATCGCACGAAAGGCGCTGACCGATCTCGCCGGGATGAGTTTGGAAAAACGTATGGTTGACGTGTTTCTGCGTCGCCTGCGTGAACTGAACGACGAAGAAAAGGACGGCCTGAAGGCGGCCCTTAAGGCGGCATCCGGTCCTGTTACTGTGCGCAGCGCGTTCGACCTACCTGTGGCACAGCAGGGTGCGATTGAACGGGAGATTAAGGAAACGCTCGCCGTTAAGATGCATGTCCAGTTCGAGACTGCGCCAAACCTGATCAGCGGTATTGAACTCACCACAAATGGACACAAGGTGGCGTGGAGCATTGCGGATTATCTGACGTCACTTGAAAAGGGTGTCGACGAACTTTTGAAAGCTAATGACAAACCTGTGGCTAAAGCCGAGTCCAAGCCTGAAACGAAAGCCAAAACTAAATCTAAAGGCAAGGCTAAGACTGAAGCTAAAACCAAAACCAAAAGTAAACCTAAAGTCAAGGCTAAGACTGAAACTAAAGTCAAAACTAAATCTAAAAGTAAAGCCAAGCCTGAACCCAAAACCAAACCTAAAGTCAAGGCTAAGCCTGAATCTAAAGCTAAAGAGAAATCTAACGTCAAAGCGAAATCTAAACCTGAAGCCAAGGCCGCACCGGAAGAGTCAAAGCCCGAATCAAGGAGTTAATGAACGTGGAACCAAAGAGCCTCCAAAACATTTTCGACGGCGCATTTGCCGGAATAAGCCAGGTGCGGGAAACATTCACATCACAACTGATGCCACAGGAAATTGGCACGATCGTCAGTGTCGCCACCGGCATCGCCAAGGTGTCGGGGCTTCCCGGCGTGGGCTATGATGAATTGGTGACCTTTCCCGGCGATGTGGCCGGTATCGCCTTTAACGTGGACGCGGATGAAATCGGCGTCGTTCTGCTCGGCGAGTACTGGCATCTCCAGGCGGGAGATGAAGTTCAGCGCACGGGCCGGGTCATGGACGTGGCTGTGGGCGATGGCTTGTTGGGGCGCGTGATCGACCCGCTTGGCCAGCCACTCGATGGCAGCGGACCGGTGGCCTCCAGCAAGCGTCTGCCCGTCGAACGCCCCGCTGCGCATATCATGGACCGCGCGCCCGTTACAGTGCCTCTTCAGACCGGCATTAAAGTCATTGATGCGCTTATACCCGTTGGGCGCGGCCAGCGCGAGTTGATTCTCGGCGACCGCCAGACGGGCAAGACCGCCATTGCGCTCGATACCATTCTCAACCAGCGCGACCACGATGTGCTGTGCGTATATTGCACCATTGGCCAGCGCGCGTCCGCTGTGGCGAAGGCCGTGGCAACCTTGGCGGAAAAGGGCGCAATGGAGTACACTGTCGTTGTCGTGACTGAGGGCAACGATCCGCCGGGGCTCGCTTACATTGCTCCTTATGCCGCGACCAGCATTGCAGAATTTTTCATGGAAGCAGGCCGTGATGTGCTGATCGTTTATGACGATCTCACCCATCACGCTCGCGCCTATCGTGAACTATCTCTCTTGCTGCGCCGTCCCCCCGGTCGCGAAGCGTTTCCCGGCGATATCTTTTATATCCACTCGCGACTGCTCGAACGAGCGACGCACGTGCGCAAGGAACTCGGCAACGGCTCGCTCACCGCGCTGCCCATCATAGAAACCGAAGCGCAGGACATCTCCGCCTATATTCCGACCAACCTGATCTCCATCACGGATGGACAGATATACCTCTCGCCGACGCTGTTTGAATTAGGCGTATTGCCCGCGGTCGATGTCGGCAAATCGGTTTCGCGCGTTGGCGGCAAGGCGCAGCGGGCGGCTTACCGCGCGGTGGCCGGCGATCTCAAGCTCGCCTACGCACAGTTTGAAGAACTCGAAACCTTTTCGCGTTTCGGCGCTCGTCTGGATAAAGACACCCGCAAGATCATCGAACACGGACGGCGAATTCGCGCCTGCCTAAAACAGCCGGAATTCGCCCCAATGTCTGTTCCTGCGCAAATCGCCGTACTGCTGGCGTTGACCGCAGAACTGTTTGACGACGTACCGCTCGACCAGATATCGGAGGCCGAGCACGCCCTGCGTGACGCGGCAGATGATATCCCGGCAAAAGTGCGCGATCGATTGGATACCGCCGAAAAATTGAGTGACGAAGATCGTGAATCGATTATCAAAATCGCCCGTAAGGCGCTTGATAAATTTTCACCAGAACCGGATTCCGAGTCTGAACAGGAGACCGGAGAACAGCTTCAAACTGAAACGAATACTGAGCCAAACACCGATCCCGCGCCGAAAACCGAAAAAGATAGACAAACCAAGGCCCAAGCCAACGTCCAAGCGCGTGGTCAGTCCGAAGAAGACCAAGGCTGAACAACTGCCAAAGGAAAAGTTATGAGGAAGCCGTTTACCATCGAACCACAATCACCATAGGAGAATACCATGCAGATACAAATTAATACTGACCACAACATTGAAGGTCATCAGTCCCTTTCCGATCAGATCGGTGGAATGGTGGAGAGTGCCCTGGGCCGATTCAGTGATCAGATCACGCGAATTGAAGTGCACGTGAGCGATGTGAACGGCGACAAAAAAAGCCAGAACGATATGCGCTGTATGATGGAAGCGCGTATCGAAGGCCGTCAGCCCATCGCAGTCACTCACCAATCGTCGACCTTGGAGCAGGCCGTCGACGGCGCTGCAGACAAGTTGACCCGATTGATCGATAGCACTCTCGGACGGCAACGCCATCAAAATAATCACAGGACTGATCCAGATCCCTCCTCCCCTGATTCTGAACTCGGGGAGATTTCGTGAGCGACACCATTGCGAGCCTGCGCCGAAAGATCGACGGAGCCGGGGATCTCCAATCCGTCGTCCGCACAATGAAGGCCTTGGCCGCTTCGAGCATCGGGCAATACGAGCAATCGGCGCGCGCTTTGGTTGACTACTATCGCATTGTCGAGCTGGGATTGGGTGTGTGCTTCCGGGAAAATGGGCCGGCGCCTTTGATTGCAAAACGCAAAAGACAAACAGGCGCTGTTGCGATTGGCGCGGTCGTGTTCGGTTCAGACCAGGGACTGGTGGGCCAGTTTAATGATGTGGTGGCTGATTTTGCCGTTAAAACGCTGGCAACACTGCTGGCGAAACCCAAGGTTTGGGCCGTCGGTGAACGCGTTCATGCGCGCCTGGCAGACGCGGGCTTGCCACTGATGGGACGCTTCACTGTGCCGAACTCTGTCAAGGCCATCACACCGCTTGTCGGGCAGATTCTCGTCGAGAGGGAGACAAGCCAAAGTCGTTCGACTTCACCAGAGACAGGCACGGATGACGCCAGCGAATTCCACCTTTTCTACAACCGCCCCACATCCGGGGCAGTATACAGGCCCGTCAGTCAGCGACTGCTACCGCTGGACGAAAGTTGGCGACGCAATCTTGCTGAACTTCCCTGGCCCACAAAAGGTTTGCCCGAGGTTTTAGGTAGCGGCGCCGCGACCTTGGGCGCGCTCATCCACGAATACCTTTTCGTCTCACTTTTCCGGGCGTGCGCCGAATCTCTTGCCAGCGAGAACGCAAGCCGCCTGGCAGCAATGCAACGCGCCGACAAAAACATCGAAGAATTGCTGGAGCACCTCAACGGGACGTTCCATCGTATACGCCAGAGTAGCATCGACGAGGAACTGTTCGACGTCATCGCCGGTTTTGAAGCGCTAAGCGTAGATGTGACATGAAATTATTTTAACCACTTTCCACAAGCTCTGTTTCGGAGGAAAAACGATGACAAATACACAACCACAAAACGAAATCGGTATGGTTGGCCTGGGAGTTATGGGCCGAAATCTTGTGCTGAATTTTGCCGACCACGGTTTTGCGGTGGCAGGGTACGACAATGACCCGGCCAAAGTCACGGCCGTGGGGAGGAAAAACTATATCCATCACGCTGCACACC
>Ga0272444_10001440_pt1 | contig 22948 bp, 19 predicted proteins | sample SSMForm13_FD_201033 | JGI IMG/M metagenome (GOLD analysis project Ga0272444, IMG submission 201033) | Marine sediment archaeal communities from Little Sippewissett salt marsh, Falmouth, MA, United States - SSM-Form-13 | ecosystem: Environmental > Aquatic > Marine > Wetlands > Sediment ...
GTATAAAAAGAATAGCCTTGAAAACTCATAGAATAAATTATGTATAAATTATGTAATTGTGGAATAAACTACATGATATCTATGAAGTATTTTACATAATATACCCCGTGATAGCCAACCGGTGTCCAAAAGGTCGTCATCTTTAAACTATTTTGGTTGAAGATTTCTCTATGTCAATTATTTTCGTACCCGAAATGTATTCTTTAGTCTCATATCTTGTGATTCTTTGGAGTTTATTAGTTATTGATGCCAACTTATCAATTTGATTCTTTATTAAATTAATCTTTTTAAATAATGGGGTATTTTCAGGCATATTCATTAATAATTGATCTAAATTCAAATAAATCCCCTGAATGGGTTGGTTCATCTCATGGCATACAGCTCCAGCTATTTCGAGAATGCCCTGAAGTTTTTGGCGACGAATTTGTTCGTCCTCAGCTCGTTTGTAATCAGTAATATCAAAAAAAACGCCACTCACAAATTTAATCTCACCCTTATTATTACAAATTATCTGGCCCCTTTCTTGTATATAGTGGATGCCACCCAACTTGGTTCTGATTCTATATTCCCTCACATATGACCTATCCGCCTTTAAAGCCTGGATAAAAATTATCCTTGCAGCTTCAATATCTTCCTTTAATATAATATCGCTCCATTTCATCCTCTTGGAATTAAATTCATTTACATTAAAGCCTGTAAATAATTCAATTTTGTTATCAAAAAACTCAACAGAAAAGTCTCTGAATCCTCTATATACAACACATGGCAGATTTTTTATTAATAATTTGTATTTTTCTTCACTCTCAGTTAGAGCTTCCTCTAATTGCTTGCGTTTTAGATCCTCTTCTTCTAATTTCTTGACTCTTTGCTCTAATTCTTCATAGGTTGGTTTGTATGACATTAAAAAAGCCTCCAAAAGCTCCAAAATAACTATTTTTGACAATTGTCAAATCATTTGGGTTCAACATATATTTAGCATAGAAAGCCCCGGCTTTAACGCCACATTATCTGGGCATCATTTCTGAGCGGCAACCTATGATATCTGAATTTCGGATAACCTACCATCATTGCACCGAAGTTAATATTTTCTTCAGGGAGTCCCAGTTCCTCTTGCATTGGCGGCCAGAGAGTTGCTGCTGCGTTAAAATAACCCGCCCAACATGCCCCCAGGTCAAAAGACGGAGCCGCCAGTTCTAAGTATGTTAAAGCAATAGTACAAGCGGTCGGTGCTGTTAAATCATCTTTATGAGCATAGGTAATGATAACATGTGGTGCATTTCTACATATGGGGTCATTTCCCCTTTCCCAGAAAGCCACGACGCGGTTCAGGTTCATGGCGGCAACCATTGGAGAATTTTCTTTAATTAAGTGTCGCATCCAATCGATAACAAATCCAGCCATTCGTTGGACCTCCTCCCTTTCATATACAACCAGCCATCTGACAGGTTGGCGGTTGTGTCCGGAGGGGGCAAATCGTGCGACATTAATTAATTTTGTCAGAACCTCTTGCTCAACCTGCTTTTTCTTATAGTTTCTTATCGACCTTCGATACCGTAAAAAATGTTCGACTTGTTCCGGGCCGAATAACCAGTCATTTTTTACCGGCGGACACTCTTCTGGTTTCATGATTTCATGAGACATGGCACCGTGTGGACAAACCGCCACACAATGTCCACATTTGATACACAGTTTATCTCCGCCATCCACAAGAATGGGGAAAGCCTCTCTGTCTTTAAACTCTATGATTTGCGCAGGGCAAACTTCAGCACAAATACCATCACGCTCACATTTTTCTTGATCTACGCTTAACAGACTCATAATTTTACTCCCCTATAATTTTTAATTATATTGAAATTTAGGTGTATATCTATGGATAGCTTAAAAAATAAAAAAGGTCACAGAAATAATCTGCGACCCCTTGATATTTTTGGTAGCGGGGGCTGGATTCGAACCAACGACCTTCGGGTTATGAGCCCGACGAGCTACCAGACTGCTCCACCCCGCATCAATTAATTAAAAACAATCTTTATAAATATAAATTAAAAATATGTCAAGATGTTTTTTACCTTATTAACGAAGATATCAAAGATCTAATACGCGCAGACTCAGTTCCGGCAGGTTTTCTTTCATTTGGGTATCGCAACAGCAGCCGCTTTGTCCGGCTTTTATGTCCGGATACGATTTCAATGGATGATTTGGGAATCTTTAGCCATTTTGCAAGATATTTAATACACATCTTGTTGGCGGCGCCGTCCACAGGAGGAGAGGTAAGCTTGATTTTGAGGGCATGATTATGCAGTCCTGCTATCATGTTTTTTGAGGACCTGGGTTGAACAAAAACCGTGAGCGTAATCGCGTGTGTATTTTCTTTTAAATACGGCATGTTGGTTTGATACAATGAATATATACAATTTTAAGTGTTGCTTTTAATGTCATTGATAATTCGTGTGGATGAAATATTTTCTGAAACCGGAATCAAAACCACCTTTCCCCCGAGCGCTTCGACCCGTTCGCGTCCGAAAACTTCCTGGGTCGTATAATTTGAGCCTTTGGTCAGCACATCCGGTTGTATGATTTCAATGAGTTTGGTGAGCTCTCCGGAGGAAAAAACCACAACGTAGTCAACAGAGTCAAGGGCGCATAAGATCCTAACCCGTTCTTTTACTCCGATGACAGGCCTTCCCGATCCTTTTAATTTTTTAACCGAATCATCATCGTCGATGCCGACAATCAGGATATCTCCCAGCTCCTTTGAAGCGGAAAAAAGCATGATATGGCCCGAATGTAATAGATCAAAGCAACCGTTTGTCATTACAATCCGCTTATCTTTTTTCTTAAGTTCTTGTATTAAGGCCGGAAGTTCAGACATCCTTTTATGTTTAGATGAAAAGGAGTCTTGATTCGGCGTTAATGCCGTGGCCAGTTCCTGTCTTGAAATGGTTGCCGTGCCCACTTTTCCCACAACAATTCCGGCGGCGGTATTGGCAATAGACATAGCGTTTTTAAATGAAGCACCTGACGCTATTGCAAGTCCGAACACGGAAAGCACCGTATCGCCGGCCCCTGAAACATCATAAACCTGTCGTGCTTTGGTCCTGACTTTGTAAGGCTCTCTGTTTTGATCAAAAAGAACCATACCGTCCTTACCGCAGGTGATCAAAAGCTTATCCAGGCCAACGGTCTGAAGAATTTTTTGTCCGGCTTGAAACAGTGTCGATTCATCGACGATTTCAACTCCGGAAGCCAGAGCGGCTTCTTTTTTGTTGGGCGTGAGCAAAGATACGCCTGAATATTTCGAAAAATCGAGTCCTTTGGGGTCTGCAATGGTGATTTTTTTGTGTTTTTGAGCTGCCGATATCAGCCTGGAGAGCAAGGTTTTGGTAATTAGTCCTTTTCCGTAGTCAGAAATCAATACCACATCAACATCGGCAATTTTATCTTCTATGAATCTTGTAATCTTATCTATGGTTGAATCTGATATGGTTTTATCCGTTTCTCTGTCGATTCTGAGTACATGCTGATGGGATGCAATAATCCTTGTTTTCTGTGTGGTGGGCATGCCCGGTTCCTGTACAATACCGGACGTATCCACTCCGAGGTCTTTGAATTTATCGAGGAGAATCTGTCCATTTCTGCCCGTGCCGATGACCCCGGCCGCTGTAACTTTTGCACCCAGAGCAACGATGTTGTTAACGACATTGCCGGCACCGCCCATGGCATAATCCTCGTTTTTGATCGATACCACCTGAACCGGTGCCTCCGGGGATATGCGATCCACTTCACCCCAGAGATATTCGTCGAGCATCAAATCACCCACAACAAGCAGATTGCATGTGTCGAATTTTGAAATATCAATAGGCATGGCATTCACTGGAAAATCGTATTAATTGACGGTTTCGTAAAGAGTTAGATTTTGATGGCAAAGTAAAAAGCTCCAAATTCAAGGCGCGCAAATTCCGAGGAACGAGACGTATTTTTATTACGTCGCAGTGACGAGGAATGCAGCGCAACGCAGAAGTTGGACTTTTTACGAAGCCATCAATTGGATTCGCGATACTTTTCAACAACTTCTATCAAAAATTTTGGCGGGCGCACGACCCGGCCGCTAGTGTCCACACAGGCATGTTTTGTATATCCGTTGGCAAGGAGCTTTGTACCCTCTTCGCTAAAAATTTGGTAATCGAACTTCATACCTCCCTTGACATTGGTGTCAAGTGAAGTTTCTATAAGTAAAATATCGTCGTACTGGGAAGGAGAGTTGAATTTACAGTGAACCTCGGATAAGGGGAGAAAAAATCCCCTGGATTCGATTGATTTATACGGCACCCCTAAATGTCTGAACATTTCGGAGCGAGCGATTTCAAACCAGCGAAAATAGTTGGCATGATAAACAAATCCCATTTTGTCCGTATCGCCGTATATGACCCGGCATGTGGTTGTGTGGGTAATCATAAAATGTTTTGTAAGTTACTTAGTGTCCATCCAGAAATGGTCTTTTTGCCCAATGTCTGCGTTATGTTCAAAAAATAATCCTCGGAATATTAAACATATGCCTGTGGTTATTTTTTTCACATGCCTTGATCTTGAACAAAAATCCTCATTTCTGGATGGACACTCGTTAGCAAATTTTACTTATGCAGGCTTTAAGTCAGACTCGTCTGACAGTATTTGTTGAATGATATCTTTCAGATCATCATAGTTGTATGTTACCGGAAATTCAGGGAATTCGTTTTTCACATTTTCAGGCGGATCGAAAAGAATGCCGTTATCGGCCTGTTTTAGCATGGTAATATCATTGTAGGAATCCCCCACAGCTATGGTGTCGTATTTCAGGTTTTTTAACGAAATTACCGCTTCCCGTTTGCTGTCTTTCTGCCGCAGTTTATACCCGGCAATCGAGCCGTCTGGATTTATGGATAACGTGTGACAGAACAGTGTCGGCCACCCGAGTTTTTTCATCAAAGGACGTGCAAACTGTTCAAATGTATCAGAAACAACGATGACCTGGATGCTTGACCTGAGCCAATCAAGAAATTCCAATGCCCCGTCAAGAGGATCCATGGTGGCGATCACCGCTTTGATATCATCTATTTTAAGTCGGTTTTCGTCAAGGATAGCAAGACGTCTTTTCATTAATACATCGTAATCGGATATATCACGTGTCGTGAGCCTGAGTTCTTTAATGCCTGTTTTTTCGGCCACATTTATCCATATTTCCGGTACAAAAATTCCTTCCAGGTCGGAGCAGACGATATGCATAACACCTCACATGACATTTGGTATTTAATCTTGACGGCTTCGTAAAAAGTCCAACTTCTGCGTTGCGCTGCATCCTTCGTCACTTCAGCGTACTATAAGTACGCCTCATTCCTCAGAATTTGCGCGCCTTGAATTTGGATCTTTTTACTTTGCCGTCGGATTTTGATTTTTTAAAAGTTAATTAATCTTCTTGGTTTTCATCCTCTATTCTTATGAGAACAGGTTTGGCACTGACCACGTCGAGATTCATAATTTCGGATAACGCCTGTTGTACATCAGCTTCTTTGGCAAGGTGGGTGAGCATGACAATGGGTACCGAGCCTTTGGTTTTTCGTCCTTTCTGGTGCACCGATTTTATGCTGATGTCATAATCACCAAGAATACCCGATACTTTTGACAGCACACCGGGTCGGTCTAGGGCGGCAAATCTGAAATAATAATACGTTCTGATTTCATCAACCCGCGTAACGGGAATTTTCCGGATATTATTCATCTGATATGAAAGTAACGGAACCCGGCCTTTTGACCCGGTTAAAAGGTTTCGGGCCAGATCCACCGTGTCGCCGACCACGGCGCTGGCGGTGGGCATCATCCCGGCTCCGTATCCGTAAAGCATCATATCACCGATGGCATCACCGGAGATTGTGACAGCATTAAGGGTGCCACCGACACTGGAAAGCGGATTGTCAAAAGGAATCATGGTGGGATGCACTCTTGCCTCTATGGTATTGCCCAGGTTTTTGCTGATGGCCAGAAGCTTGATTCTGTACCCAAACTGTCCGGCGAAATCAATATCCATGGGGTCTATATTAGAGATGCCTTCAATGTATATATCTTTAAAATTAATCTCCATGCCGTAGGCAAGAGAGGTGAGAATGGCAAGTTTGTGGGCGGTGTCGATGCCTTCGATATCCAGGCTCGGGTCCGCCTCGGCATACCCGTTTTTTTGTGCTTGGGCCAGCACGGTTTCAAAACTGCTGCCATCATCCGTGTTCTTTGAGAGGATGTAATTACAGGTACCGTTAAGGATGCCGGCCATGGATTTTATGTGATTGCCCACCAGAGATTCCCGAAGTGATTTGATGATCGGCATGCAGCCGCCCACGCCGGCTTCAAAAGCTAGATCAACCCCTTTTTCCGTTGCGGCCTTGAATAAAGCATTACCATGGACTGCGAGAAGTGCCTTGTTTGCGGTAACCACCTGCTTGCCCTTATCAATGGCTCTTAAAACAAGATTTTTGGCAATCCCTTCTCCCCCGATCAGCTCGATAATGATATCAATGTCAGGGTCATCCACGACTTTATACGCATCGTTGATAAAGACTCCGTTATCAAATCGTATGCCACGGTCTGTTTTCAGGTCGATATCGGCAACATATTTCAGGTTCAGATCGGCTCCCACCCGGGAACGGATAAGGTCTTTGTTTTGAATAAGAATCTTTGCAACACCTGTGCCGATGGTGCCGCAGCCGAGCAAACCAATATTTATTTTTTTCATGCAATTTGCTCCTGAACAGAAATTACATTATCTTTCGTATTCCTCTTATGGCCTGGTTTATACGCATCTCGTTTTCTATCAAAGCAAAACGCACATATTCATCACCGTACTCGCCAAATCCAAGACCCGGTGAAACCGCAACCTGGGCCTCATTAATGAGCATTTTGGAAAATTCCACGGATCCCATTTTAATAAATTTGTCAGGAATTTTGGTCCAAACAAACATGGTTGCTTTGGGGCTCTCCGTCTCCCAGCCCACCCGGTTGAGGCCTGATATCAGAGCATCCCTTCGTTTTTTATAGACATCACATATCTCCTTGACACATTCCTGGGGACCGTTTAGGGCGATGATGGATGCAATCTGAATCGGCTGAAAAATACCATAATCCAGGTAACTTTTTATCCGGCGAAGGGCTCCCACAACTTCGCTGTTCCCCACACAAAAACCCACCCGCCAGCCGGGCATGCTGTAACTTTTTGAAAGTGAAAAGAATTCAACACCAATATCCTTAGCGCCTTTGACCTGGAGAAAACTGGGGGGTTTATAGTCATCGAAAGCCAGATCAGCATAAGCGAAATCGTGGACGATCAGGATGTCGTGTTCTTTTGCATAATCCACGATGTTTTCAAAAAATTTTAGATCAACGACTTCCGTTGTGGGATTATGGGGATAGCTGATAATTAAAACCTTGGGCCTTGGCCAGGTCTGCCGGGTGGCGCTCATCAGATTATCGAAAAAATCGTTGCCCGGACCCACGGGGATTCCCCTGACATCACCCCCGGAAATAATTGCCGAGTAAGGATGGATCGGGTAAGTCGGGTTGGGTGTGAAAACCACGTCTCCGGGCCGGATGGTCACAAGGATAAGATGTGATATCCCTTCCTTGGCGCCGATGGTGACGATGGCCTCTGTATCGGGATCGATATCCACATCATATCTTCGCTTGTACCAGCTGGAAATGGCCATTCTTAACTTGGTGATACCCATGGATGCCGAATAACGGTGATTCTGCGGTTTCTGGGCGGCTTCTGTGAGCTTGTTCACAATGTGCTGCGGGGTGCCCATGTCGGGATTTCCCATTCCAAGGTCGATAATATCCTCTCCGGCATGCCGGGCATCCATTTTGATTTTGTTAACGGTTGCAAATACATACGGTGGGAGACGATCGAGTCTGGCGAAAGTTTTCATATAATTAACCTCTTTACCTAAAAAAGTCAGGTGTTAAATGACACCCTGGTCAGCCAAAATACACTAACACGTCGCACCAGGGCGGACTTTAGGTACTTCAAACTTTAGTTCACTTTAGACACTTTTCCAGCTTGTCCGTTTTAGGATATCATAGTTCAAATTATTTTCTATTTACAATACAAAGTTTTTTATGTCAAAAATTTTGTTTTGACTTTTTAACCAAATAGGGTTATTTTTTTGATCAAAAATTCGAGATGCGCACCAAGCATCTTCATAAAATAACCACAAAATTTCATACAAAAATAATTTTCGAACTTTGGTGATGAATTTATAAAACAGATAAAATTCCTTTACGGTAACATTGAAATCCTATGCATTAGGATCGGGATTCTTTACTAACGTTAGGAGTTTTAGTATTTTTTCAGTTGATTGGGATAGGGGATTTATATGACGAAATCACTAACATATGCTGATGCGGGTGTAAATATTGATAAAGCCGAAAATCTCGTTGGCAAGATAAAAAAAATAGCGCATCAGACCCCCAGATCGGGTGTTATTGGTGAGATCGGCGGCTTTGGCGGACTGTTTTCCCTTAACATCACCGACATGGAAAGTCCGGTTCTTGTCAGTTCGACTGATGGTGTGGGGACCAAGCTCAAAATCGCCTTTATGATGTCAAAACACGATACCGTCGGTATAGACCTGGTTGCCATGTGTGTGAATGATATCGTCGTGCAGGGTGCAAGACCGCTTTTCTTTCTGGATTATCTTTCAATGGGAAGGCTGGAAGAAAAAATTGTCGTTGATGTAATTACCGGGATCGGAGAGGGGTGCGAACAGGCCGGATGTGCGCTTATCGGTGGTGAAACTGCCGAAATGCCGGGCTTTTATAAAGACAATGAATATGATCTGGCCGGATTTGGCGTGGGCGTTGTTGAAAACAGCAAAATTATCGACGGTTCGGGAATCCACGTTGGGGATCAGCTGATCGGAATTTCATCGAGCGGTCTTCACAGCAATGGATATTCGCTGGTACGCAAAATCTGTTTTGATATTTTAAAACTGGAAATTGACACTCATATACCCGATCTTGGCAAGACCATCGGCGAAGAACTTCTGACCCCCACAAAAATATATTCACAAACCCTTCTCAGCATTATAAAGAATCTGCCGGTTTTTGGACTTGCCCATATCACCGGTGGTGGAATTACAGAAAACATTGTTCGGGTTATCCCGGAACGGTGTAACGTTGTTATGCGAAAAAACAGTTGGGATGTGCCGCCCGTGTTTACGTATCTTAAGGAGGCCGGCAACATATCCGAACGTGAAATGATGCGTACCTTTAATAACGGCATCGGTTTTATTGCCGTTGTTCATGAAAAGGATGCCCAGGAAATCCTTGATTGTCTCATTGCCATGAAGGAAAATGTTTTTGTCATCGGCGAGGTGGTTGAGCGTAAAGAAGCGGATGAGAGGGTTCAGTGGGAATGATGGGCATGAAAAACGCAAATTATGAAAAAAAGCAACGCCTGCAAAAGATCAAAAGCCCTTTTGTAAAGCTGATGAGCTGGATAGAAAACGCTCAAAAAGGAAAAGTCGTCTGTAAAAGCTGAGCGGTGAATAAAACCGGTCCCGGGAGAGGACCCGGAAAAATAAAGCCCCAATGATTATACTCGGCATTGAAACATCCTGTGATGAAACCGCTGCGGCGGTGGTTGTAGACGGCATCCAAATACTATCTTCCGTTGTATCTTCCCAGATCGAGGTTCATCATCCCTATGGCGGAGTTGTGCCTGAACTTGCCTCAAGAAAACATATGGAAGCGATAGTTCCGGTGGTTACTGAAGCGCTGGCAGTTTCCGGCATGGATTCAAAACAGCTTGACGCAATAGCGGTTACCCAGGGGCCGGGACTGGTGGGTGCATTGCTGGTGGGTTTCTGTTTTGCCAAATCTTTTGCTTTTGCCCTGGATATTCCGTGGGTAGGAGTCAATCATCTTGAGGGTCACATAAATTCCTTGTTCCTGGAAGAAAATCCGCCCCCTTTCCCGTTTGTGGCGCTTCTTGCATCCGGAGGGCATACCAGCATATACCATGTCACCTCCCACACCACATTCGAGCTGGTTGGACAAACACGGGATGATGCTGCCGGAGAAGCCTTTGACAAGGTTGCCAAGATGCTCGGTCTGGGCTATCCGGGCGGTGAGGTTATCGACCGGCTTGCAACTCAAGGAGATTCCCAGAATATTGTTTTTCCAAGGCCGTTTCTGGATAAGTCCACCTTTGACTTTAGTTTCAGCGGCTTGAAAACGGCGGTGCGGCGGTATATTCAAAAAAACAGGGATACCTATCAGCAACAGATCCCGGATATTGCTGCCGGGTTTCAAGAAGCGGTGGTAGATGTTTTATCATTTAAAGTGGTTCATGCTGCAATGGTGAAGGGATGCGAACATATTGCTTTAGTGGGTGGCGTAGCCGCCAATAACCGGTTACGGGAAAGGGTTAGACGGGACGCCGATCTAAAGGGGTTGACGGTTCACATCCCCTGTATCGATCTTTGCGGTGATAATGCCGCAATGATCGCCGCCATGGGCTACCACTATTTAATTGCCGGAACCGTATCGGGTCTTTGTGATGATGTATATTCCAGGGCAAGGGTGAGATAATGGAGTGAGCCGCGAAATAATTGCCGTCTGCTCCACTTGCCGGTGATGGATATCTTGCTCTGTAATTATTTGCTGAACGAATTCAATGATACAGCCACCCAAAAAAAACTCGTACGGCAGTTGCCTATCAACCCTTACTAAAAGGACTTTCAGATCATTTGCCCTAGTTGATGAACTCACCATCATAAGCAGAACATTTGTTTTCTTAGGCAATCCTGAGAACTTCATATGATGAAACCTCATTTTCTCCACCCTTAAGTAATTTCAACGCACGATTCGTAATTTTTTATTCAGAAAAACACTAAGGGGCATAAAATGCCTTGATTAAAAATTGACGGTCTCGTAAAAAGTCCAACTTCTGCGTTGTGCTGCATTTCGCAATCATTCAACGTACGAAAAGTACGCTCCCTACGGGACCGGCGGATAGCCGATGATTACAAAATTTGCACGCCTTGAATTTGAACTTTTTACGAAACCGTCTAAATCGGACTTTTTACGAGTTCATCAAAATTAGGCGGTGGATTTTGGTCAATCTGTAATCATTGACAAAACACCAAATAGCTGTTAGGGGTTTTCCGACCAATATATGCAATATCCTGAATTTGTATGAAATTAATTTATATCTTTCCTCTCATAATTTTTAACTCAAGGAGGTAGGAACAATGGCTGATAATATTTTGATTTATGGCAAAGATACCTGACCTTTCACAAACGCAGCTCGTGAAGCTTTTACCAAAAAAGGGAAAAAGGTTGAGTACTACGACGTTCGGCACGATGCCGACAAACTGAAAGACATGCTTAAACATTCCGAAGGAATGCGTAAGGTCCCGGTGATTGTGGACCAGGATAAGGTTACCATCGGATTTAACGGTGGTTCATGAGGCGTTTAAATAGTCGGCTGTATGCCGATAAAATTGATGGCTTCGTAAAAAGTCCAACTTCTGCGTTGCGCTTTATTTCGTTGTCATTGCGGCGTACGATAAGTACGCCTCATGACACGAAATTCTCGCGTCTTGAATTTGGAACTTTTTACTTTGCCATCAAAACCTGACTTTTTACGAGACAATCAAAATTGTAACTTGTGGTTTTATATGAATAAACAGTATCTTATTGATGATTTTAAATTAGGTGAAGCGTGGCGCCTTTTCAGAATCATGGGCGAATTCGTTGAAGGGATAGACGCTCTCCATGATGTCGGACCTTCTGTGTCGATCTTCGGATCAGCCAGAGTTCAGCCGGATGATTCCATTTACAGGAAAACTGAAGCGCTGGCCGCTCTCTTTGTAAAAAACAATTTTTCTGTGATCACCGGCGGTGGCGGCGGAGTAATGGAAGCAGCAAACAAAGGTGCGGCAGAGGCAGGAGGAACGTCCATCGGCCTGAATATTATCCTGCCGTTTGAACAGAAACCCAATCCTTTTGCGAATGTTAAAATCGACTTTAAATATTTTTTTATTCGTAAGGTCATGTTTATTAAATATGCCGCAGCTTATATTATCATGCCCGGCGGTTTTGGCACGCTGGATGAGCTGTTTGAAGCGGTCACATTGATTCAGACAGAGCGCATAAAGCCATTTCCGTTAATTCTGGTTGGCTCCGATTACTGGGCTGGGCTTATTGACTGGATCAAGGACAAATTGCTTGCCGAAAAACGGATCTCTCCGGAAGATTTAGAAATATTGCAAATTATGGATGAACCCGACGAAATTGTAAAAGCCGTAGAAAAAGTAATTATTTTATAGTATCTGTTCAAAATAAATGGACAATTCTCAGAGCGCAGATCTTTGGCTCTTTTTTTATAAGGGAAGGTTAAGAATATTGACAGTATCAATTAAAGAACAAAACGTTCTGATAGAGATAGAGGACGTTCATATGAGTTTCGGGAAAGTTCTTGCCCTGGCCGGTGTCAGCCTGAAAATAAGTAAAGGAGAGATACATTCCGTGATCGGGCCCAACGGAGCCGGAAAAACGGTGATGATGAATATTATTAACGGCCTTTACATGCCGCAAAAAGGTAACATCTACTACAAAGGAAAAAAGATCAACAAATTAAAACCGCATAAACGGGCAACACTGGGAATTGCCAGGACTTTTCAGAAAGTGGAGGTGTTCGGCGGAATGACGGTACTGGATAACATCCGTTTGGGCCGTCACATCCATTTTAAATCGGGCATAGTGGGTGGATCGGTATATATGGGTAGAACTGCGCGGGAGGAGATTGAACACCGGACCTTTATCGAAGAAAAAATAATAGATCTTCTAGAGATTCAACATATTCGGAATAAACCGGTGGGAATGTTGCCGTACGGCCTTCAAAAGCGGGTAGAACTGGGTCGTGCGCTGGCCCTGGAACCCGAGCTCCTGATTCTTGATGAACCGCTGGCCGGACTTAATCTTGAAGAAGTTGAAGACATGGCCCGCTTTATTATAGACGTTAATGAAGATGAAAATTGGAAGGTCACATGTCTCCTGGTGGAGCATGACATGGGCGTGGTCATGGATCTTTCCGATCATGTCTTTGTTCTTAATTTTGGCAACATGATCATTGACGGCACGCCTCGGGAAGTACAGAATCATCCCGAAGTGATCAAGGCATACCTTGGTGAAGAGGACCTGTATGCAACAAGGAGATAACACCGTTCAACATAAAAGCAGATACGGCATTGAAATTACAAAAGATCTGACGATCCCCAAACTTTTTTACAAAAAGGCACACCAGTATGGCAAAAACAGAGTGGCCATGCGTGAGAAAGAGTTTGGAATCTGGCGTCCCATCACATGGAACGATTATCTTGAGAACGTTAAATACCTCGCATTGGGCCTCGTGAGCCTTGGACTCGAGAATGGAGACAAAGTTTCCATGATCGGCGACAACCGTCCGGAAGGCCTGTGGGCGGAAATGGCCACCCTGTGTGCCGGAGGCGTAGGCGTGTGGCTGTTCCAGGACAGCTTGATCGAAGAAGTCAAATATATCATCGACCATTCAGACACAAAGTTTTTGTTCGGTGAGGGGCAGGAAGAGGTCGACAAAGCCATTTCAATTTTTAATGAATGTCCAAAGCTTGAAAAGATCATATGGGATGATCCCAAAGGGATGCGAAATTATGATCAGGACTATCTAATCAGCCTAAAGCAACTTCAGCAGTTGGGTCGGGAGCTTGAACAGCAACAGCCACAATTGTTCAAGGAGATGATCGACAAGGGCCATGGCGATGATGTGGCGCTTCTTTTCTATACCTCGGGCACCACGGCGCTGCCCAAGGGAGCACTGCTGTCCCATAATAACATGTTGACCATGGGAAAGCACCTTATGGCCGTGGACCCATGCCTTGCCACGGATGATTATGCCTCTTACCTGCCGTTTGCATGGATCGGAGAGCAGATGATGTCTATTTCCTGCGGTCTGCAGGTGGGATACACCATTAATTTTCCCGAGGCGCCTGAAACGGCACAAGATAACATCCGGGAAATAGGCCCCCATGTTATGTTTGCTCCCCCACGTATGTATGAACAGATGACCCGTACCGTCCAGGTCAAATATCTGGATTCCACCTGGATAAAACGGAAACTCTATGAGCTTTCTACCCGGATCGGTTATCACGTGGCCGACCTCAAGTTTCAGAAAAAACCAATCCCCTGGTATTGGGCGTTTCTGGATTGGCTGGCATATATTACGGTGCAAAAAAAGCTGAAAGACCATCTGGGTCTTTCCCGGGTTCGCAATGCCTATACCGGAGGCGCGGCCATGGGGCCGGACCACTTTCGTTTTTTTCATGCATTGGGAGTCAATCTCAAGCAGATTTACGGCCAGACCGAAGTTGCCGGTATTTCAGTGGTCCACCGGAGTGGAGACATAAAATTTGACACGGTGGGTCTCCCCATACCGGAAACAGAAATAAAAATTACCGAAGATGGGGAGATCCTTACCCGGAGCCCGTCGGTTTTTCTTGGGTATTATAAGAATTCCGAAGCCACAAAAGAAACCTTGAAGGACGACTGGCTCTATTCAGGTGACAGAGGTTTTATTGATGATGACGGTCATCTGGTGGTTTTTGATCGCACGAAGGATGTATTTACGCTCAGGGACGGGAAACCATTTTCTCCCCAGTATCTGGAAACCCGCTTAAAATTCAGCCCCTATGTAAAAGACTCTTGGGTGATCGGAAATAAGAAAGATTATATTGCAGCGGTCATCTGTATCGATTACTCGGTGGCGGGTAAATGGGCGGATGAAAAAAAGATCAATTATACGAGTTATCAGGAACTTTCTCAGTTAGATCAGATTTACAAGTTGGTGGAAGAGCAGATACGTAAAGCCAACAAAGACCTGCCGGAAACGGCAAGAGTGGTAAAATTCGTTAACCTGTATAAGGAGTTCGATGCCGACGATGATGAACTTACACGGACCAGAAAATTGCGCCGGTCATTTGTGGAAAAAAGATACCATAATATAGTGGACGCCCTTTATTCTAAAAATGACACGGTGAATATCAATACTACGATCAAGTATGAAGATGGGAGACAGTCTCATATTAAAACCGATCTTCATATTAGAAAAGTAAAGGATTGATAATTGAAAGTTGAAACAATCTTCAAGTTCAAGTTAGGGGCTTTGCCACAATTGGAATGGTGAAATGCTGAAATAATGGAAAAATGGGTTTTGGGATAATGCAATATTGGGTTAATGGTAAAAAGTGTGTTGACGATAAAATTAAAACTGGCGAATATCCTTTTAAAAACCAACCTTCCAGTATTCCATTATTCCATTTTTGAGGCGAGCCTTAAACCCTCAAAAAATATCATATATTTCCATGAAGTTATAGAAATTTCGAGACGTGCAATTATATAGGGGGAGTTAAGCATGGAACTGTTTTTGATGACGATTACTACGGGCATTATGGTGGGCGGTATCTATGCCCTTGTCGCCCTTGGATGGGTGTTGATATATAAATGTTCGGGGGTGCTGAACCTGGCCATGGGGGAGATGACGCTTATCGGAGCCTATGTTTCTTTAAGCTTTTATTCCATGGGCATACCCTTTTTGCCGGCCCTTTTATTTTCACTAATCATCGGTTTGATCCTGGGTATCCTCACCGAAAGAATTTTTTTAGACAAACTTATCGGCGAACCGGTTCTTACGGTCATCATGGTCACCGTAGGGCTTTCATTTTTCTTTAAAGGAATGTTGGAACTCATATGGGGCACCGATACCCGTGTATTCACTCCGCCGGTGTTTTCAATTGAGCCGATTTATATAGGACCCGTTATTGTGGGCCAGGCGTATCTTTGGAGCTTTGTGGCAGCCATTATTCTTTTAATTATTTTTGTCTGCTTTTTTAAATATACCCGATGGGGCCTTGCCATGCAGGCCACCGCCGACGATGAGATGGCCGCCCTTTCCATTGGCGTTAGTGCAAGATTTGTCTATGCGGCAGCCTGGGCCATCGCTTTTATGGCTGCCGGCGTGGGTGGAACCCTTTTGGGCAATATTAACGGGCTTAACATATCCGTTGGATACCTCGGTCTCCTGGTTTTGCCTGCGGTAGTGTTGGGGGGGCTTAATTCCGTGCCGGGCGCTATTGTCGGTGGTATCACCATCGGCATATTACAGAACCTGTGCGGGGCGTATCTGGATAAATACTTTCCCGGCGGTATCAAAGAAATTGCCCCTTTTGCTTTTATGGCGATTTTCCTGCTCTTTAAGCCTCATGGCTTATGGGGGTGGGAGCGGATTGAACGAGTATAATTATTTATTGGTCACTTGACATTTATTATTGGAATTTGTGATTTCAGAAAATCTGTGAACGGTTAAAGTATTTTTAAAATCTAGCAGTGACCAATGACAAAGGAACGGAGAGAGTCTTATGTCAACAACCTGGCTTCCCTGCGGGGTTTACCATCAAAATTATGCTAACGATCATGCCTGGTGGCAGACCAAGTTTATCAAGGGCAAAATGATCCTGCTTTTTATCATTTTGTTTGTGGTTATTCCGCTGTTTGCAGATTCTTATTTGCTCAGTGTTTGTAATCAGGTGGGCTACACCATTCTTGGCGCTTTAGGGGTTCAGCTTTTAATCGGCTTTTGCGGCCAGATAACCTTGGGTCATGCTGCATTTATTGCGGTGGGCGCATATTCAAGCACTTTGCTTATCCTTGAGTTCCCCTGGCCGAAAGTTTTAATGGATTGGGGCCTGGCTTATCCTATCAGCATATTTATTGCTGCAATTGTTGCCGGCATATGGAGTGTTTTGTTCGGACTTCCGTCTGCCCGGGTAAAAGGGTTTTATCTGATTTTAACCACCATGGCCGCCCAGTTCATTACCGTAGATTTTATTATCACCCAATATGTATCTCAGATCGGCGGACGAGGGCAGGCGTTTTCTTTGCCTCCGGGGACCATCAAAGTAGGACCATGGGCTATTGACAGTGACTTTAAAGTATATTTTATGATGCTTGTATTAGTGGTCCTTTGTGTGATCATCACGGTCAACCTTTTAAGATCAAGAGTCGGTCGGGCCTGGGTGGCCATACGTGACAATGACATTTCTGCGGAGGTCATGGGAATTAATGTCGTCAAATATAAGCTTCTGGCCTTTTTTGTGGCCGGATTTATCGGAGGAATTGCCGGAGCGTTCTGGATCAGCAACCTTGCCGCCATAAGCCCCGAACACTTTCCATGGTTCTGGTCTTTGTGGTTGGTGGGTGTGATCCTTATCGGAGGGGTCGGTTCGATCTACGGAGCCATCTTTGGATCCATATTCATGGTCGTGGTGATGGAGGTTTTACAATTTGCCATCATGCCTCTTGCAGATATTTATCCCAAACTATTAATGGATTTTTTATTTATTAAAGAGGCTGTATTTGGTCTGGCCATATGCATTTTTATGATATTTGAACCCAATGGGTTGGCCTATCGGTGGTGGCAAATTAAAAATTATTTTAACCTGTGGCCCTTTTCGTATTAGTATCTAACAAGGACAAGCCCGCCCTCCTGCCAAGCGGAGTAAGGCGGACGGGCCGAAACCAAAAATATTTGCCACAAAGGCACTAAGACACAAAGGCAAAAGAAAGGGGAATGGATTATAAACCGTTGTAAAAAATGGTATTAAAAGAATTATATTATAATCTTAGTACCTTAAGTGTGAAGTGATCTAAAGTGATCTAAAGTGCCTAAAATTATGGAATTCTACCAATTTTATATGAATGGATGGAGCGAAGCGACACCTTAACTTTAGGCACTTCAAACTTTAGTTCACTTTAGTCACTTTTCCGGTTTATCCGGGTTAGGGTCTTTGTGGCCGAAGGTTTACGTGATTTGTTATTTTTGGTTTGTCCGGTTTATAAAAAAAGGAGGTGATAACAGCAGGAATTTGGCAGAAACCCGATGAAAATCACACTCTCATAAGAAGGGGGAAAGAGATTATGTTCGCTAAGAATATGTGGTCAAAGTTTATAATATCATTATTTGTATTGGCCCTTGTTGCCGGATTTTCTCCTATGCTCGGAGCCGAAACAATTAAGGTAGGATCCCTCAATGACATGACCGGGGCAACTTCGGATGTGGGCAAGGATTATGCCCTGGGCATTGCAGAAGCTATTCACTATGTAAATGATAATGGCGGGATAAACGGCAAGCAGATTAAGCTATATCAGTTTGATTACGGTTACCGTATTCCCGAAGCCCTGACCAAATACAACTTGTTTAAGCGTCTGAAATGTGTGGCCATCTTGGGATGGGGAACCGGTGATACCGAAGCATTGGCACCGACGGTTGCCAAAGATAAAATACCATATGTTTCAGCATCTTATTCCGGGCATTTATGCAAACCGGAAAAGACACCCTATAATTTGTTTTTTGCAACGGACTATTCGAGCCAGTCAAGGGGGCTCATCACTGCATGGTTTGATAAAAAATGGCCTCAAAAACCTGATTATGGCAAACGCAAACCCAGAATTGCCATGTGTTATATGACTGCTTCACCGTTCAGCAGTGCATCCATAAAGGCCGCAAAGGAACAAGCGGAAATACTGGGTTTTGAAATTGGTCCCGATCAGAGCGTATCCTTATTTGCTATCGATACCAAGAGTCAGATTTTGGCATTAAAAGAATTTAAGCCGGATGTGCTCCTCCATACCAATACGGTGATGTCTGTTGCTGCAACGCTGCGTGATGCTTATTCACTGGGACTGGGCGCCGATCATCTCATTAAATGCTGGGGGTATGATGAGAATCTTCCCAAGTTGGCAGGAAAGGCGGCCGAGGGGGCTATGGGATGTGCGCCGTGGGCGTTTTTCGGACTTGATGTCCCTTTGATGGACAAGGTTGTCGAATATGCCAAGAAGTATAACCCGGGCGTGCCTCTGGAAAAACGGACCATACATACCGTGCAGGCATGGGCAAATGCACTGGGGCTTGCGGAAGCCTTGAAACGGGCGGATAAGGCCGGAGATTTGTCCGGGGAAGGGATCCTTAGAAAGGGTTTTGAGACAATGAAGGACTATGAAATTGGTCTTGGCATTGCTCCGGTAACCTATACGGCAACAGATCACAGGCCCCAAAGCCAAGCAAAAATCTATGAATATAAAAATGGGAAGTTCTCACTGATCGACGTAGTTGATCTGAAAAAAAGATGGCCGGATAAATGGGCCAATGAATGGCTTGGATGGTAGTTAGTGATTGACAATCGAAATCGGAAATTTATAGTGCCCATAAGGAGGTCTTGAGGCTTTGTCCAATAAGGAAATGATCTTAAGGATCAATAATATTGAAGTTAAGTACCACGAGGTAATTCTGGTAATAAAAGGGGTTTCCATTGAGGTTCCCAAAGGGGGGATTGTGGCCCTTTTGGGCGCCAATGGCGCCGGCAAGAGTACGACCTTAAAAGCGATCTCCGGTTTGCTGAAACACGAAGACGGCGAAGTGACCGATGGATCCATTGAATTCATGGGCGAGCGCATCGACAAGATAAAGGCCGAAAAGATTGCCAAAATGGGTATCGTTCAGGTCATTGAGGGGCGCAGGGTATTTGAGCATCTCACCGTAGAGCAGAACCTGAAGGTGGGTGCCCATATGAGAAAGTTCGGCAGGTCGGTCAAGGAAGGGCTTGAGATGGTATACAACTACTTTCCACGGCTGAGGGAAAAGCGAAACGAAATCGCCGGATTTATCAGTGGTGGAGAGCAGCAGATGACGGTTGTGGGACGTGCTCTGATGACCAGTCCCAAACTGATCCTTTTGGATGAGCCGTCCATGGGGTTGGCCCCGCTTCTTATCCATGAAATCTTCAATATTATTAAAAAGCTTAATCAGGAGGAGCAGATATCGATCCTTCTGGTGGAACAAAATGCCAAGCTTGCCCTTAATGTTGCGCCCTATGCCTATGTGATGGAGAACGGTCGCATCGTTATGGACGACACTGCAGACAAGCTTAGGGAAAATCCGGATATCAAGGACTTCTATCTGGGCATGACCGATATTGGTGGCAGAAAAAGTTTTCGGGATGTAAAGCACTATAAGCGAAGAAAAAGATGGCTTACCTAGTTTCCATCCAGAAATTGCCCTTTTCCGCAATCTCTGCGTCAATCTGCGGAATTACTTGTGCAGCGTACCACTTGTACGCTTCCGCGGTGTTCCTTGATTTTCTTGACCTTGCGAAAAATTGCTCATTTCTTCATTGGAAACTTAAATTGTGCCCAATATATAATTATGAATGGGCACTACCTAACCCTTTAATAGAATAAGGGAGGAATAAAATGCATAGAAAGTCGATTATACTTAACTGGTTGAGTATTGTTTCCATTGTCGCTTTGCTTGCCGGTTGCGCCGGAATGAAAGCAAAACCCACGCAACAAAATTTCAAGGCGCCGGTGGTTACGCTAGACTCCATGGAAGTTGCCCATGCTTTTGGATACTGGTATTTCTCAAAGAAAGTTCAACCCACCAAAGGAAAGCCGGACAACGTAGGAGCCCCCCTCAATCTGGCGTTTGTTTTTAACATAGAAAATCCTAATGAATACCCGGTAAAGATGGAGAGTTTAAAATTTACCATCGCCTTTGAAGAGTTTGATTTGAATACGGTCAGCTCCACCGAGACCATGTGGATTCCGGCCGGTAAGACAAACCAGGTGAGAGTGAATGCTCACTTTGATGTGAGACAGTCTTTGTTGAGTCTGCTGGTCACCGGCGGCTTCAAACTGGAAGAAAAAGGAACCGATGTTTGGGCCCAGCTCGAAAAATGGTGGACGGAAATTCCTCAATATTCCGTTCCGGTTCATGTCAAAGGCGGCGCTGCTGTTTTCAAGGCAGACGGCCTGACCCAGGTGGCGACGTTTGAAGCTACCTTTTCTGGATAAGTAAAACATAAAATCTGCATTAATTCTTTTGAAAGAGATACATTTGCTATCCATACCATGAGGTTTGCAGAATTTAGTTAAAAATAGAATATATACTCTTTAAAATTTCAGGTTACGTGTTCCAAGGACAAAAAAATAGAGCACGTAACCTGTTATATCCCATAAATGCTAAGTTATTTTTTGCATCCGAAGGACTGAAGAAGGTTTACTGAAAAAGATGAACATCGAACATCGAACGTCCAACATCGAATATTGAATGAAAAACAAAAGCAAGAGCAAGAATTACATAAAAAAACCTTACCGTTGAATGTTCGAATTGCTTTTTTATTCAATAAAAAACTTGAGGAGCGAAGCGACATCGTTATTCGATGTTCAACGTTGGACGTTCGATGTTGGACGTTCATCACAACTTAATGCTTATGCTGTTTTATACCCCTGATGTCTTTAGGGCTGATTCGATAGAGAAGTGATATCTTAGAGGGTTGTGTAACATGGGACTATATGATTTTACTTTTTATGATCTTATCCATCGTAATGCGGTATGTTTCAATCATACCGAAGCATGGTTCGAAGCCGACGACAACCGGAGTGTAACATTTAACCGGTTTAAAGAGATGGTCGATCGCCTGGCCTGTGGTTTGCAACGATCCAATATTAAAAAAGGCGATCGCATCGGAGTGTTAGGAAAAAACAGCCTTGAATATTTTCTTCTTTACGGAGCGGCGGCGGCATTGGGGGCCATTATCCTGCCCATCAACTGGCGTCTTTCAGCTGATGAAATCATTTTTAACCTGAATGATGGTTCGCCGGTAGTTCTTTTTGTTGATGCAGAGTTTCAAGAACGGGTCCATGGTATAAAAAATAATCTTCTCTCAGTAAAAAATTATTACACTCTCAAACCCGGGGGCGGCGATTTTGTTGAGTTTGATTCTTTGATGAATAACCGGGGTGATTTTGAAGCGGCGGATGTTTCCAATGATGACGGATTTGTCATTATTCATACCGCGGCTGTCGAAGGAAGACCCAGGGGCGCGCTGCTAAGTCACGGCAATTTTTTATGTGCCGGGTTACACTTGAATTATTGCTTCAACTTGACAGCACAAGACGTGCATTTAAATCTTTTGCCCCTGTTTCATGTGGGCGGCTTTTTTATGGCCACAAAAAGTTTTCAAGCCGGTGCACTGAATGTCAACATGAGTAAGTTTGATGCCCAAAAGGCGGTTGAACTTATCCAAGAAAAAAAAGTGTCTTTATTTTTTGATTTTTCGCCCGTACTCGCCTCCATTCTCGAAGCGCATGAACAAACCGGTAAAGATATCAAAAGTCTCAGGGCCGTGATGGGTCTGGATACACCCGAGACCATCGAGAAATATCAAAAGGCGACCGGGGGAACCTTTTATAGTATTTATGGGCAAACAGAAACCACCGGTTTGGTGACCCTGGGGCGTTACAATGACCGGCCCGGTTCCGCCGGCAAGATGATTTCGCTTGGAGAGGTAAGGATTGTCGATGATTATGATCATCCGGTTCCCATGGGGCAGGTGGGCGAAATCACCATGAAGGGCCCTCTGATCTTTAAGGGATACTGGAATCTCCCGGAAGACACGGCATACACATTCCGAGAGGGCCGGCACCATACCGGAGATTTGGGCCGTTTCGATGAAGATGGATTCTTATGGTTTTCAGGCCGTAAGGCCGAGAAGGAGCTTATCAAACCGGGCGGTGAAAACGTTTACCCCGCGGAGGTTGAAAAGGTGATTCTTCAGCATCCGTCCGTTGAGAAAGCCCTTGTTTTCGGAGTCCCTGATCCCAAGTGGAAAGAAGGAATCAAGGCCGTCTGCCGGTTAAAAGCGGGTGAGACTATGGATACTCAAGCGCTTATAACGTTTGTGGGTGAACATATGGCCAGCTACAAAAAACCCCAATATGTGGAATTTATAACTGACTTCCCTTGTTTGGAAGATGGGTCGCCGGATAGGGCTAA
>Ga0272444_10001442_pt1 | contig 22937 bp, 19 predicted proteins | sample SSMForm13_FD_201033 | JGI IMG/M metagenome (GOLD analysis project Ga0272444, IMG submission 201033) | Marine sediment archaeal communities from Little Sippewissett salt marsh, Falmouth, MA, United States - SSM-Form-13 | ecosystem: Environmental > Aquatic > Marine > Wetlands > Sediment ...
AAATATTGGTGAGGCTATTTTCAAAATATTGCTCCTTTCTTATTCAGGGTATCTAATAAACTGCCGCATGATCATTTGGCTATTGGCCAAAAAACAATCCTGTGCCATCGGCAGCACCCCAAACCCTTTTGACAATTAGAAAGGAACTCAACGAGAAGGTCCGGAACCACAACAGACGCAAGTGATAAATAGCGCAGCTTCAATTTCCTGAAAATTCAGGGGTAAAAGGGTGCTTGACGTGAAATACAAAAAATAAAGCGAGGAAACAATACACGTTATAGTGAGAAAAATAAACTTAAAACCCGAATGTGGATTTCCGAAATTTTGTTACAGTCTGTTTCATGGCAGAGACATTTTCCACGGGTGCAAACACCGGCAGGTCGCATCCCAGCGCCAGAATAAAACCCGCATCAACGGTTTTGCCTTGCTCAAGGGTTTTCTGACAGATCTGATCTATTTTCTGGGGAGACTCGGATTGAATGATCTGGGGATCAATGTTGCCGTAGATAATATCTTCAGGGAAGAAGCGGGCCGCCACACTGATCTCCACCTCATGGCCGATGCTGATGATGGCTGGATGGTGCCAGTCGGCTATGCCTGAAAGATAGGGCAGGTTGCGGTTTTGCTCCCCGCAGACATGGAAAAAATACCGTGTGATTCCTGATTGGTTTAACCGGTTGATATATTTTTGATGACTCGGCAGGGCAAAGCGTTCAGAATGCTTGGGGGATATCAGCTGGTTGCTTTCCATGGGACTGCTGTTATACACGGCGATGTTTTGACTGCCAAAGGTATCGATCCAGTAATCCAGCACGTTGAAGATATGATCCAGCGCCATATCAATCAAATGATCACACAGATCGGGCTTTCTGATCATCCAGCGGCCAAACCATTCCATTCCGCAGATATTGGCCGCCATGGTAAAGGGTGAGCGGTGGTGAAACCACACAATACCGCCGATTTGGTGCTGCAGTCTTGAGAACTGCATGGCGGTTTCAATTCCCCCGGCGGTTTTCGGATCCGGTGCCTTGAGTGCCAACACGCCTGATTCGTCACTGACCGGATGGGCAACCACTTTCATGGCCTGGTCAAGTGGGCTGGATGGCAGCCGGACATCCCCGCCGAAGTCATGGGCGCTCAGAAGGGTATGACGAATGATGCGGGGCAGGGGGGCAAAACCAAACCGTTTTTCTCCCTCAAGCCTGGCGGCAAAGCTTTTTTCCGGATCGTTAAAGGCCTCGGTGACGGACAACCCTGCCGCAACACTGGTAAAGCCGGTGTCGATGCTGCCCAGGGCCAACGTCGTCACCGGGTCAAAGCGGTACGTGGCTGCAAGTTTTTTCCACCAGTCGTCCATTGTCTTACTCCTGTGTTGTAGAGGACATTAATCGCTCTGCTTCATTAACGCCGGCGACAATATCCGGTGCATACCCGTCCGCACCGAATTTTCTGGCTACGTCCTGTGACATGGGCGCACCGCCAACCATGACTTTGATATCAGGATCAAGACCGCGGATGCCGTCAATGACCGTGGGCATGACCATCATACTGGTTGTCATCAGTGCTGAAAGGGCCACAATATCCGGCCTGACCTTTTTGGTCTGCTCAACAAATGTCTGGCAGGAGACATCCTTGCCCAGGTCATGGACCTCCCAGCCCGACGCGATAAACATGGCCTTGAGCAGATTCTTGCCGATGTCATGGATATCTCCTTCAACGACGCCGATGATGATTTTTCCGGCTCGTTGGGATTGGTTTTGCGCATTAAGATGGGGCTTCAGGACATCCAGCCCGGCATACAGGGCATCCGAGCAGAGCAGCAGCTCCGGGATGAAATACCGGCCTGCCTTGTAGTATTCTCCGACCTGAGCCATACCGATCGTCAGCCCCTGTTTGATCGCGGAAACAGGGTCCAGCCCCGCATCAATCACCTTTTTGCAAAGCTGTTCGCTAAGGACTTCATCATAGTCGAGTACGGCCTGGCTCAGCTGTTGATACAGCGTCTGGTTTTCTTTCTGGTCTACCATTTGGGCACCGCCTTAATAATATTTCAGTTGAGCGTTTCAAATTTTAAAAAGTGATTTCAGCATAACAACTTATCTGCAGTATCTCAACAGTACCAACGTTTGAGACACTCAACTTTGGGTTTAGTAATCCTGATCAATGACTTTGGCAAAACCGCCGTCTACCATTTTGTCGATATCCAGATCGGTTTTCAGAATTTTGAAATCTCTCATCATGGAATAGGTTTTTTTCAGTCCAAAGGCATAGAGCGCCGGCGGGTTGTCAAATGCAGGCAGCTGGAAAGGCTTTTTGAACCCTTGATCGTCCAGTTTATTGTATTTTGAAAAGACGGTGATGGCTTTTTGAGGGTCGCCTATAATCATTTCCCGAGCCATGGAAAGGCCTTTGACAAACTTTTTAATCGCCTCCGGATGCTGCTTGATGTAGTCGGGTTTGAACCACATTTTTCACCCCTTCCATGGTGGGAACGACGGTAAAAAAATAGGAACTGAAGGCGATCAGCAGCAGTTTTGACGCGTCCCCGATTCCGAACCAGACGATAAAAAGAGGCGCCAGCGCGGTTTTGGGAACGGACCGGATAAAATTGATCAGAAGATCGGTCAGATGCTCCCATAGCTTGGATCAGCCGATCAGGATTCCGGAACCGATGCCCAGGATGCTGCCGACCAGAAAACCGCCCATGCTTCTTTTAAGGCTGATCACGGTGTTGGCCAGAAACTCACCGTTTCTGACGTGGTCGATGAATTCTTTCACAGTGGAGAACGGGTCCGGCAGGATAAACGGTGAGATGGTGCCGAAACGCGTAAACAGATCCCATATGATCAGGATCAGCACGGGCAATAGTATTCTAAGCCAGAACTGTTTTTTCATTGGGGTTCATTCTGCCGATCAGTTCCCTGATGAGCATTTCTTTGTCACGGAAGGACGGGGTCAGCCGGACCGATTGATTTCTCGGACGTTCCAGTTTGACCGGGATCGACGCCTGGATGGTGCCCGGTTGGGCGGACATGACGAATACCCGGTCTGAAAGATAGATCGCCTCCCCAATATCATGGGTGACAAACAGGACCGTCACCCCGGTCTGGCGCCACAGGGAAAGCAGCTCCTGTTGGCAGTTCTCCCGGGTTTGGGCGTCCAGGGCCGAAAACGGTTCATCCAGCAGCAGGATGTCCGGATCATTGGCCAGGGCTCTTGCCAGGGCCACCCGCTGCTGCATACCGCCCGACAATTCATGGGGGTAGTGGGTTTCAAATCCATCGAGGCCGACCATTTTGATATAGCTCCGGCTGATCTGCCGTCTTTTCGCCTTTGCCACGCCCCGGATTTTCGGGCCGTATTCAATGTTTTTTCTGACGGTCAGCCAGGGAAAGAGCCCGTACTGCTGAAAAACGATGGCCCGGTTGGAATGGCTTTTTTCAATGGGAATCCCGTCAATCCGGATGATGCCGGCGGTTTTTTCCTGAAGCCCGGCCACGATTTCCAGCAAGGTGGTTTTGCCGCATCCGCTGGGTCCCACGACAGACACAAACGCTCCTGAACCGACCTGGAGATTGAGGTCTTCCAGGATCGTCATGGGGCCCAGTTTGCTGCCGTTTACCACTTTTTTAAGATGCTCAACCGCCATTTCCATAATAACCGGCCTCCAGGATCGCCCTGCCCACGGCATCGATATTTTCAAGGGGGGTATCCGGGGGAAGTTCACACGACGGCATCAGGATAAACCCGCCCGGGTGGCGCATGCCGGCCTCAAGGCAGCGATGTACTTCTGTTTCGACCTCATCCGGCGTGCCCATCAACAGAATGCTGTTGCTGATATTGCCGGCCAGAATATGGTCGCTGCCAATGGATTGGCCCGTCTTCTCCAGGTCCATTTCATGGCCGATGGAAAAAATGGTTCTCGGCGGGATGGGGATGTCCTTCCAATGCTTCAGATTCAGGGTGTGATCGCCGCAAAGATGCACCGTCATGCTTTTTACCCCGTTTGACACGTAGTAGTCCGTCAGTTCCTCAACATATGGCTTGCAGAAGGTTTCAAAGGTCCTATCCGAGATCAGTTCATTGGCTTCCACCGGAAGGGCGCAAAAAAGACCGCAGTTTTCACCGCCATAGGTGCCGATGGTTTCCCGTGCGCACCGTAACAGAAAATCCGTTACCTTGCGCTGCAGCTTGAATACGGCGTCAGGGTATCTGATCAGCCAGCGCAGAAAATTGGACCGGCCCACAATGCCCGCGGCGGATGTCGTGGGCGTGCCGCCCGGCAGGGATGCGGGAAATCCGCTTGCACGGCTGATTTCATTGAAGCGCGAAAGCCGCGGGATCATGCCGGCGGTTGCCGGTTCCGGGTCGATGAGCGTATCCACCGCATCGGGCTGGGTAATCACGGGCGCTTTGGTCATGGGACTGGGGAAACGGTTGTTGTCCGGCCAGAGAACGCTGCCGCCGAACTCCCAGGCTCCCCTGTCGGCCCAGCCATAGCTGGGGCGCGAGTTCATCCAGGGATAGGTTTGGACAAGATTTATTCCGGCGGCAAATGCGATTTCCGGTTCCCGATAAAATTTTCCCCGGTCGACATTGAAAATTCTCGCGGCAAATCCGCTGGCAAAGGGGATGAAAGGGGCCCGGTCCAGTGGTTTACCTGTGATCAGGTTCATCATGCGCTGTTGCGGCGTCATGGTATCTCTTGCTGACAGATCGATCATGATTCACTCCCAGGCAACTCAATCTGTGCCGGCAGGGCCCGGCACCAGGGAAAACCGGACAGGGGGTCGAAGTATTCCATGCCGGTAATCTCGTTAATATTGGCCTCGTTCCATCCATGGGTCATCCGGAGACAATCCGGCCTGACCTGGTTGGTGACATGTGCCCTGACGGCCAGTTTTCCATACCGGGTGACGACATTGACCCGGTCGCCACTGTTGATGCCGACCGCCGCCGCCGGCTCGTCATGAATGTCAACCCTGGGGCCGGCGTCTTTTTCAAGGAACTCCGGCGACACCCTGAACTGGCTGTGCTGAAAGATTTTGACCCGGTCCCCGGTGCTCAGCCAGAAAGGATACTTCTCACTCGTGGAAAAGGGCAGTTTGAACGCCGCGGGTGTCGGTAAACCCGAAGCCGTTGCGGCATCCTCAGCATCCTGGGAATAATAGTGGATCCTGTTGTCGGTTTTCTTTTTTGCAGGATCCGGCTCATATGGCAGGGTCGCGGCGGGGCTGTCCATCAACGCCTCCAGGCTGACACCGCTTCCGGCCAGCCTGTGCCGCAGGGCATCTTCATTGGTGTCCCACGGGAAATACGCATCCAGTCCCAGCCTGCGCGCCAGTTCAAAGGTCCATTTCCATATCGGCCATCCCGGTCCTGCCTGGGCGATGGGCCTGACCAGTCCCAGATAGGGTTTCCCTGCGGCGCCGTAGTCGTGCAGTTCCAGGCTGTCCAGGTGATCGGCTGCCGGCAGAACCAGATTCGCCATCTCGGCTGTTTCGGTCATGAACAGGTCGGCCACCGCCAGAAAATCCAGCCGCCCCAACATCCGCCGCTGAAGGGATGCGTCCGGGAAGGTGAGAACTGGATTGGTGCCGGCAAGCAGCATGGCCCGCAACGGATAGGGATCCTCATTTAAAACGGCATCCTTCAGAAACATGGCCTGGGCTTCCTGCATCTGCTTTACATACAATGAGGCCTGTTTGTGTCCCACAGGCTCTACCATCCGGGGGTAGTCGCCCGCATTGGGAAGGGCGTTCAAAGAGAATAAACCTGACGCCGGGGCTGTCTGCGGGTCCACAATCGACTGCAGGCAGGCGACTGCCCGGACGATCTGCAGGCCCGAGGGCTGAAGTTCCAGAGCCACCCCGCACAGATTCCAGCTGGGCCGGTTTTCAAATATCAGGTCGGCGGCCTTGAAAAATTCCGTTTCGCCGATACCGGTTGGTTGCAGCAAGGATGCAAACGATGCTTTCTCGATCTCTTTTTCAAGCCGCTCCCAGCCGTTTTCACGGGCCGGGTTGGCGGTCAGATGGTGATTTTCGATGGCGGCCTTCAAAAAGGCCAGGGCAAGCAGGCCATCGCTGCCCGGCGTGATTTTCAGATGGTGATCGGCCAGTTGCGTGGTTCGGGTTTCACAAGGGTCCACGACGATCAGTTTGACGCCTTTTTGAACCGCTTTTCTCAGCCGGATGAAAAGACGTTGGGAGGATGCCGCAACATTGGTCCCCCACAGGACGGCACTTTTCAGACGCTTGAAATCAGGCTTGGGGATGCCGCCGTATGTCAGCCCGTGCCCCATCGCCAGGGACTGATGGCACAGGCTGCCCACCGACATGTAGTTGGGGCTGCCGAAGGCGTGGGCCAGATGTTTCATGTAGCCCTTGATCTCCTGGTGCTTTAGAGATTCTCCTTTCAGAAAGGCCACGCTTTGCGCGCCATATTTTTGCCTGCAGCGATCAAATTGTCGGGCCATGATGTCAACCGCATCCGCATAGCTGACCGGCTCCCATCGGCCCTTGTTTTTGAAAAGCGGTTGTCTCAGCCGTTTGCTGCTATTGTGCAGTTTGCTGAAATGTCGGCCTTTGAAGCACAGGAAGCCTTTGCTCAAGGGGTGGTCCGGGTTGCCCTTGATGTCAATATCGCCGTTTTCAGATTGGCTGACGAGAATGCCGCAGTTCTCTTTACAGATTCTACAGATTGTCGGAGTGATGCGATTATGCAATGGTTTGCCCCTATTGGGTTGAAGTGAATGCCATTGAGTGTTCAGTAATGATCGGGGCCGGACCGGGAAGGTTCGAATGCGGCGCTGTCGTGAATATGGCAACCGCGCCAGGCATAAGGACGGTTTGGGGATTCGATTCTGGTACACGGCTTCGTTAAACCACCCCGGTTGGATGAACGTGAATTCTACGTAAAGCCGGAATCATGAATCATGGAAGACCTCAGGGTTGGGTGGTTATCAAGAAGATCTCGTTACTAGAGTTCCGAATGCTATGTCAAATCGGATATCTCAATGAGATGTTATGTGCTCATATGGATCTTCGATTGGTTTTTTACAGAAGGTGACAATACCCAAACTGCAGAACTCATGCAGGGCTTTTGCGACCTTTCATTATTCCAACCACGGCCATCAGCACGATGGCCAGAATGATCAACAACGCCGCCACCGCCGCGACCACCGGGCTCATCTGGTCGCGGATGCCGTCCCACATCTGTTTGGGCAGGGTTGTCGATCGTGCGCCGCTGATGAAAAGGGCCGTGATCAGTTCATCGAAGCTGGCAATGAAGGCGAAGATCGCTGCGGTGAGCAATCCAGGCCGGATCAGCGGCAGGGTGATGTGAAAGAATGTTCTCAGGCGTCCGGCACCCAGGCTGTAGCTGGCCTTGATCAGCTCGGGGTCCATGCCCTTGAGGGTGGTGCTCATCACGATAATCACAAAGGGAACGGCCAGTACCGTGTGCGCCAGAATCAGCCCGCTGATGGTCCCGATGAGTTTAAGCTTGGCCATGAAGAAATACATGGCCAGGGCATTGATGATTGCCGGCATAATCAACGGGCTGATGAACAGGCCGTAGGCGATCTGACGGCCGGTTCCCCGAAGGCGAGAGATGCTCATGGCCGCCAGGGTGCCTAAAACGGTGGCCAAGAGGGTGACGGGGGCTGCCACCTGCAGGCTGTTAAGGGTGGCCCGCATCCAGGCGCTGGATGAGAAATAGGATTCCATGAGGCCCAACCCCATGGATTGGGGAGGAAATTGCAGGACCGTATCGTTGGAAAAGGCGATGGGCAGGATGATGCCCAAGGGGAAAATCAGATACAGGGCCACCAGCGCGCAAACGATTCGCAGTGACCCTCCGCCCCAGGGAAGACGGCCAAGTCCCGCGGGCAGCATTGCCACTCCGCGTGCCAGTATTTCATCCATGCGCTGGGTCCACTGCAAACGGATCTCCTCGATCCGGTCCATCCAGCGGCCAATGGCGCCTGTCCGAAGAAAATCGCTTAATAGGGCCAGCAGACCGCGCTTTTGGTCGGTCCTTTTGTCCGTGTGCGGCTGGCTGGCGCCGAACAGCGCTTCCAGTCCCATGAATCGGAGGCAAAGCGAAAAAAGCAGCATGACGGTCACCAGCAGAATCACCCCCAGGGTGGCGGCAAATCCCCAGTCGTTGACGATTTCCATCTGCGACTCGATGCTCATGGCCACCACGGTCTCTTTGGGGCCACCCGTTAGGGTTGGCGTGACAAAGGTGCCGGCACCGACGATGAACGTCAGCAGGAACCCTGCGGCCACGCCGGGCATGCTGAGCGGCAGAAAAACCCGGCACAGGCGCTGCCAGGGCGAGGCGCCGAGACTGTCGGCGGCCCACAACAGGTCGCGGTCGATCCCCAGCATGACGCTGTGCATGGGCAGCACGGCATAGGGGAGCAGCACGTAGGTCAGGCTCAAGTACACCCCGCAGCGGTTGTACATCAGCTCCAGGGGCGCGTCGGTCAGACCGAGACGTTGAAGCAGGGTGTTGATGACCCCGAATCGGCCCAGGATGATCATCCACGAATAGGTGCGAACCAGCACCGAAATCCAGAATGGAAGGGGCACGGCGGCCATGAGAAATGTCCGCCAGGCCGGGCCGAAATAGGTCATGCCATAGGCCACCGGATACCCCAGCAAAACGGCGGCCGAGGTGGCCCAGAAACTGATTTCCAGTGTATTGAAAAGGACCTTGAGATAGACCGGGCGTTTTACCAGCGCCGTATAGTGCGTCATGGTAAAGCCGGGGTCGAAAATGCTCTGCAGCAACACGCCGCATAAGGGCAGCAGATAAAAGACGATCAGGTAAAGCGCCAGGGGCGCGGCCAGTAAAACCGCGCCCCAGCGGCGGTAGGACTCGTCTTTCAGCGCCAGATGAATCGACTGATCGTTCATGGCCGAGAGACTACTGCATTTTCCAGGCTTCCCACCGGGTGGTGACCGCCTTGCCGTTTTCGCGGTACCAGTCGCCGTCGATGATGACTGCGTTTTTCAGGTTATCCGGATGGCTGGGCATCTGGCGGGCCAGATCTTCGGGGATGTACTTGTAGGCCTTCAGGTTGGAAGGGCCGTTAAAAGCACCGGGGGATTGAAGACCATGGCCCGGGCCAGGGCCACGCGCTGCTTCTGTCCGCCGGAAAGCTGCGCGGGCATCCGATCGGCCATGCCGGTAAGGCGCACGACGCCGATGCTGTGCTCGACCATCCGGCGGCGTTTGGCGCGCGGGATACGACGCATGCGCAAGGGAAAGGCAATGTTCTCACCAACCGTCATATGCGGGAACAGGGCGTAGTTTTGAAACACCACACCGATCCCGCGCCGGTAGGGGGGCATGCGGGTGATATCCTCCCGGCCGATGGAAACGCTGCCCGTATCGGGTGTAGTAAATCCGGCCACCACCATGAGCAGGGTCGTCTTGCCCGAGCCCGACGGGCCCAGCAGGGTGACGAATTCTCCCTGTTTTACGTCCAGGCTGACCGCGTTCAGGGCCGTTACCGGTCCGTAATGTTTGCAAACATTCTGGATGCGGATGTCTAACGCACTCATGATCTGTCCTCATGGTATGCGTCGACCCGGCAGGGTTGTCCCCGCAAGGCCGCCGACCCCAGCTCGCGGCTCAACGGACCGCTGGCCTCGGTGAGCATGTTGACGTTGGCGCGCTTCCAGCCGAACCCCGACTTTTCCTCTTCTTCCGGAAACCACCATCCGTGATCGGCCATGGCCACGCGCGGGTCAAGGCGATCATCCAGCACGACCTGTTGGCAGATGGCACCGCTGACCGTGGTAATGCTGGCCAGGTCACCATTGGAAAGGCCGAGCGATCGGGCCGTATCCGGATGCAGCCGGACGATGGGCTCGGGTTTTGCCCGGCGCAGGGATGCGACCTGGCGACCGCAGGAGTGATAGTAGCCGATAGCTTTGCGGCTGGTCAGCACCAGGGGGAATCGATTATCGGGTGCGGCTTGTTCATGATAGACCGGCAGGGGATCGAATCCCCACTCGCAGAGCGTGTCGGAGAACAGCTCCACCTTTCCCGACGGGGTCGGAAAACCTGTCTGCTCATGGGCCAGGGGCCGGCCGCCACCATAGATCACCGCTTGATCGCGAAATTCATCGAAGGTGATGCCGGCCGGCTCCAGATAAAAGTCCAGAAACCGGTCCATGGTCTCGAACGCATGCGCACCGTTTTCCAGGCGTTTTGCCAGATCATTGCAGATTTGACCTTCGCTGCGGCACTCGCCGGGATCGGCCGCGCGTTGCTGGACAAAAGCCGCCGGCCAGTGCCAGGGCTGCTCCACGCTGTCATGCTCCAGATAGAATGCGGCCGGCAGGACGATATCCGCCAGCGCGGTGGTGGGCGTCATGAAATGATCCGTGGCAGCGAGAAAATCGAGTTTTCCCAACGCTTTTTTGATCAAGGGCGCATCGGCGCTGGTGCACATCAAGTTGCCGCCCTGCAGATAAACGGCCCGCACCGGATAGGGATCATCGTTTAAAATTGCGTTGGCCACCAGGTTGTGAGGAACATAGGCAAAGTCCGGCAGAAGGCCGGCCATGGCCCCCAACCGTTTGGCGGCCATTTCCTCCGGCAACAGGTCGGGGCGGGTGAATCGCGGTGAACGGCGATACAACTCACCCGCATCGGACCACATGATATCGGAACCGGGAACGTTGAGGTTGCCGGTCAGGGCCCTGAGAATACAGATGGCGCGGCAGGCCTGGTAGTTGTTGGGACCGGATTCAAGCGCATTGCCCCAGAGAATACACCCGGGGCGGACCGTAGCATATAGCCGGGCCGCCTTGCGGAGGTCTTCGGCCGGCACCCAGGTCATGGCCTGGACGCGGTCGGGTGTGTAGGGTGCCAGGTGAGCACGCAGACGCGCGATACCCGTCGTCCATTGCTGTACAAACGCCTGATCCTCCAGCCCCTCGTCAAGAATGACGTGCGCCATGCCCAGGGCCAGGGCACCATCGGATCCGGGGCGGGGGCGAAGTTCAAGGGCCGCTCTGTTATCCGTGGTATATGGATCAATGGTGATTAAACGGGCACCGGCAGCCAGGGCCGCTGACATTTCACGATAAATCGGTGGATGGGAGTGTTTAGGGTTGAATCCCCACAGCACGATGTTGCGGGGGGGATGGGAAAGGTCCGGATAGGCCATGAACCCATAGGTGTGCTTGGATGCCAGCGCACACGGAGAATAACAGATGGACGAGGTGGTGGAGACATTGGGCGTGCCGAAGATATTGGCCAGCCGGCTGAGGTTATCGTCACTGGTTCCTTTGGATCCGCCGCGCATGAATACCACGGCCTGGGGACCGAGTCGCTGACGTACCCGGTCCAGCGCACGGACGATCTCATCCAGGGCCTCGTTCCAGGTAATGCGTGCCCATTGCCCGCTTCCCCGGGGACCCGATCGTTTCAAGGGATATCGAAGCCGGTCGGGATGATCCAGCAGTTCCAGCGCCGATTGCCCGCGCAGCCATCCAGGAGCAGAACCTGCTGGCTGCGGCCGGCTCCATCGGCACCGCGCCCATGGCCAAGGGGCAGCAGGTCCAGTACACCCTGAAGGTCAAGGGGCGCTTGACGGACGCCGCCGAGTTTCGCGATATCGTGGTGCAGACCAATGCCAAGGGGGGCATCGTGCGGCTGGGTGACGTGGCCCGGGTCGAACTGGGCAGCGAGAGCTATGCCTCGGAGGATACCCTCAACGGCCAGCCGGGGGTTCCCCTGGCCGTTTACCAGACGCCGGGCAGCAACGCCCTGCAGACCATGGAGAACGTCCGCGACGCATTGAAGGCCCTGGAATCGCGGCTGCCCGAAGGGGTCAGCTACGATGTGATCTACGACTCGACCAAATTTGTTTCCGCCGCCATCGAAGAGATCGTGCTGACCCTTTTGATCACTTTCGTCCTGGTGGTGGGCGTGACCTATATTTTTCTCCAGGACTGGCGCGCCACCCTGATTCCAACCCTGACCATCCCGGTGTCGTTGATCGGCACCTTTGCCCTGCTCATCGCCTTGGGTTTTTCAGCCAACACCATAACCCTGTTTGCCCTGATTCTGGCCATCGGTTTAGTGGTTGACGATGCCATTGTGGTGGTGGAAAATGTCCAGCGGGTCATGGATGATGAAGGCCTCGACGCACGCTGCGCAGCCGAACGCAGCATGGAGCAGGTGACCGGCCCGATCATTGCCACCACCCTGGTGTTGTTGGCCGTATTCGTGCCGGTGGGCTTTTTGCCCGGTATCACCGGCCAGATCTACCGGCAGTTTGCCGTTACCATCTGCGTGGCCGTGCTGCTGTCGGCGGTCAACGCCCTGAGCCTGAGCCCGGCCCTGTGTAGCCTGCTGCTGGGCAAGCCCAAAATGGCCCGTCGCGGTCCCCTGGCCTGGTTCAACCGGGCACTGAACGGTTCGCGCAACGTTTATGTAGCCGTGTCGGGCTGGCTGGTGCGCAAGCTCGTTGTCGCCCTGCTGATCCTGGCCATCATCGGCGTGGGCGTATGGCGGCTTTTCGGCATCGTGCCCACGAGCTTTCTGCCTGAGGAGGACAAGGGCTTCATGATCGTGGACGTCCAGTTGCCCGACGGCGCCGCCTTTGCCCGGACCACCGAACTGGTGGACGATCTGTCCAGACGCATCAAGGCCATCGATGGCGTGGATTTCGTGATCGGTGTACGCGGTTTCAGCTTGATCAGCGGTGCCGGTGAAAATGCCGGCATCGCCTTTGTGGGCCTGACCCCCTGGGACGAGCGGACCGCGCCCGAGTTGCAGATCAAAAGCGTGCAGAACCGGATCCGCGGCATGGTGGCAACCATTGCCGGTGCCAACATCAACGTGTTCGTGCCCCCGGCCATTCAGGGCCTGGGCATGTCCGGCGGCTTCAACCTCGAGCTGCAGGCGTTGGAGGGGCAACCGCCCCAGGAGATTGATGGCGTGGCCAAGGGGCTCATGGTGGCCCTCAATCAGGATCCGGCCATTGCTTATGCGTTTACCTCCTATTCGGCCAATGTTCCCCAACTGGCCGTGAACCTGGACCGTACCAAGGCGCGCATGCTGAAGGTGCCGGTCAGCCGGGTTTTTGGGGTGCTTCAGGCCAACCTGGGCTCGCGCTATGTCAATGACATCAACCTCAACGACCGGGTTTTTCAGGTAAAGGTGCAGGCCGATGCCGCTTTCCGCGACACGGCAGAGGATATTACCCGCTTGTATGTGCGCAGTGACGACGGCAACATGGTGCCCCTGTCCAGCCTGATGACCGTGTCCACGGTGCTCGGTCCCCAGTCGGTGGCCCGCTTCAACCAGTTCTCCTCGGCCAGCTTCCTCGGTGCGGCCCTGCCCACGATCAGTTCCGGTGAGGCACTGGCCACGGTCGAGCGTATCGCCAGTCAAACCCTGCCCAAGGGGTATGGTTTTGATTGGTCCGGCATGAGCTATCAGGAGAAGAAAATCGGCAACGAGTCGACCGTCCTGATGGTGCTGGCCCTGCTCTTCGGCTATCTGTTCCTGGTGGCCCAGTACGAGAGCTGGACCCAGCCGCTGCCGGTGATCATCTCCATCGTGGTTGCCGTGATGGGGGCCCTGGCCGGCCTGTTGATCGGTGGCCTGGCCCTTTCCATCTACGCCCAGATCGGCTTGGTGCTGCTGGTGGGCCTGGCAGCCAAGAACGCCATCCTGATCGTGGAGTTTGCCCGGGAACAGCGGGAAGGGGGCCTGTCCATCTATGATGCGGCGGTTACCGGTGCCGGCATGCGCTTTCGCGCCGTTCTGATGACGGCCTTTTCGTTTATCCTTGGGGTCTTCCCCATGATCATTGCCACCGGGGCAGGCGCAGCCAGCCGGCGCGCCATCGGTACCACGGTGTTTTACGGGATGCTGGCCGCCACGCTGATTGGGATTTTCCTGATCCCGGCGCTTTACGCAGGATTCCAGACCATGCGCGAGGCCACCACCCGGCGATTCAAAAAACAGTCTTCTGCTGATGCCTGTTTCCAGGAGGTACCCAATGAATAATTCGATCCATCAACCCACAAACCGGTGGCGGCATGTCATCACCATTTTATTGCTGGCTGGCCTGGTTGCCGGTTGCGCTGCTGTCGGTCCGGACTATGTGGCGCCCGATTCGACCTTGCCGGACGACTGGCAAACCCAGCTTGAGGACGGACTGCGGGCCGAGCCGGTGGATTCTGACCAGCTTGCCCGCTGGTGGGAAACCCTTGAGGACCCCCTGTTGACCGACCTGATCAACAAGACCTTGACGGCCAATCCGGATCTTAAACAGGCCCTTGCCAGGGTCCGCCAGTCCCGCGCCAGCCGGGCTATTACCGGTGCGGACCGTTTCCCCTCCCTGGATGTGGGCGGGTCGGTGACCACCAACCGGGTCAGCAGGGATAGCAGCAGTACCGAGTCGGGTGTCGAACGGGACTGGTATGACGCGGGGTTTGATGCCGGCTGGGAGATCGACGTGTTCGGCGGTGTGCGTCGCAGCGTGGAAGCGGCTGACGCGGATCTGCAGGCGGTGCAGGCTGACCTGGACAATGTGCGGGTGTCCCTGGCCGCCGAGGTGGCGCGCAACTACATCGAGGCTCGAACCTACCAGTACCGTCTGGACGTGGCCCGGGCCAATATCAAGGCTCAGGAGGAGACGGTCGAGCTGATCGAGTCCCGGTTCGAGGCCGGCCTGAGCAATGAGCTCGATATCCAGCAGGCCCGTTACAACCTTGAGGATACCCGCAGTCAGCTGCCCACCCTGCGCAGCGGGCTGGCGGCGGCCAAGAACCGGCTGGCCGTACTGGCCGGAGAAGCCCCGGGCACCCTGCACGCAAAGCTCGAGGCGCGACAGCCCATCCCGGTGCCGCCCTTGACCGTAGCTGTTGGGGTGCCGGCCAATGCCCTGCGCCGGCGCCCGGATATCCGTATCGCCGAGCGTCAACTGGCGGCCCAGAGTGCCCGCATTGGCGTGGCCACGGCCGATCTATATCCGAAATTCCAGCTGATGGGCACCATCGGCCTGAAGTCCATCCACTCCGGGGATTTTTTCGACAAGGCCAGCCGATTCTGGACTTTAGGGCCGTCCGTATCCTGGCGGATTTTCGATGCCGGTGCCATTCGCCGCAACATCGAGGTCCAGAATGCGATCCAGGAGCAGTACCTGGCAGCCTATGAGGGAGCCGTGCTCGGCGCCCTGGAAGAAGTCGAAAATGCCCTGACCACCTACGCCGAAGAGCAGGTTCGCCGCAGCCATCTCAAACGGGCGGTGGCCGCTGCCCAGCGGGCCGTGGATCTGGCCCAGGACCGGTATGCCGCCGGGCTGGTTGATTTTTCCAATGTGCTCGACGCCCAGCGCAGTCTGCTCTCTTTTCAGGATGCCCTGGCTCAAAGTGAGGGCACGGTAACGACCAATTTGATTACGCTATACAAGACTCTTGGTGGGGGATGGGAGCAGGACAACATTGTGGCTCAAGATTCTTAGCGGGTTTCTTATAAAGTACTCCCATCCCAGTCGCTGTGTTGGATCCACGGTTCAATCCCTTTGACGTCCAGGTTGTTCCCACAATCGTATTGGGGGAGCGCGAATGCTCCCCCAATACGATCAAATCCCTGTTTCGATTCGTTTTAAAATGCTATTCCTTTAATTTTTTATCGGCCGTCCCCGTTGCTGCTTATCGTGCATGGCGGGGATAGCCCACAGACGTCAAAGGACTTCCATGGCAATCGTAATCGGGCACCCGGCTCAAAAACCGTATCATCGAACTTCTCAGTGTAGAGCATCTGGTGGTGTCTACCCGCGGCATCTTCGTGATCAGCAAAGTGCGCCAAAACGGGCCTTTGCGCATTGAGGATAATATCCTGTTCGCCTGCGACAAGCGCCTGGAACGGCTTTCCGGCAATGCCTGGCGGCTTTGCCATCTGTTGTCGATCATCCTGAAAAAATGGTTCAAGATCGATCATTTGCCCCAGCCGATGCTGGTGGTCGATCATCGTCAGGGCGGGCCTTGTGAATACGATGGCATCGCCATTGTCACCGATCGGGAATTGCCTGATTACATCCGTCGGTCAAAACCGGTGCTGACCACCGAGACCGCCGGCGGACTGGTTCATTTTCTTAAACGCCGTTATGCCGGCCTGGTTTGATGGGCAGATTCCGGACCCGGTTATTTGGGGCTCCGGGCCGATGAAAAGGCATTGACATTCTCCATGACAGGATTAAAATAAAAGTAGAAACAGTTAAACGCTACCGTTCTTTCTGGCGTGTATCCTCCCACTTGGTTGCGCAATTCATTTATGCGACCGCTTTAATTTTATCAAGATTGCTACCTGATCGTTGTCGTTTACTTATTCCCAAAATTTGAAGTGATCGGTTTTGTTCATGATCCAATATGGGCGGTACTCGCACACCGGCGAACCGTCAGGCGCATTTGTCCGAAGCGGGTGGCTGTAAGCGGGTTGTCAACAGCAATTGCTTCGTCCCTGTGCGTGCGGGTACCTGCCCATTCCAGTAAGCCTTTCACCTTCCGGACATTCGTTGGCGACAAAGTGCATACGAATATCGGGACTGGGATGGCTTCGGAATAGACCGTAATCCTGAACAAAGGAGGCGTACCATGAAAGCAGGGATCTATTTTACCGGGACTGGACCGATTTTGCTCCTGACCACTTACAATGAATTAAACGATCCAATGCTGATCAGCAAACTGGAGCAAAAAGGAATCAAAAAATTTATTGCCTATGAAGTCCCAGAGGCAGTGGTCAAGGAAAAATATGGAATGCATTTTAATGTCATCATGGGGGATCTGAAACAAACCGACGATCTGCGCGTGCTGGACTATGACGGCCATCATGTGTTTCACAATTTCTCTCTGTCCGAGCTGGGCGATCCCGTTTTTCATGACTAGGAAGCGTCAATGCTGAAGGCGGTCTAAGAGCCTGTTTTGGAAGTCTGGATCAGGCCCGATAACAAGACGGAAAGTGGCTCAAAAGCGGAACATATATGTAATATGTGAGCATTTTGAGACAATTTCCAACGCCGTTAGCGGGCCTTAGACGGATTTACTAAACAGGTTCTAAGGTGTCATCGCAACATAATATCGTCTTTTCACACCTATCTTCTCAATCGTTTTTATTTGCCCCTTCCTCGCCCCGGCATCATTGCGGCTGACGGATGATCGGTGGCATTCATCCGTCAGAAAACGGTCCCATCCGCAAGCCCCGGCTCCAGCCGTGTGCATCTATTTTTACTTTTTCAGGATTTACACCCTTCAACCAGAGAAAACATGCTTTTGCTTTATAAATCCCAGCGCGCACAGGGCATCGAGCAAGATGGTGATGCCGCGCAGGTCGGCATCGATCGTTTCTGCAACCGCATCTGCCGTGAGCGGTTTTGGGGTAAGCAACGTAAACAGGTCCAGCCTAACGGCTTGGATGTAACAAACGAATTATTGACACTCGACTTGTTTATGGACTAAATTCGGACAGAATCTCTAAGGAGGTGGCTTATGACATTGGCCGGTCAAATCAAACCAATCAGCTATCTGAAGACCCACGCATCGGAAATCGTGCGCAATCTGGCAAAACAGCAGGGGCCTATGATCATCACCCAAAACGGTGAGGCCAAGGCGGTTGTCCAGGATATCGCAAGTTACGAAAAGACCCAGGAAACCATGGCGTTGCTTAAGATCCTATCGCTTGGTGCGCGTCAGATTGAAGAAGGTAAAGTCCAATCCGCTGCCGATGTCATCGATCGTCTTCGAAATCGGCGGGAGCCCGGCTGATGGGATTCTCGGTTTTTTTGACCGATGATGCTGCGCTTGATCTGGAAGATATTTACGATTATATCGACCAGCATGATGGGCGAGGCAGAGCGGCGCATGTTCTGGACCAGATCGAGAAAGCCTTTCGCAGCTTGTCCGAAAATCCCCTTCGCGGTGCCTACCCCAAGGAACTAATCGCCCTGGGATTGCGGGAGTTCCGTCAAATTTTCTTCAAACCATACCGCATCATCTACCGTGTCATTGAGAACAACGTCTATGTGCTCTTGATTGCCGACGGGCGCCGTGACATGCAAACGCTATTGCAACGTCGGTTGTTGCAGGCATAGCCTTTATTCGCCTGAATGGCGGTTCTCTGCAGGAACGGTCCATGACCGCGAAACAACTGGACATGGGGGTCCCACGCGAGCGTGGGATCCAGTAGCAACGCGGAGGCGGAGCCGTTTTTCCTCTCGCTCCCATGCTCCGCATGGGAGCGCGCACCGCCGTTTACTTATACGGAATACTGGTTCCCAAGCGGAGCTTGGGAACCAGTAGCAATGTAGATCTGTGGTTGATTCCAAACGAGCATTGACTTAATTCATAGTCGATTCTAATATTTATGGGGTTGCCTTGCTCCTTGTGCAACTGCTTCAATTCCTGAGATTTCCTGAACGTGTCATTATGAAGCTTCAATGAGTGAAACCTCGCTCCCGTACTCCGTGCGGGAGCGTCTGATTTCAAAATATCGTTTTGGTTGAAACGCTGTATCAACGACAAGCGATATGTGCGCTTCCCGCATTTCAACGAGGTCGATTGTGGATGATATCAACAAAAAGGAACTCAGCGAAACCGACATCTGCGACCTGTTCATCACCCCTGCCATCAGGGATGCCGGTTGGGACCCCATGCGCCAGATCCGGCGCGAGGTGACCCTCACCCCCGGCCCGGTCATCGTGCGGGGCAATCTGTCTTCGCGCAACAAGAAAAAGAAAAAGTTTGCCGACTACGTGCTCTCCTGGGAACCGGGCGTGCCGGTGGCGGTGGTGGAGGCCAAGGACAACAAGCACACCGTCAGCCAGGGCATGCAGCAGGCGCTGGGTTACGCCGAGATTCTGGAGGTCCCCAGCGCGTTCAGCTCCAACGGCGATGCTTTTGCCGCCCATAACAAGCTGCCTGATGCGGGGGAGGACATCGAAACCCAGTTTCCCCTGGATCGGTTCCCGCCGCCGCAACGCCTGTGGACCCGCTACAAGCGTTTTCGCGGTATCGACGATGCATCGGAAGCGCTGGTGGCCCAGCCCTACCACACGGACAGTTCCGGCAAGGAGCCCCGTTATTACCAGGCCGAGGCCATAAACCGCGTCATCGAGGCCGTGGCCCGGGGCGAGCGGCGGGTGCTGCTGGTCATGGCCACCGGCACCGGAAAAACCTATACCACCTTCCAGATCATCTGGCGGCTCTGGAAAGCCAGGGCCGTGCGCCGGGTCCTGTTTCTGGTGGACCGCAACATCCTGGCCGATCAGACCCTGGTGAACGATTTCAAACCCTTCGGCTCGGTCATGGCCAAGGTAAAGCACCGCAAGATCGATCCGGCCTACGAAATCCATCTGGCCCTTTACCAGGCCATCACCGGTCCGGCCGAAGAAGACAAGATCTATCGCAACGTCTCACCCGATTTTTTCGACATGATCGTCATTGACGAGTGCCATCGTGGCAGCGCGGCCGAGGATTCCGCCTGGCGCGAGATCCTCGATTATTTTTCGGGCGCCATCCAACTGGGGATGACCGCCACCCCCAAGGAAACCAAATATGTTTCCAACCTGACCTATTTTGGGCAACCAGTCTACACCTACAGCCTGAAACAGGGCATTGCCGACGGCTTCCTGGCGCCTTACAAAGTGGTACGCATCGACATTGACAAGGACCTTTACGGCTGGACCCCGCCGCGCGGCATGAAAGACGACCTGGGGCAGGACATCGAACGCCGCACTTACAACCAGAAAGACCTGGACCGCATCCTGATCCTCAACCAGCGTACCCGACTGGTGGCCCGCCGGGTCATGAGATTCCTGACCCTCACCGATCCCATGGCCAAGACCATCATCTTTTGTGAGGATATCGATCATGCCGAACGCATGCGCGTGGCCATGGTCAACGCCGCCGGGCAACTGGCCCTCGATCATCCCCGATACGTGGTGCGTATCACCGGCGACAGCAATGAGGGCAAGGCCGAGCTGGACAACTTCATCGATCCGGAAAGCCGGTTTCCCGTCATCGCCACGACCTCGGATCTGATGACCACCGGCGTCGACGCCAAAACCTGCAAGCTGATCGTCCTGGACAAGACCATCACCTCCATGACCGTCTTCAAGCAGATCATCGGGCGAGGCACCCGCATTGACGAGGAATACGACAAGTGGTTTTTCACCATCATGGATTTCAAGAAAGCCACCGAGCTGTTTCGCGATCCTGATTTCGACGGCGAGCCGGTGGTGGTCTATGAACCGGATGACGATGATGATCCCGTGCCGCCCGATCCTGAACCGGGTGATGACGACAACGATACCATCGTCGATCCCGATCCGCCGGGTTCAACCAAAATCTATGTCAGCGGGGTCGAGGCCTACATTGTCGCCGAACGCATCGAATATTACGGCAATGATGGCAATCTGGTCACCGAGTCCTACCGGGAATTCTCCCGCGGCAGGATCCGCTCCGAGTTCGCCTCCCTGGACGACTTTCTGCAGCACTGGAACGCGTCGCGCAAAAAAGAAGCCATTATCGAGCTGCTCGAAGATCATGGCATTATTCTGGAGAATCTTGCCCAGGAGGTGGGCGGGGAGTATGGCGACTTTGACCTGATCTGCCATATCGCGTATGATCAGCCGCCGCTGACCCGCCGGGAGCGGGCCGACAATGTAAAAAAGCGCAACTATTTTACCAAATACGGTGAGCAGGCGCGGGCCGTGCTCGATGCCCTGCTCGACAAATACGCCGACGAAGGTATCCGGTCCATCGAGAACGCCAAGATCCTCAAACTGAAGCCGTTCAGCGATATGGGCACGCCCATGGAGATCATCAACCAGGCCTTTGGCGGCAAACAAAACTATGACAACGCGATTGCGGATCTGGAAACGCACCTGTTCACCGTGGAGAAACAAGCATGAGTAATGTATCGGGCATCATCAAATCCATCCAGGATATCATGCGCAAGGACGTGGGCGTCGACGGCGATGCCCAGCGCATCAGCCAGCTGGTCTGGATGTTTTTTCTGAAAATTCTGGACGACCGCGAAGCCGAGCTGGAACTGCTCGAGGACGACTACCAGTCCCCGTTGCCGGAACATCTGCGCTGGCGGGCCTGGGCCAAGAACATTGAAGGCGATACCGGTGACGCACTGGCCGATTTCGTCAACGCCGAGCTTTTTCCGCATCTTAAAAACAAGCTCAATACCCACGGGCCGGCCGGTGGGCGGGCCATGGTGATCCGCGATTTATTCGAGGATGCCTACAACTACATGAAATCCGGCACCCTCATGCGCCAGGTGATCAATAAGATCTGCGAGATCGATTTCAACCGCCAGAAAGACCGCAACACCTTCGGCAGCATTTACGAGCAGATTCTCAAGGACCTGCAAAGCGCCGGCAATGCCGGTGAATTCTACACGCCCCGCGCCGTCACCGAATTCATCGTCAACCGGGTCGACCCCAAGCTCGATGAAACCGTGCTCGATCCGGCCTGCGGCACCGGCGGGTTTCTCACCTGCACCATCCAGCACAAGCGCGAACGCTACGTCAAGACCCAGGCTGACGAGGAGATTCTGCAGGCGTCCATCCATGGGGTGGACAAAAAGGCCTTGCCGCACATGCTCTGCGTCACCAACATGATTCTGCACGGCATCGACACACCCACGCGCATCAGGCACGACAACACCCTTGGCCGCCCCTTGCGGGACTATACCAAAAAGGACCGCGTCAACGTCATCGTCACCAACCCGCCCTTCGGCGGCATGGAAGAGGACGGCATCGAGAACAACTTCCCGGCCAGTTTCCGCACCCGGGAAACCGCCGATCTGTTCGTGACTTTGATCATTCATCTTTTAAAAGACAAGGGGCGCGCCGCCGTGGTGCTGCCCGACGGTTTTTTTTTCGGCGAGGGCATGAAAACCCGGCTCAAGGAGAAACTGCTCGCCGAGTGCAACCTGCACACCATCGTGCGCTTGCCCAACGGCGTGTTCAACCCCTACACCAGCATCAAGACCAACCTGCTCTTTTTCACCAAGGGCGTGCCCACCGAAGCCGTCTGGTACTACGAGCACCCTTATCCCAAGGGCGTCAAAAGCTACAACAAAACCAAACCCATGCGCTTTACGGAGTTCAAGCCCGAGATCGCCTGGTGGGGCAGCGAGGCCGATGGGTTTAAAAAGCGGGTCGATACCGAACAGGCCTGGAAGGTCTCCATCGATGAGATCAAGGCCCGCAACTACAACCTGGACATCAAGAATCCCCATGTGGCCGAGGCGGTCAACCATGATCCGGACGACCTGCTGAAAAAATACAACGGGCAGCAAAAAGAGATCAAAGGCCTGCGCGATAAGCTCAAGACCATTTTGACCGAGGCCCTTTCAAACGGCGGGGGGGCTTGACGATGGGCGATCCGATTACCGAGCACATGGACATCTGGACCTCGGCCCAGGTGCCCAAAAAGACCAACGGCGGAAGAGGGCGGTCGAGCAATGGCAACGGCCAGGGGATTTATGGGATCAAAAAGCTGCGGGAGTTGATTCTGGAACTGGCTGTGCGGGGTAAGCTGGTGCCGCAGGATCCCAATGATGAACCGGCCAGCGTGCTTTTGGAAAAGATTGCTGAAGAGAAAAAACGGTTGGTTAAGGACGGGAAGATTAAGAGGCAGAAGGCTTTGCCGGAGATTGGGGAGGCGGAGAAGCGATTTGAATTGCCGCATGGTTGGGAATTCGCGCCGCTATCACAGCTTGGAGTGTTTTCAGGTGGGAAAACACCAAGCAAATCAAAAAATGTTTATTGGAATGGAGATATCCCTTGGGTGACTCCAAAGGATATGAAAACTCCAAAGATTTTTGATACTGAAGATCATGTTACACAAAAATCCATTGAAGATGGCCTGGCATTGTAT
>Ga0272444_10001444_pt1 | contig 22930 bp, 19 predicted proteins | sample SSMForm13_FD_201033 | JGI IMG/M metagenome (GOLD analysis project Ga0272444, IMG submission 201033) | Marine sediment archaeal communities from Little Sippewissett salt marsh, Falmouth, MA, United States - SSM-Form-13 | ecosystem: Environmental > Aquatic > Marine > Wetlands > Sediment ...
TGAGGCGAAAGAGCAGAGACATCCGTTCAACGGGCGAGACAGTCTCCAAGAGTTGCTGCTTGTCCTGAAGCTTGAAGCTAAAATGGGCAGACACGGTATCGGCCAGTTGCGACATATCTTTGATGGCCGAGACATTGCTAATGATGTCCTTTGAGATGTTCTTGTTGATCTTGGCATACTCTTCAAAGGCCTGCACCACGGTACGGGTGATGGCCTTCTTCTCAACGACGCGGGTTTCGGGCTCGACAAGGGGTTCAATCTCGGCCACGAAATACTTCTCTTTCGGAATAAAATGGGCCATACGGGCCCGGCGTTTGCCTTCAACCAGCGCTTTCACTGTTCCGTCTGGCAGGCGAAGCAGCTGCAGAACCGTGCCAATCGTTCCAACGGTATATACGTCTTCTTCCCCTGGTGTATCTACGGCAGCATTCTTCTGGGTGGCCAGGAAAACCTGCTTGTCCAGGTTCATGGCACTGGACAAGGCGTTCACCGATTTTCCTCGACCAACAAACAGAGGGACCACCATGTGAGGAAAGATAACCACATCCCTCAAGGGGAGAAACGGCAGGGTAATTCTTTCTTTTGGGTTATACATGGTCTTTTTCCTATTTAGTATGTTGAACATCGCTTTGTTCCAAACAGACACGTGAACACAGAACAAGGGGAAACTTCACGCCCAAGACCAGCGCCTCTGTTACGTCAAACGTCACGTCAAATGATACATCAAAAAGGCGGCAACGGGAAGACAACCACATCCCATGGGGAGCTATCGTTACCACGTTCCGAACCTAATACCTTCTTTGCCTTTGCCTGATCCGCCGGGGAGGGTCCCCAAAGAGGTCGAATACCCCCCTCACCCTTGATTACTCCCCCCATGGAAGGCAAAAGCCGGCGTTTGGAGGTCGCCGCAATGGAGTGCTAACTAGACAAGGCCTAACGGCCCTGTGTTCAGGCAAGGATTTGATGAATGCACAAAAACGCATTACTGGGAAAGTGCCCGCTCCTGGGACTGCTCCAACAGAAGAATGGGCTGCTCATTGTGAAGAATAACGTCCTCGTTGATCACACACTCCTTTACCCCACTCATGGAAGGGATATCATACATAATCTCGAGCATGGTAGACTCCATGATGGCCCTCAGCCCCCTGGCGCCGGACTTGCGCTCCAGGGATCGCTTGGCAATCGCCTGTAACCCACTATCCGTGAAACGAAGCGTCACATTTTCAAATTCAAGGAGCTTTTGGAACTGCTTCACCAGGGCGTTCTTCGGTTCCGTCAGTATCTTGACAAGGGCGCCTTCATCTAGTTCGCCCAACGTACCGATCACCGGCAGTCTGCCTACAAACTCGGGAATCAAACCGAATTTCAAGAGATCTTCGGGCTGAACCATCTTGAGTGTCTCTCCGACATCACGTTCCTTTGCACTCTGGATTTCGGCACCAAAACCCATCACCTTGTTTCCCAACCTGCTTTGTATCATCTCATCAAGGCCGTTAAAGGTGCCTCCACATATGAACAGGATGTTAGAGGTGTCAACCTTGACAAAGTCCTGCTGGGGATGCTTTCGCCCCCCCTTAGGCGGGACACTTGCAGTGGTGCCTTCTATGATCTTCAGAAGGGCCTGCTGCACCCCTTCGCCGGACACATCCCGCGTGATTGAAGGGTTGTCTGCCCTGCGGGCGATCTTGTCAATTTCGTCAATATAGACAATGCCTCGGGATGTCCTCTCCAGATCGTAGTCGGCATTTTGAAGAAGGGACAGAATGATGTTTTCAACGTCCTCGCCCACATAACCTGCCTCGGTCAAAGACGTGGCATCTGCAATGGTAAAGGGAACGTTCAAAAATTTGGCCAGGGTCTGAGCCAAGAGGGTCTTCCCGCAACCCGTGGGCCCGATCAAAAGGACATTGCTTTTTTGCAGTTCCACATCACCGCTGTTCTCAGGAGCCTCGAGGCGCTTGTAGTGGTTGTAAACAGCCACGGAGAGAATCTTTTTTGCGTGTTCCTGCTCGATCACATATTGGTCTAAACTCGCCTTGATCGCAGAAGGTGTGGGAAATTCCCCCTTCTTACGGGTCTCAACCTCCTTTTCATACTCCTCTTCAATGATCTCATTACACAGCTCAATACACTCATCGCAAATGTAGACGGCCGGCCCGGCAATTAGCTTCTTGACTTCTTCCTGACTTTTGCCGCAAAACGAACACCTCAGACCATCAGCGTCTACACCTCTTCGTTTGGCCATGGGCTCCTCCCAATATATCTTCTATGATTACCTTGAGTTTCCTTTGTTTTAAGATTCTGAGCTTCTCTCGCTTCCCTTCCCAGGGGACCTCAGGTTCGGCAAAAGGCCACCCCCTCCTTACAGTGTGTCACCTTTTTTATTATAATAACACTTCGACAAAAGGGCAATGCAAAAACCGAACCTTTTTCCACCCCAAGGGGTCAATGGGGATGGCAGAATCAAGGCAACCGGTCGGAATCACTTCTCCTTGTCCGTCGCTTTGCCTTCCCGCTGGGCGATCACATGATCCACAATGCCGTACTCCTTGGCCTCCTGTCCGCTCATAAAGAAGTCCCGATCCGAGTCGCTCCGGATCCTTTCAATGTCTTGATGGGTGTGGAAGGCAAGGATTTCATTCAAAGATTCACGCATCCTCAGGATCTCCTTTGCCTGGATCGCCACGTCTGACGCCTGCCCCTGAAAGGATCCCATGGGTTGATGGATAAGGATCCTGGCATTGGGCAGTGCATAACGTTTCCCCTCTGCGCCGGCCGCCAAGAGCACTGCGCCCATGCTGGCTGCTTGGCCCATACACAGCGTGCATATATCAGGCTTGATGTAGCGCATCGTGTCATAGATGGCCAGGCCAGCCGTCACCAAACCTCCAGGTGAATTGATATAGAAATTAATGTCCTTGTCCGGGTCTTCAGATTCCAAGAAAAGCAGCTGGGCAATCAGAAGATTGGCAAGTTCGTCGTTTACCTGTGTTCCGAGAAAAATGATCCGGTCTTTTAAAAGCCTCGAGTAAATGTCATAGGCTCTTTCCCCACGACTGCTCTGTTCAATAACCATTGGAATTAGCGGCATTACAATCTTCTCCTTAGGCGTCCTTGTTGTTGGGTCTATGCTGTCTCTCGGCCCTCTGGGGACTCCTTTTCCACGGCCTCCCCTTGGGCCTCAACTTTCTCAATATCACTCTTTGCCGTAATATGCCTGACGGCCTCCTTTTCAAGGATCTTTTGCTCAAAAACCTGGTAAGAATCGCTGTAACTGTCATGGAATTGCTTTATTGTGTCAATTGGTTGACCCATGGCCTCGGACAAATCTGCATAGGCCTTATCCACGAGTTCGTCTGTCACGGCGATCTCTTCCTGCTCAATCACTTTTTGCAGCAGCAGGTACTCTCGGACCTTTCTTTCAGCAACTGGCTGAAATTTCGTAGAAAGCCCCTCTAGGGTCTGGCCCGATTGCTCCAACGACATGCCTCTTTGGGCCATGTGGTTCTGGGCATCCACGACCAAGGCCGAGAGCTCTTCCTCCACCAGTCCCTCAGGCAACTCAAAATCAGATTGCGCCACCAGCGTGTCAATGACGTCCTCACGAAGTTGCCTCTCAGACTGCATCTCGTATCTGCGTTCCAGCCCCTTCTTGATCGTCTCCTTTAGCGCATCCAGTGTCTCGTACTCTCCAACGCTTTTGGCAAAGGTGTCATCCATTTCAGGCAGAACTTCCTCTTTGATCTCCTTTAAGGAGACCTTGAAACGGACCTCCAGGCCGGCCAAGCCCTTGTTGTAATAGTCCTCTGGGAAAGAGACGTCGAACTCTGTCGTGCCATTTGGCTCCATTCCCACGAGCGCCTGGTCAAAATCTTCTAATATGCGCCCTGATCCGACCTCCACCTGAAAGTTCTCTGTCTTGCCAGCTTCTTCAAATGGTTTGCCGTCCCTAAACCCCTCATAGTCTATGATGACAATATCTCCATTTCGAACGGCCCGCTTCTCCTCAACGGTTTTCAACTCAGCGTTCTGTTTCTGGAGCATCTTCAGTTGGGTCTCAATCTCTTCGTCCGTGACCGTGTGAACCCTCTGCTTGAACTTCAAACCGGCCAGATTCAAGTCCTCAATAAAGGGGCACACCTCCACGGTTACTGAATAGTGATAGGGACGACCCTTTTCAAGATCCTGTCGGTCAATGGCAGGTTCTCCAAGGGGCACCAACTCGGTTTCACGCAACGCCTCACCATAGGAACTCTGGATCAGTTGCCCAGAGACGTCGGCATGTACTTCATTGGCAAACCGTCTCTCCAGAATCACACGAGGCACCTTTCCCTGCCGAAAGCCTTTGACACTTGCCTTGTTCTTGAGCGTCCCATAGGCCTTCTCTACTTCCCTGGTGACATCCTCTTCAGGGATCTCCACGTGGAGGGTTTTTTTCACTGTACTGATGTCTTCAACATGGACTTTCATAAAATTCCTTTCCAATACCATCCACTTGGTGCGAGAGGCGGGATTTGAACCCGCAAGGCACGAAGCCGCTGGATCCTAAGTCCAGTGCGTTTGCCAATTTCGCCACTCTCGCCCAAAGAGAATTGATTTTTCCCGCAAGAAGTACTATTCCCCACGGTGATCAGTCATGACTGCCTCTGTGGCCAGAGAGGCTGGTGTGCGTTTTTGATTTACGGATGACCATTTTCTCGTAAGGTCACGGAAAACAAGGAGTTGCGCAGTGGTTTGCCCTGTGTGGCGGAGAAAAGAGCCCTTGATGGATGAAATAAGGTAACTTCTTGCCAACACAAGAGATTGACACATTTGCCAAATGCCCCTCTAAACTCTGGAAAATAGAACAAAATTCAGCTTTTGTCAAGGGGAATTCGGCCAGAAGCCCTGCTCGGAAAGCTGCCCGACCATGTATATTCGGCCAATGAGGTCACAGAAAAGATATGCCCTGCTTTTCATTTTAGTCCTGTCTGTCTCTTTCGCGGGCAAGGCATGGGCACAGGACCCATCTTCTTTACCAGGCCTCGCGGGCCGCAAGGTCATTGTCCTGGACCCGGGGCATGGCGGCCATGACCACGGTGCTGTGGGGCCGTCCGGTCTGGCCGAGAAGACGGTGGCCCTGAACCTGGCCAGAAAGCTAAAAGAGACCCTGGCTAAAGACTATGCCGTACACGTGACCCGTGACGGGGACTACTGGCTCAACATTGAAAACCGCACGGCCATGGCAAACCACCACCGGGCAGATCTTTTTGTGAGCCTCCACACAGGGGGAAGTTCACATCACAAGGCCCGGGGCATGGCTGTTTTTTCTTACGGCCCCGGCCAGGGATTGGCCTTACAGGAAGTGGCGCCGGTGGTAGTGACTGGGGAAAGATGGCGCCCCTGGGATCAGGCCCAATGGATCCACAGAACCAAGAGCAAGTTCTTGGCAAATCTTGTCCATAGCCACCTTCTTGTACGATTGAACCCTATCGATAGGGGCATTCATGAAGCCCCCTGCTTGGTTCTCAGGGGGGCGGACATGCCCGCTATTCTGATCGAGGCGGGTTGCGTAAGCCATCCCGAGGAAGAGAAGGAACTGAACGACCCTGAAATCATCACCACTGTTGCCGAAGCCATTGGTGAAGGCATCAGGGCCTTTTTCAGACAAGCCAGTCGTGATGAAGTCGAAAAAAGTCGGCTTTTGCGAATCTATCAGTAGTTGATGAAATCGTAAAAAGTCGAAAAACACCTCTTTCTGTCATTCCGGCCCCGTATCAAGTCCGGGGTAAACTGCAGGCGGGCACGTAGTGGTTCTGTTGAAGCCGTCAGGCGCAACCGTTAGCGCTATCCAGTAATGTCAAAAAGTTAAAATGCTCCTGGACCCCGGGTTTCACCGGGGTCAGGACTTTTTACGATTTCATCAGTAGTTGCATCCATGAAAAAGGCATGATAGCATAATACAAAAAGTGACTGACACGGGGCGTGGCGCAGCCTGGCAGCGCGCCTGCTTTGGGAGCAGGAAGTCGGAGGTTCAAATCCTCTCGCCCCGACCAGCACAATTAAAGAGCTTCCCCTTTCGCATTTTCCCCACTTGGCGAGTTTGACATAGATTTGACATCGCTCAGGTTGCCTCATCCCTTTTTGAATCATAGGTCGTGGAAACACGTCCACACAGAAAACCATCTTACGAGAATTCAATATGATTCATCATGTCTTTCAACGTTAGGATCGTGGTTAAGAACTTAGGCCTTCGGACACATTCCCCCTGCCCCATGGATCCAGAAAAGCGACAAGGGATATGCAGGCTACCGCAATCCAGAGGCCTTTCTAAATAAACGTAACATCCTGCAAGCTTTGGATCTTTCTATCAACGAATTCATAGTCCCTCACAATGCTCTTGAAACGGATCTGGTTTTCATTAACGATCTCGAATTGATAGACATCCGGTTGTTCCATGACAGACCGAGCGATTTCGAAAAACCTGTCACCGTCTATCCACCATTTCCCTGTTTGTCCGGACCTCCGCATACCCTTTTCAGTGTAGTGAACAAAGGTGATGGCATAGGTGCCGTCTTCTGAGCGTCTTTGTATCCATGTGCGCAACAGATTCCCCTCGTGGTCCACATGCTCACCCTTCCACGTCCCCACAAACATAGGTCTTACGTCTTCCGATACGTCCCCCTCAAAGGTGCCATGGTAAGCCCCGCATCCTGCCTGGAGTATGGACACACAGATCAAGAACAGAGGCATTCTCAGTTGCCTCATACTTTGTTCTTCCCTTACGTATGATTAGGTCTGGGAGCCCGAACCTCGCCACCGCCCCTCAATAGTAGACCTACATATCAATGACATAGCCAAATGTGAAGAAGTCTTTCCGCCAGTGTCCTCCTCGTTGCCTCGGCCCCTTGGCGGCGGCCTGTTTTGGGCAGGGGTCCCATGGCCTCTGCGCCGGCTTTTGGCACAAGAGAAAATTGGCTGACTTCATGGGAGCAGTTGACAATTCTTCCCGAATTCATTAGAAATACAAGATCATACCGACGGCTTGACCTTATGACAGACAAGACGGACATACTTGGCACCTTCGACATAGGGAAATCGATCTCTAAGACTATCTTGGAACTCTTTGACAGCATGCTTTCCATGGAGGTCCAAGGCGTTGATTCATGCACAGATCCCGGTCTTGAGGGGAACCGGTTTGTGGGGGCGGTGAGTTATGCCGGCGGCGTGACCGGTGTTGTGAGTGTTCACGTGAGTAATGAATTCTCGCGCCTTATGACGGCTTCCATGCTCGGCATTGAGTTGGATCAAATTGAAGATGAAGAACAAGTGAAGGATGTGATTGGTGAAGTCTGCAATATCGTCGCCGGAAACCTGAAGACCGATCTTATTCATGCCGGCCTGTCTTTTGTCATGTCCACCCCCACCATCACCACTGGAAACGACTTCAGAATTGGTGAGCATAAACTTGGCGAGCTTCAACAGTTCGTTTTCAGGCATCTGGAGCATGACCTGTTGGTCGAGCTATGCATGAGGGCTGAAAGTGTCGCCCCAGAAGCCGCCCAGCTTTACAAAACGGAAGACCTGTCGAGTGAGGAGATTTTTGAGAAGGTCAGTTCCGTGGATGTTACGGCTGCCATCGTCAATTCCGTGATTGATGTTTTTCACACCATGCTCTCCATGGAGGTGGCGCGTCTAACCGAAGTTCCTGAATCGGCCCTGGAAGGGCCAAGGACGGTGGGAACGGTGAGTTTTGCCGGCGATGTGGATGGCATGTGCAACATCCATGTGAGTGATGATTTTGCCACCATCATGAGCGCCGCCATGCTCGGCGTCGAGCCGGATGAGGTGGGGGGAGAAGAGGAAGTCCACGATGTCATACGTGAGATCAGCAATATGATCGGGGGCAACCTGAAATCGAAATTCGGTGATGCAGGCCTGGCCTGCGCGCTTTCAACGCCGTCCATTACCAATGGGACGGGCTTTACCATCGAGCCCTTTACATATCCCATACCCGAACGCTTTTTCTTCCAATGCCAGGGGCACACCTTTATTGCAGAAGCCGGTGTAAGAAAGGAAGATGCCAGTGCTGTCACCACCGCAATGCCCTCTGAAGCGGAGGCAACGTCACAGCCCGGTGATGGAGGCATAGGCCTGGAGGCTTTTGAGAATCTGGGTTTCATATTGGATATTCCCCTTGAGATCACGGTAGAACTGGGCCGAACAAAGAAGAAGATCAATGAATTGTTGAAACTTGGTCAGGGATCTGTGGTTGAACTCGAAGAACTCGTGGGGGAGCCCGTGGACGTCTTGGCCAATCAAACCTTGGTTGCCAGGGGGGAAGTGGTGGTGGAAGACGAAAGATACGGCATCCGTATCACTCAGATTGTCGGTCCCAAGCAACGCTTGCAAAGCCTGAAGTAATTGCTACTTGCGTCCAAATCGATTCCTGCGTAGGCTTTCATGAAGACACCTCCTGAATCTACTATTTTTCCTTGGTTCCATGGCATGATTGCCTATGGATGGGAAGGTGGCTTCCCTGCAATACCACTAACGATAGATGTCAGAACGAAGCTATTTATATGATTATCAACTTGCCTTTGACCCTTGATCATTTTCGAAATGGCTCAAGAGCAGGGTTGACCCAATCCCATTTTAGAGACCTTGACAAGGTCCTGTTTTGGCTGGGTGTTGACTAGGATGCCAAGGAATCGCTATCACAAGACTGTTGACGCTTTTCAGAGAAGATGTGGCGTGGCCATGGCATCCATGCATCTATATCATGACACACAAGCGGGAAAGAGGAGACGCCCCTTCAGGTGCAGCTCTTGTTTCCCCAGCATCTGGTGACTACTTGGCCAGAACCACCTTTTTTCTTGAGCAGCTGAGGACTTTACAAAGCGCTCGTACCATCGGTTCTGGACAGTTCAACCGGAAAGGAAGCACCCATGTTAGACAGAATGAAGGCCCTGGTACGGGAGAAAGACATGTGTGTATTGGCAACGGTTTCTGACAACAGGCCCCACTGCTCGCTTATGGCTTACGCTGCAAACAGCAAGGGCACAGAGATCTATATGGTGACACACACAAAGACAAAAAAATATAGAAACTTGACTGAAAACCCTTGGGTGAGTCTTCTTATTGACACCCGGGATGCAGACATGGATTCACGGCGATTGAAGACAAAAGCCCTCACCGTGAGCGGCATATGTGAAACCGCCCAGGACAGGCGGAAAAAAGAAGACATGCTGGCCAATCTCTTAGAGAGACATCCCCACCTGGAACAGTTTGCAACACACCCAGACGCCGAGATTTTCTTAATCAGAATAGAGTCCTTCTTGTTGTTGGACGGGCTCACGAATGCCCATTTTGAAACGCTTATCTGAACCACACCTCTGCTGTCGCTTTTTCCTCACCTAGTTTCCATCCATGAATGGAGGCTCATCTTAAACTGACCTTCTTCTCCCCATGAGTTGATACAAAGGCCTCCAGGATTCAAGGGGGCGACGGCTCCCATCCCCTTCTGGAGTATTTTGACTTTACCCCTTCAATCCCGGTGACCCTACAAACCCTTTTGGAGATGATCCCAAACTGGAAACGCCCGCCGCTGCGATGGCCGTCCCACGACGCTTGCCAAGCGGCCCTCTTTACACACAATTCCTCCACGGTCCTTTACATTTTTCAGATCATACATATTTTATAAAAATGCGATTTCTGGAAATTGTATATGGACCACATTAAGGAGTGTTTCATGCGCATTTGGGATATTGCCCCGCATAAACTGTGTCGTCAACATCTCCTTGGCGAACACCGGGAACTCCATGCTATATGGTCCATATTGACGAAAAACAAGAAGGGCTATGCCAACCATCCCGAGACCAAAAGATGGCGGGGAAAGCTTAAGGCTTTGTACTCCAGGCACGGTTTACTTGTAAAAGAAATGAGTAAAAGAGGTTACCAGCATCACAGTCCCCTTGCAAGGGCTCTGGCCACTGGGGATGGAGCGCAGCATGAACAGGTTGACTCCTACAAGAAGCAAATGCAAATCCTTCGAGACAAGGGATGTGGCTGCAACTTGTGATGCTATAAAACGGACAGAGCGGTTATGCAGAGTAGCAACTGAGCATGACTGAAACCCGAAAAAAGGACAAAGACATGACAAAAATCAATCCAGACAGCTTGGCAGCTCTGGAATTTGAGCTTGCTTGGAACAGTGAACTTGGCAAACACACTGAAGTATATATGGCCGAGCATGCGAATCTGTGGCGCGACCTGTTTCCTGAAAAGGTGAAACAGTCACTCACGGGGAAAAGGCCTGGAGAGCATATTGAACATTCTTTCCATCCTGGCGAATTGACAACGCCTTACTCGGAAAGGAGCCTGTACACCTTGGCCCATAAGCAATTTGAAGGCCGAAAGATCGATGGTCGCCAAATCACACCGCGATATGGCAGGTTCTATCCCAAAGGCCTCCTTAAGGGTCTGCCCGGCGTTTTCAGCAACAACCTGGAACCATGCCGCTGTGTAGAGGTGGACCCCTCCCATCTCTCCGTTGATTTCAATCACCCCCTCGCCAGTGCGGAGACCGAGGTGAGGATCACTGTTCACGATGCCAGGGAAAGGGGGGACAATCGGGGAGGAAGGTTGACGGACTGGATGGAGGCTATTGCCGATGGTCCAGGCATGCAGATTCGAGCCAACGGAGAACCCACTGATTTTTTCTCCAATAATCCCTTTGCACGTGGTGATGAAAAGGACGATGCCCTTTTCTACGAAAACGCTCGCCTGGTCACCCACATTGATGCCAAGGCCCAGGAAACCATAACTACCCTATATGGAAACCGGCTCAAGCCTGGGATGAGGGTCTTGGATCTCATGAGCAGCTGTGCATCTCACGTACCTGAATCGCTTGACCTTTCCGCTCTCGTGGGACTGGGGCTAAACGCCGAAGAGATGAACAACAATTCCAGGCTGACAGAGTCCGTGGTCCACGATCTCAACAAGGACCCCGCCTTGCCCTTTGACGACCATAGCTTCGATGCGGTCATCTGCTCGGTCTCGGTGGAGTACATGGTCCGCCCTTTTGATGTATTTAAGGACGCGGCAAGGGTGTTGAGGCCTGGGGGTCTATTCATCCACACCTTCTCCAATCGCTGGTTTCCGCCAAAGGCAATCACCATATGGACAGAGCTGACCGAGTTTGAACGCATGGGGTTGGTCCTTGAATATTTCCTGCAGTCCGGGGCCTACGAAAACCTGGGAACCTTTTCGGCACGGGGATGGTCTCGCCCACAGACTGATCGCTACTATCCTGACATTCCCACGGCCGATCCGGTTTACGCCGTGTGGGGCCAAACGGTAAGGTAGCTACAAGCCCTGGTCAGGTATTCCCGCTTTGCGGTGCAGTGGGCGTTGGAACCCTGGCGGGCACGGGTGGCAACCACCGGGGTTGCCATCAAGAGCCCTTTCCATAGAATCTGGACGAACCGTTAACGGCCTTCAGAGTCATCTCCCTCGGGGTTACTGTGAGGTAAAAGGCAGGGCATTCTGTCCAGGCCCCAGTGTTAATGTATCTGATGCCATTCAAAACCCTGTCCTCGGCATAGTGGGTGTGGCCGCAAGTGACCGCGCCATAGCCGTTGGCCTTGGCGCAATCCACGGCGTTCATCATGACATTCCCACGGAGGGCCTTATAGAACACGTGCCACTTCTTGGCATAATGGGCCACGTGCACCGGTTTTGCCCCCAGCTTGACCCTCACATCGTGCATCATCTTGAAGGCCTTCACAAATCCATGGTTTCGGGGCATGACCTCGTCGAATTGGTCTCCATGCATGATCAAGAGCCGGTCCCCTATGTGGTGAAGGGGCCTAAAACGTATGTTGCCGAAGTCTCTTGGCAGGTAACCATTGTCATGGTTCCCCCTAACCCAGACAACGCTCTGGTGATAAGAACGCTCCTTTATTCTCTCCAGGACACCTTGTTGAGACGACTCTAGTCTGTCATATGGGCTGTCAATGATGTCCCCATTTAGGATGATCTCATGGTCCTGAGGAATGGTGTCAAGAAAGGGCTCAAAGTATTGACGCAAGAAATACCGTGATCCGATATGCAAATCGCTGACGATGATGGCCTTCATTGGAATCTGTAAATCCTCATTTCTTGATGCAATCGAAAAAAGTCTAGGTAATGTTCAAAAGTTGAGGCAAACCCCTTTAGCAGGTACTTGGTGGGATAAGGAGAGTCGCTGAACGTGGGCATACAGCCATTTCCATCTACACGAATAGCATAGGCTACTCAGAGCCATTGGATGCCGAAGAGAAACGATTGTCCCTATCGCCAAGTTGCTTATTCAGAAATATACGATGCCACAACTTCTGAACGTTGCCAAAGTTTTTTTGCGAATCGCTTTGAGTCTGCCGTGGCCGAGGAGAAACGCGCCAAAGACACGCAGTGTTAAGAGAGCTGCCACCGGTTTCGACCGCGGCGGAGGAAGCTCTAGCGTCTTTGGCTGGATATTTTGAGTTGGCCAAAACTGCTCACGGAGTGAAAAAGGCCGACTTCTTACGAGACCATCACTCCTTGGGAGAGGAAGATTTGGAACGCCTCGAGGCCGTGACAGAAAAACAAGGATGGGAGACCTGTACCTATGCCGCTCCTACACTGAAGTTCTGGATGAAATACCCCAGCTGAGATTTCTGGTGCCGTGTCAGCTCTCCGAATTGCAGGCTGCATCGCCTCATGGAAATCGTATCAAAAGGCCTTTTGGGGGCCATACCGTGGGAAACGATTCTAACCGGTACTTTGCCGAGATAAAAACTACCCCTGGCAAACAAGATGTCCAGTTCAAGCAGTCCATCTGACGGCTTTTTCACAAGAGGGTAACGAAAGGCGAGTCCATCCATGCTCAGGTCTATAATCTGGGCCCGAGAGGTGAAGTAAGGCCCGTGAATCACAAATGCACTGGGTGGAGCTTGGAATCGCCTCTGTTTTCTTCGTTCAATCGCCTCTTTCACCGATAACGCCTCCTAGCGAATGACCTTGCCCTTGAGACCGTTGCACAACCTCTTCTCGCTTGTTCCTATAAGCTTTTTTATCCGCCAGGGCGGACCGTTCACTTCGCACAAATGGCTGCCCCAAAAAGTCTATAACGGTCGCTCAAAATAGTTATGCAAAGCTCTCCACTTATTGAACTGATTACACCAACCAGGCAGAAAAATCAATTGCCAAAGAACCCTTTGGCAATGAAGAACCGAGCGATTTTTCCTCGAAACCATGGGGTTTCTGGCCAACACCACCCCTTTCATCAAGGCGCAAAAATCCAGACTCTGTCTCTGTAGCAGACCACAGGGAACAACCGAGTTCAGGAGTTGCCGTGTTTCCCCTATTTCAGAGCGTACTTAATGGTATAAGCGGCGATCTTCATGTATTCTTCAAACACAAACAGGACATAGTCGTCGTTCTCTGCAAAGAAGTCCTCAATGGGTGTCTCAGGAAAAGAAGGACATGAGAAGATCTTCGCGTCTCCATCTCCAAACACCTTGTCCATGGCCATCCTCATCCGTCTGGCATGAGGCGCGTCAGTGACGACAATGACCGAATCAAAAGGTTGCTTTCGCCAGTGCCCATGAAGGAGTTCGCAATCCGTAAAGCTACTCACTGAACCTTCCAGAATCGTAAGTTTTTCTAAAGGAAACCCTTCTTTTTGAAACACTTGTCTCAGGATGGAAGTCCATGAGCAATTGCTCAGCCCGTATGTCTCCTCAAACTTCTTCGTCAAAGGGGATCGTTTTGGGGCCGTTGCCACCAATCGGTCGCCCCACCCCTCCTTGAGCAAACGCACTGCATAGAGGAAGTTGGTATCTGCGCGACTTGCCGGTGCAAAAATGACTTCACATTTAATAAGGGGATCGTTTTGGGCAAGAAACCGGCCCAGGCCTTTGGCCACCTGAAATCGAAACTGAAACACAAGAAACACCAGGAGAAACAGCGCCAGGATAACGGTTAGAAGTCTTTTGATCTTCATGGCGAGGAAGTCCTCACAAGTCGAAAACCAAGAGTGCCTGCCTTGCTCTCTGGAAACCGTCCCACACGAATGGCCGACCGGCAGTCTTCAGCATCTTCATGCCATCCTCCGCCACGAAGTACGCGGCCCGAACCTGATGGAGGCCCCGTTGGATCAGTGACATGGCCCGAAGGGTAGGCTCCATACCAATCCTCACACCACTCCCACATGTTCCCGTGCATGTCGTAAAGCCCAAAGGCGTTAGGGTTCTTTCGGGCTGCAGGGTGGGGTCTCTTGCCGGAGTTTCCGCAATACCATCCCACGGCGGCCAGAAAGGGGGCGTGACCGCAGCCTGTCTTCAGTATCCTGCCCGTGGCAAAGGCCGTTTGGCTCCCTGCCCGACAGGTGTACTCCCACTCGGCTTCCGTAGGCAACCGATAGTTATTGCTGCCTTCTCGACGGTTCAGCTGCATGATGAATTCCTGACAGTCATTCCAAGAAACAAATTCCACCGGGCAATCATCGCCGCAGTCCTGAAAGTGTGATGGGTTATCCCCCATAACCTCAAACCACTGCCCCTGGGTCACCTCTGTCACCTGGCAATAGAAGGCCCTCGTCAGCGTAACGAGGTGCTCGTGTTCATCTTCGCGCCGGCCTTTCTCGTTCTGTGGGCTTCCCATTACAAAGGTGCCGGGGAGGATAGAGACAAACTTCATCCCAATGGAGTTGGTAAACGACCCGCCTTGATCAGCGGGGAATGCCTTGTATTGTCTCTCACATGAAGCCCCAGCACATACAAGTAATAGAAGGACCCACATGATTCCCAGGGGCCCTCCTATGGTGTATCTTGCCCTCTCCACGCTCTCAGTCGCCTAGTCATTCAGGTTGTCTAGAATTTCCCTCAATTTGTCAGACAGCTGTTTCATGTCAAAAGGCTTCTGGATAAATCCATCACAGCCCCGTTCCATTATCTCATTTGCTTGGCCGTCTATGCTGTACCCACTTGAAAGCAATACTCTGACATTGGGGTTGATTTCCTTCAGCCGATCATAGACTTCGCCTCCGCCCATGTCGGGCATGATCAGGTCTAGAATGACCATGTCGATCTTGTCCTTATTCTCCTCATAAAGGGCTACCGCTTGTTTGCCCTTTGAGGCTACCATCACATGGTAGCCCAATGCTGTGAGCATCTCGTTGCCAACATCTACAATCATCTCCTCGTCGTCCACAAAAAGAACGGTCTCTGTGCCCCCCAATACGTCTGCCAGCGGCTCCTTGTCTTTTCTTATGGCCTTTTCCGAGGCCGGGAGATAGATGTTGAAAGTGGCCCCCTGACCTGGCTGGCTATACACCTTAATGATCCCACCGTGATTCTTGATAATCCCATAAGCAGAGGCTAAACCCAGACCCGTTCCACCACCTACCTCCTTTGTAGTGAAAAACGGCTCAAATACCCTCTGCCGGGTCTCCTCATCCATCCCCACTCCAGTATCTCTCGCAGATATCTTCACATAATTCCCAGGCCGAGCGTCGTGGGATTCGGCATCGTCCTTACCGAGCTTCACATTCTTGGTCTCAAGGTACAGATCGCCGCCCCCCGGCATGGCCTGCCAGGCATTCACATAGAGGTTTACCAACGCCTGTTCTATCTGGCCCCTGTCTATCTCTACGGTCCACACGTCTTTCTCGTACTTTCCGTGAATGCTTATCTCCTTTCTGGCACGGCCCAGTATCTCGGAACTTTTTTCTACGAGATCGTTGGGATCCGTGGCTCTCACCTCGTATTTGCCCCCCCTGGCAAACCCCAAGAGCTGTTTGGCCAGATCTGCCCCCTTCTTCACCCCATCTTCTACCCTGCTCAGGTGAATACTGTCAGGATGGTCCGGATCAAGATGCCTCAGCATCAGAGAGACCCTTCCCTGGATGCCCATAAGCAGGTTGTTGAAGTCATGAGCGATACCTCCTGCCAAGGTACCAATAGCCTCCATCTTCTGCGCTTGGTGCAGTTGGGCTTCAAGTCTCCTTCTATCAGACATATCACGAAGCATGACAAGCATTCCCGCTGGTTTCCCTTCGTGATCGTCATAACGGGAGGCGCTGATGCTAACGTCTAAAAGGGTTCCATCCTTTGTATAGCGTTTTGTCTCGAAACTGTGACAGGACGTTCCCTTTTCAATGAGATCATGGATCAGAGACATACAAGTCTTTTTCTCAGACTCGGGCAGAAAGGGGATACGTTTTCCTTCTACCTCCTCCATGGCCCATCCAAACATTCGAGTAAAGGTGGGGCTTACGTATCGGGCTTTTCCCTCCAAATCATAGATGACGATGGCGTCGGCAGAGGAATGGATAAGAGACCGATAAACCGCTTCAGCCCTCTTTGACTCATCATAGAGTTTCTTGTACCTTTTCTCACTTTCCTTTAATGCCTCCTGAACATGCTTCCGCTCAACGCCGTGGACAATGGCACGCCCCAGCAATGCCTTCTCGCTTTCTCCTTTCACCAGATAGTCCTGTGCCCCCTCGTGAAGGGCTGTGATGGCAAGGCACTTATCGTCCTGCCCAGTGAGTATAACAATGGCAATGTCTGGGGCCTCAGCGTTGGCGCTGCGAAACGTGTCCAGCCCACGGCTGTCTGGCAGGCTCAGGTCCAACAAGACCACATCAATGCCCCCCATGGCAAGACACTCCAGTCCCAGAGACAGCCGATCGACCCAGGTCACGTGGAAACAAGGACCCTCCTTTTTCTGCAGTATCCTTTGAACCATCCGTGCGAATTGACGGTCGTCCTCTATCAGCAGAACCCTAACGGTCTCGAAGTTCTTGAGTTGAAATTCAGATTTGTCGCGGGTCCCCTTTTTCCCCTGAACCTCACTCATCCGATTCCTCCTCCAACTACCCATTTCAGGGTTAAAACCCAGCCATACAGGGGGCTAGGCTATGGCGCCGGCGCGTAGCATGAAACGGGGGCCCTAATTCGAATACGCCGCGTTACCCACCATCTCTAGGACCTTGCCGCCGTCTCTGATAACAAATCCTGGGGCATCTGCCCTGGTCACCTTGTTGCCATTGAGCCTGACCGCAGTGGCACCGTCAATGGCAATGCCGGCGCCAGCGCTACCTGACACGGGGGTTGTCCTCAAGGATCCCCACGGCACCGTCCGAGAGCGCCACACCAACAGCACCGGCATCATAGACGAAATTGCCCACCAAACGGAGGGGCTTTTTCATTGACCCTCCCCCGCTGCACGAGATGCCCGGTCTGACATTTCCGTTCCGGTATACCACTGTTCATCAAGGTCGCATGGGTTGGGCCGTCAATAGGATAAACACCCTGGCGCTGACCGACTTTGCCCAGTATTCCGCCACCGGCGTTGTCGTGGACGATGTTTCCGATGATGGTGCGGAGTGTGCCGCGGGGAAGCCTCAGCTGCGCCCCCTCCACAGTGGCAAGGGCCTTACCACCCTCTGCCGAATCGGGAACCAGATTCACACCGTCTTTCATCACGATAAACGCGTAGTAGGTGCCAGGCTTGACCAGGACAATGTCGCCTGGTTTGGCGGCGTCTATGGCGCTTTGTATGGACTTGAAATCATCTGGAACGGTGAGACGTCTTCCCTTGTGTAAGGCTGTGTCGATCAGAGGTCGTGCCGCCTCCTCTGCCGCCTTGAGGGCCATGGCAGCGGCAGCATCAATGGAAGGGGGGGCGACTTTTCCCAGGCTCTGCCGTTTCAGGATATTCTCGGGAAGGCCCCCCACCTTGTCCTGCATCTGTCGCTTATGTATTTCCCGTCTCTCCCAGGGCCTCTCCAAATCACACCCCCAGACAGGCCCACCAAGATCATGTCCTAGGCCGACCATGAACACTGTTGCCACCAGCACCATGCCTGCCGCGACAGCCCTTCCCATCCTGTTCATGGCACTCCCCATCAATATACCTTGTGAAATTAAGCTATTACGCCAAACCTTGACCCGACATCTATGAGCCCTTGAGGCCCCCCGCAAAAGGGCTGAATTTGGGGTCCTTTAATCCCCTGGGGCGGAGTGTTTCCAGGATCCAGTAAGCAGATCCTCGGATGGGTCAGAAAGCCCGCATGAAACTCAACGGCAAGCTATCCAGAGGGCTCAGGATCTTCCACCACACCCGCGCTTGATCCCTTCCTCCAACAAGACCCTGTGCGCCTCCTTTTGACGCAAGGAGTATAGGTAGAATTGACTGGAGTGTCAAGGAGCAGACCACCGACCCAAGGTAGAGTCTCCGGGGCTATCCGTTTACCTAAAGGGCCGTGGGTAACGATGCCGTCAGGGGGCTTACATCAGACCTTTCAGAATGTCCTATCCAGGACCAGGTGAGAAAGGTAACCGAGCACACCGGCTAAGTAGAAGGGCAGAAGCCCTTGAAAAGGAAAGTGATAAAAGGTCATGGGCAAGACAATAATCGGTGAGGGCACCAGGAGCATGGCCCACCACGTGTGGGTCCAGCCCCTGTGATGGCCAAGGGCTGGAAGCAAAGCGCAAAACCCCAAAATGGCAGCCCATTTGTATTCCCCATTGATCATGAGCGCCAAATCCAAAATCGCAAGACACCCGTAAAACAGGTTCTGGCCCTTAGAATCCGTATCCGTATCTGGAAAGAGTGCCCCCATAAGGACAATGCACAACAATACCAGGGCTGTCTCGGGCTCAGGCCTGTAAACGCCAAACCAGGTCACAGCCACCAGACACAGCCCTCCCAAGGCTACCGCTCCTGTCAGATGTCCTCGATATCCCGGCATAGGTGTTCCACGACTCCTGTGGCTGTCCTCAGAAACCTCGCAGTATGAAGCCCCACGTCACTTCCACCTCAATTGAGATTCCATTTAGTCATGGCGCCTTTACACGGCCCGCGCCAGTGTTAACACATCCACAAATTCTGCACCTGCCTCCATCAACACCCGGGCACACTCATTGGCCGTTGATCCTGTGGTGTATACGTCGTCTACCAAGAGTATCTTCTGGCCTCCTATTTTCTCGGCCTGCCTCACAGCAAAAGCATGTCTCATGTTCTTCTTGCGCTCCTTGCGGCTCAGGCTGGTCTGAGGTTCTGTCCAGCGGGTCCGTGACAACGCAAAGGGATCACAGGAAATCTTTTCCAGTTTTGCCCATCTCCTTATCAAGAGATAGGCTTGATTGAATCCCCTTTCTCTTAGGCGCTTTATATGTAAGGGCACGGGGATAAGGAGATCAACGGCACCCGGGCCCCAGAACTGACAAAAGGTCTCCTTGGTGAGGGCACTCAAAGGCCGGGAAAGGGAAGTCTTCTTCGTGTACTTGAATCGATGAATGGCCTCCATGAGACTTTCCTCATATATCCCAAAGGCCCTGGCCCTTCTGAAGTACTTCCTTTCCACTAGGCATTCAGAACAAGTGTGATCTTCTCCTTCCCTTGAGACAAAGGGAAGCCCACATCTTGAGCAAAAAGGGGAGGCAATTCCAGCCATATTGCTTCGGCAAGATGCACAGAAGTACGGGTCTGTGAGACAAGCCAAGGGATCGGCTTCGCCCCTCTCCTCCATGGGTTGCCAGCGATCAAAGGCACCACAAACGAGGCATTTAGGCGGAAGGATAGCTTCTACCAGATCCCTGCAGAATCCTTGAAAAAAGGCGAGCAGAGACTTTCCTCTGTCCTTTGTCATGTGTCACTGGCCGTTTGTCACATCTTCACGGGCTCTTGCCCAACCCGGAATGTCTTCAAACGGTTCATTGAGCTTTTTTGCAAATACATCTTGGCAAATCCGCCGGAGGCGCACTGGAGAGAGCCCATGCATCAAAAAGGCTCAGAGCCGAGGCAGAACAGATTCGGGCAAGAGCCCGTTCATTCACGAGCCATGCAAACGGTCTATGACGGCCTGTGCAAATTCTGAGCATCTAACCTCTTGACCCTTCGGCATCTGGCGGGCGAGATCATACGTGACAATCCCCTCCGAGATGGTTTGCTCTATGGCCCGGTCAATGGCAGAACCTGCCTCCCTCCATCCCAGGTGTTCCAGCATCATTACCCCCGAGAGCATCAGTGACACGGGATTTGCCATGTCCTTGCCCGCATATTTGGGAGCTGAACCGTGGGTGGCCTCAAAGACCGCGCAGTTGTCCCCGCTGTTCGCCCCAGGTGCCAGGCCAAGGCCCCCCACCTGAGCGGCAAGGGCATCGGAGAGGTAGTCGCCGTTCAGATTCGGGGTAGCAATCACATGGTACGCTTCGGGCCGCAGGAGGACTTGCTGAAACATCATGTCTGCAATTCTGTCCTTGATGACGACTTTGTCCGATACCGTCTCCCCTTCTGGCCCTTGGGCTTCCGACTCAACAACCGTCCGCCCTCCAAACTGCTCTTGTGCCACTTCGTAGCCCCACTTCATGAAGGCCCCTTCCGTATGCTTCATAATATTTCCTTTATGCACCAACGTCACACTGGGCAGGTTCTGGTCCAGGGCATATTGTATAGCCCTTATCACCAGCCGCCTGGAAGCCCGCCGACTCATGGGTTTGATCCCTATGGCCGAGTCTTTGTGCACATGAACCCCCATGTGATCCTCGAGAAAGGCAATGACCCTCCGGGCCTCAGGGCCTTCGGCCTCCCACTCTATCCCAGCGTAGACGTCTTCCGTGTTTTCCCGAAACACGACCATGTTGACCCTTTCAGGGTGCCTCACAGGGCTGGGGACGCCTCTGATATGACGAATAGGCCGAATACAGGCATACAGATCCAAAGTCTGGCGCAATGCCACGTTAATACTGCGAATCCCCTTGCCCACCGGTGTCGTCAACGGCCCCTTCATGGCCACCCCGTGATCCTTAATGGCCTGAAGGGTCCCTTCGGGAAGCCACTCGCCGGTTTCTCTGAACGCCTTCTCTCCGGCCAAGGCCTCTATCCATCGGATCGTGCGTTTTCCTCCATATGCCACATGGACGCCGGCATCCAAAACACGGCGGCAAGCGGCCCAAATGTCAGGCCCTATGCCGTCTCCCTCGATAAAAGGGATGACAGGGGTGTCTATCTCAGTCTGGTATTCTTCTTTGCTATCCATCCTTTTTTCCTCGTAAAAGAGATGCCACGAAGACACGAAGGCACTAAAAGATCAGCTCTTCTTTACTGTCCATCCTTCTTGCTCGTAAAAGAGCTCATCCAGCGGCCCATTTCTTCAGATAGATCTGCACGATTGATATGGCCGCCGGCGTAATTCCAGAAACCCTTGACGCCTGGCCAATAGAGATGGGCCGAACCCTTAAGAGCTTCTCTTTGACCTCGTTAGAAAGCCCTGGAATCGCCCCATAATTAAAGTCATCTGGAATCTTTGTGCCTTCCAAGCGTCTCGCCCGCTGAACCTGCTCGGTCTGACGTCGTATGTAACCATCGTATTTGACTAGGATGGCGGCCTGTTCGGCGACCTCTTTGTCAAAAGAAAGGAGGCGGCTGTCAAGCTTGGCAAGCTCTTTGAGTCCGACTCCCGGCCTTTTGAGAAAATCTTTCAGGGTGGCTGGCTGATTAATCGGGCCGAGGCCAACATCTTCCAGGGTACGGTTCACTTCTGGCCTTGGGGTCAGGCGAAGGTCAGAAAGCAGGGCCAAGAGTCTGTCAAGGGCCTCACGTTTCTTCTTGAATTTCTCGTAAACACCATCAGACAAGAGACCCATTTCATATCCGATCTCCCGAAGGCGCAAGTCGGCGTTGTCCTCCCGGAGCAGGAGGCGATACTCGGCCCTTGAAGTGAACATCCGATACGGTTCCTGGGTCCCTTTGGTCACCAGGTCATCAATCATGACCCCGATATAGGCCTGGTCACGGCCAAGGATGATGGGGGGTTCTGCCCCGATGTGGCGGACCGCATTCACACCGGCCATAAGCCCCTGGCCTCCGGCCTCCTCGTAACCGGAGGTGCCGTTGATCTGGCCGGCCAAGAATAACCCCCCAACGGCCTTGCATTCCAGGCTCGGTTTGACTTGGACCGGATCCACATAGTCATACTCGATGCCGTAACCTGGCCGCACGATCTCCACCCTTTCAAGCCCCTCAATGGACCGAAGCATCTTTAACTGAATGTCCACCGGCAGACTTGTTGGAACGCCATTGGGATAAATCTCTGTTGTGCCAAGCCCCATGGGTTCAAGAAAGACCTGGTGCCGAGATTTGTCTGGAAATCGAACGACTTTGTCCTCAATTGAGGGGCAGTACCGGGCCCCAACGCCCTTGATGACCCCGGTGAAGAGGGGAGAACGATCAAGACCTGTTTTGATGATCTCGTGGGCCTTCTTGTTGGTGTAGGTGATGTGGCAAGGCACCTGCTCTCGTGTAATGGACGGTGTCTCAAAGGAAAAGGGCACTGGAGGGTCATCTCCGAACTGTGGCTCCAGCCTCGAAAAATCGATGGTCCGGCCGTCCAGACGAGGGGTGGTCCCGGTCTTGAGGCGCCCCACCCTCAGGCCCAAGGCCCTTAACTGATCGGAAAGCTTATTCGCGGCAGGATCCCCCATCCGTCCTGCCGAAAAATTTTTCAACCCGATGTGTATAAGCCCTTTCAGGAAAGTCCCTGTGGTAAGTATCACTGCTCTACCATGAAACCTCTCCTGAATGCTCGTGATCACACCTTTGACCACGCCATTGTCTACAATCAGGCCATCTATCAGGGCCTGTTTCACGTCCAGATGATCCTGGAGTTCCAGGACCCTTTTCATGCGAAGGCGATACTGCTCTTTGTCTGCCTGGGCCCTGGAGGACTGCACGGCCGGCCCCTTCTTTGTATTCAAGCGGCGGAATTGAATGCCAGTGGCATCGATATTCTTGGCCATCTCTCCGCCTAAGGCATCGATCTCCCGTACAAGATGCCCCTTGGCCAATCCCCCTATGGCCGGATTGCATGACATCTCTCCAATGTGGTCCACATTGATCGTCACCATCAGGGTCGGGTGCC
>Ga0272444_10001445_pt1 | contig 22918 bp, 35 predicted proteins | sample SSMForm13_FD_201033 | JGI IMG/M metagenome (GOLD analysis project Ga0272444, IMG submission 201033) | Marine sediment archaeal communities from Little Sippewissett salt marsh, Falmouth, MA, United States - SSM-Form-13 | ecosystem: Environmental > Aquatic > Marine > Wetlands > Sediment ...
AAAATATTAAAAGTATGAATGGAATAATAGTAAGGCTTATTTTTTAAGGAGGACGTAATGGCAAAGGAAAAATTTGAACGAACTAAACCGCATCTGAACATAGGCACCATAGGCCACGTTGACCATGGCAAGACCACTTTGACTGCGGCTATTACCATGTACCTGGCTTCGAAGGGCCAGGCGCAGGTGAGAGAGTTTGATTCAATTGATAACGCACCCGAGGAAAAGGAAAGAGGCATCACCATAGCCGTGGCGCACGTGGAATACCAGACCGACAAGAGGCATTACGCGCATATAGACTGCCCGGGGCACGCTGACTACATCAAGAACATGATCACGGGCGCGGCGCAGATGGACGGCGCCATACTGGTGGTATCGGCCGCGGACGGCCCGATGCCGCAGACCAGGGAGCACATCCTGCTGGCCAGGCAGGTCAACGTACCGGCGATAGTGGTGTGCATGAACAAGGTCGACATGGTGGACGACCCGGAACTCTTGGACCTTGTGGAGCTGGAGATCAGGGAGCTTCTGAACAAGTACGAGTTTCCCGGGGACGACACGCCGATAATCAAAGGCAGCGCGCTGAAAGCGATGCAGGCCAAGGGCGACCCGAACAACGCGGACTGCAAGTTCCTCGGCGAGCTTATGGACGCGGTGGACAGTTTTGTGCCGACACCGACGAGGGACACGGATAAACCGTTCCTGATGCCGGTGGAAGACGTATTCAGCATCACGGGAAGAGGCACGGTGGGCACCGGCAGGATAGAAAGGGGCCAGGTGAAAGTCGGCGAGGAAGTGGAGATAGTGGGTCTTGGCGATACTAAGAAGACCACTGTCACCGGCGTTGAGATGTTCCGCAAGCTTCTTGATTCAGGCCAGGCGGGTGACAACGTGGGTATTCTCTTGAGGGGCATAGAGAAGAAGGATCTTGAGAGAGGCCAGGTGCTGGCGGCTCCGGGATCGATCACTCCGCACACGAAGTTCAAGGCGGAAGTATACATATTGAGTAAGGAAGAAGGCGGCAGGCACACTCCGTTCTTCAACGGCTACAGGCCGCAGTTCTATATCAGGACTACGGACGTGACGGGAGTCGCGAAGCTTCCTGAAGGCACGGAGATGGTCATGCCGGGCGACAATGTTACGATAGAGGTGGAGCTTATAACCCCGGTGGCGCTGGAGAAGGAGTTAAGGTTCGCGATAAGGGAAGGCGGACACACTGTGGGCGCCGGTATAATATCGGAGGTAATAACGTAGTCGCTAGTTTCTAGTCGCTTGTCGCTAGTGCGGACAAGCGACAAGCGACTAAATAAGGAGATAGACGAGGAAAAATGGCTAAGAAGTCTAAACCGTCAAAGATCAGGTTAAAATTGAAGTCGTTCGATCACAAGCTGCTTGATGTGTCGATGGGGGAGATCACGGAGACCGTCAGGAAGACAGGCGCGGCCATAATAGGCCCGGTGCCTTTGCCGACAAAACGGGAAGTGTACACGGTCCTAAGGTCACCGGTCATCGACAAAAAGTCACGTGAACAGTTCGAGCTTAAGACGCACAAGAGGCTTCTTGACATTATGGACCCGACGTCAAAGACGATAGACGCTTTGCGTAAGCTGGACCTTCCGGCGGGTGTTGATGTGGAGATAAAGTGACCGGTGCTGTTAATTAGCAGCCAAGTTCGATAGAGATAGAGGTGGAAATGATTCCAGGGTTATTGGGAAAAAAGATAGGGATGACGCAGATCTTCGCCGCAGACGGCACAAGGGTGCCGGTAACGGTCCTTAAGGTAGGACCCTGCACCGTGCAGGCGGTAAAGATCGCGGAAAAAGACGGGTACAACGCCGTGCAGATGGGGTTTGATGACACAAAGGAAAAAAGCCTGAACAAGCCGCAGAGGGAGTATCTGAAAGCGAAAAAGCTTAAACCCAAAAGATTCGTGGGGGAGATGAGATACACGGAAGCGCCCGATGTGAAGGTCGGCGATGAATTGACCAACAAGATATTCCAGGAAGGCGATTTTGTCGATGTCACCGGCGTTTCAAAGGGCAAGGGTTTCCAGGGCGGAGTAAAACGGCACAAGTGGGCGGGCGGGCCTGAAAGCCACGGTTCCATGTCGCACCGCGCTCCGGGTTCAATAGGGTCCAGTTCTTATCCCTCAAGAGTGTTCAAGGGGCTGCGCATGGCGGGTCATATGGGTAATGCCACCAGCACCGCGCAGAATCTCGAGGTCGTCCTTGTGGATGCGGAGAATGACACGATCGCCGTCAAAGGGGCGGTCCCCGGCGCGAACGGCAAATATGTTACCGTGAGATACGCCCTGAAAAAACCGGTAGCGCCGCGCAAAGCGGAAGAGGCCGCTGAAGCCGAGGCTGCCGAGTCGGAAAAGAAGGAATAAGAAATGGCGGAAATTAGCACTAGATTACCGGTTCATGACCATAAAGGAAAAGTTGTCGACAACATCCAGCTTGATAAGGAACTGTTCGACGGCTTTGTGAATAAAACGCTTTTGTACGAAGCCAAGAAGATGTACGAGGCCAACATGCGCCAGGGGACCTTATCGGCCAAGACCAGGGCCGAGGTCGCCGGCGGCGGGGCGAAACCATGGCGCCAGAAGGGCACCGGCCGCGCCCGTGTCGGTTCCAGCAGGAACCCGATATGGAGGCACGGCGGGGTGGCGTTCCCGCCGAAACCGCGTGATTTCAGTTATTCTATGCCGAAAAAAGCGCTGAAGCAGGCCCTTTTGTCCAGCCTGAACGCGAGGCTGTCGGAACAGCGCATAAAGGCCATCGTACGTATAGAGCTGGAAGGCCCGAAGACCGGCGCGGTGAAGGATATCCTTGACCACCTGAAGGTGGAGGACAAGACGCTGCTTGTAGTGGACGCGCTTGCGGACAATGTAAGGCTTTCCGCGCGCAATATAAAAAAATTGACCCTGATGGAGGGAAGGAACGTCAACGCCAGGGACGTTCTTCTGAACGAGAATATAGTCATAGAAAAAGAGGCTTTTGAGAAATTAGCCGAGAGGTTGAAATGAAGGCATCGCATGACGTCATAAAGAACATGATACGGACCGAAAAAGGGTCGGACCTTTTGACGCAGAACAAGTATCTTTTTAGGGTGGACAGAAAGGCAAACAAGATAGATATCAAGAGATCCGTTGAGGACATATATAAAGTGAAAGTAAAGGCGGTCAACATCATTAACGTCGCCGGGAAGAAAAAACGGGTGAGGTACCACGAGGGAATGACATCTTCGTGGAAAAAGGCGATCGTTACGCTGGCCCCTGACAGCAGAATAGAGGTAACATAAAATGGGACTCAGGAAATTAAAACCAAGAACGCCGGCGACAAGGCACGCGATCATCTCGGATTTCAGCGAGATCACGCGGTCAACTCCGGAAAAATCCCTGACCAGGTCCTTGCGCAAGACGGGCGGGCGCAATTGCTACGGCCGCATGACCGTGACCTCGAAGGGCGGAGGGCACAAGAGACGGTACCGTTTGATAGATTTCAGGTACATGAAAAAAGGCATCAGCGGGACCGTGGAATCAATAGAATACGACCCCAACCGTTCGGCACGTATCGCGCTGGTCGCTTATAACGACGGGGATAAGTCATACTTGATAGCCCCGGACGGCCTGAGAGTGGGTGCTAATGTCCAGTGCGGGCCTGAAGTCAAGGTCGAGATCGGCAATGCCATGCCGCTTAAATACGTTCCGATCGGGTCAGAGGTCTATTGTGTCGAACTTGACCCCGGAAAAGGCGCCAGGATAGCCAGGTCCGCGGGTAATAACGCCATAGTTGACGCAAAGGACGGCTCCAACATACACCTGCGTATGCCGAGCGGCGAAGTCCGGCTTGTCAGGGATGACTGCTACGCTTCTATCGGGAAGGTAGGTAACGCCGATCATGAGGGTATTTCCATAGGAAAAGCGGGCAGGTCAAGGCATATGGGCAGACGTCCGAAGTCAAGGGCCGTTGCCAAGAACCCGGTGGACCATCCCATGGGCGGCGGTGAGGGAAAGTCATCGGGCGGCAGGCATCCATGCACCCCCTGGGGCAAAATAACCAAGGGGCTTAAAACGCGCAATAAGAGGAAAGCATCGAGCGCTAAAATAATAAAACGACGGAGGAAGTAATATATGTCACGGTCAGTTAAAAAAGGGCCTTTTGTTGATGCGAAGCTTTTGAAAAAAGTGGACAGGATGCTGGACAGCGGCGGCAAAAAACCGATAAAGACATGGTCAAGAAGATCGGTCATCATGCCGAATTTCGTGGGATTGACCATATCCGTGCATAACGGCAAAAAATTCTTCCCGCTGTTCATAACCGAGGCCATGGTCGGCCACAAACTGGGCGAATTCGCCCCGACCAGAACGTTCAGGGCGCACGGCGCCGCGACGAAGGTCTCGCTCGAGAAGACATAAATCCGTGACCCGTCGTCCGTGTCACGTGTCACGAGCGACGAGACACTTGATTAAAAATAAGATTGAATGGAAAAGATAAAATGGAAACCAAGAGAGCAGAAGCAAAATATGTGAGGATAGCGCCCCGCAAGGTCAGGCTGGTCGCCGATCTTATCAAGGGCAAGAGCGTGGAAGAAGCTAACTATATCCTGGACAATGTAAATAAAAGGGCGGTGGCGCCCCTGAAAAAGGTCCTCAATTCGGCCTTTGCGAACATCAACCATAACAGGCAGGAAAAGTTCCTGTCGAAGGACACTTTTATATCGACCGTAAAAGCTACCGAGGGACCGATGCTGAAGCGCTACAGGGCGGCGACAATGGGCCGTGCGACATCTATCAGGCACAGGACCGCCCATATAAGCATAGAGCTCAGGGCAGAGGCCGTCGGTGCCGGTAAAATGAAAAAGAAGAAAAAGGCGAGGAGCAAGAAATAATGGGTCAAAAAGTCAATCCGATCAGTTTCCGCTTGGGTTCAACCCGCGACTGGAATAGCCGCTGGTTCGCGACAAAGTCGGAATTCGCGGGCAAGCTGCTGCAGGATCACGCGATCCGGAAGGTGATCGAAAAGGAACTGCAGACGGCGTCCGTATCGCATGTGGACATAGAACGCGCCAGCAACAGAGTGCGGGTCATAATACATTCAGGGCGCCCCGGCATGGTCATAGGCCGGAAAGGAGTGCAGATAGAGAAGCTGAAAGAACAGGTCCAGGAGATAGTGGGCGACCAGAACAAAGTCTTTATTGACATCAAAGAAGTGCCCAATCCGGCGCTGGACGCGAAGATCACCGCCGATAACATCGCTTTCCAGCTGGTAAAGCGCGTCGCTTTCCGACGGGCGATGAAAAAAGCCATACAGACTCACAGGGACGCCGGGGGACTCGGGATAAAGATAAAATGCTCAGGCCGCCTGGGAGGCGCTGAAATAGCGAGGTCCGAGGGGTACAAATGGGGCAAGATACCGCTTCAGACGATACGCGCCGACATAGATTACGGCTTTTCGGAAGCCAGGACCACCTACGGCATAATAGGGATAAAAGTTTGGATCTACAGAGGGGATAAACTTAATACCGGTCCGGTCGTCGAAGCGGAACAGAAAAAAGGTAAAGCAGCGAAAAAAGCAACAGAGGAGTAACGATCTATGGCTTTGATGCCTAAAAGAGTAAAGTTCAGAAAACAGCAGAGGGGACGCCGTAAGGGCAAGAGCTATTCCGCGTCCACTTTGAATTTCGGGGAATTCGGCCTGAAGGCCATGGAAAGCGCCTGGCTGACGGACAAGCAGATAGAAGCCGCCAGGGTGGCGCTCATGCGCCATACCGGCAGGGCGGGTAAACTCTGGATACGCATGTTCCCGGATAAACCTTATACAAAACAGGCCGCGGAAACGCGTATGGGTAAAGGAAAAGGGTCGCCCGCGGGGTGGGCGGCTGTCGTGCGCAAGGGACGCGTCCTTTTTGAGCTTGAGGGCATACCGCATGACATGGCGAAAGAAGCTTTCAGGTTGTCCGCGCACAAGCTGTCGATCAAGACGAAATTTGTGTCAAGGGGAGGGCAATCTTGAAGCCAACTGAGATAAGGAACATGACCGCGGCGGAAATAGAGCATAGACTGATAACGCTCAAGGAACAGTTTTTCAACACCAGGGCGGAAGCCGTCAGCGGCCGCATGGAAAGGCCCAGCAGGTTCAGGCTTTTAAAGCGTGATATAGCCAGGTGCTATACGATCTTAAAGGAGAAGCAAAGTGGAAAGCGGTAAACCTATAAAAAAAACAGTGGTCGGTGTGGTCGTGAGCGATAAGATGGACAAGACCATAGTCGTGAGAAAGGAAATACACAGGAGGCACCCCATATACAGGAAATTCGTCAAAGAGTACAGGAAGCTTAAGGCGCATGACGAGAAGAACGAGGCGGGGATGGGTGACCTGGTGAAGGTGGAGGAAACACGGCCCCTTTCAAAGGATAAATACTGGCGGCTCGTGAAGATCATCGAGAAAGCGCAGAAGGGATAACTACGATGCTTATAATGGGAAGTATTCTGGATGTTGCCGATAACAGCGGTGCTAAAAAAGCCGCGATGATAGGCGTCATCGGCAGGTCGGGCAGACGCATCGCCGAAATAGGGGATGTGATAACCTGCAACATAAAGGAATCCACCCCCACCGCGGAAGTGAAAAAAGGTCAGGTCGTCCGTGGCGTAGTGGTGCGTACGGCTTACCCGATAGCGCGCAAGGACGGGACGATCCTCAGGTTCGACAATAACGCCGTGGTGATAATAGACAAGGACGGCAACCCGCGGGGGACGCGCGTGTTCGGCCCGGTGGCGAGGGAGTTGCGCAGAAAGAATTTCATGAAGATAATCTCGTTGGCGCCAGAGGTCATTTAGCTCAAGGAAGGGGCGGCGGATGTTACGCTTAAAAAAGAACGATACGGTAAAGATATTGGCCGGCAAGGATAAAGGTAAAACGGGCAAAATACTCAGGGTGGATACCGCCAAAGGCAGAGCCATAGTGCAGGGGGCGAATTTCACCAAGAAACACGCCCGGCAGACCAAACAGGAAGAAAAGGCGGGCATCATACACAGGGAAGCTTTTATACGGCTGTCCAACCTGGCGATAGTCTGCAAGGGCTGCAACCGCCCGACCCGCGTGGGAGCGGACATACTGAAAGACGGCAGCAAAGTGCGCTACTGCAAAAAATGCAAAGAGGTACTTTAAAGATGGAAAAGGCAAGACCAAGACTCAGAGAAGAATATGAGAAAAGGATAGTGCCGGAACTGATGCAGAAATTCGGGTACAAGAACAGGATGCAGGTCCCGCGCCTTGAAAAGATCATCGTGAACACGGGCATAGGCGAAATGGCCCACCAGAAGGACCTGATAGATCCTATAAGGGACGAGCTTGCCCTGATAACGGGACAGAGGCCTTCCTTAAGAAAGGCCAAGAAATCCATATCGAATTTCAAGATAAGACAGGGGTCGGCGGTCGGGTACAAGGTCACCCTGCGCAAGGCGCGCATGTATGAGTTCCTGGACAGGCTTGTTAATTTCGTGATACCCAGGATCAGGGACTTCAGGGGTGTTTCAACGTCGGCGTTCGACGGACAGGGCAATTACACCCTGGGGATAAAAGAACAGACCATATTCCCGGAGCTGGAGCTGGACAAGATACCTATGAGCCACGGCCTGGATGTTTGTTTTGTCACGTCCGCCAGGACCAAAGAGGAAAGCATGAGCCTGCTTGAAGGTTTTGGCATGCCGTTCGCGAAGAAATAAAAAGAGGGAATCTTTATGGCAAAAAAAGCACTGATAGAGAAATCAAAAAGGCCGCCGAAATACAGCACCAGAGTGATCACCAGGTGCCAGATATGCGGCAGGAAAAAGGGATATTTAAGAAAATTCAAATTATGCCGTATCTGCTTCAGGGAACTGGCGTCACGAGGCGATATTCCGGGCATGAGAAAAGCAAGCTGGTAGGGAGACGATAAAATGAGTGTTACAGATTTGATCGCGGATCAGTTGACAGTAATAAGGAACGCCATAGCGGTGCGCAAGAAGACCGTTATCATAAAAAGGTCCAGGGTCCTCGAAGGCATCATGGAGATAATCAAAAAAGAAGGCTTTATAGAGAACTATAAGGTCATGGAGGACAAAAAACAGGGCATGATAAAGGTTTATCTTAAGTACCTGGATGACGGAACGCCGGTGATGGAGGCCCTTCAAAGGATATCAAAACCGGGTCTGCGGGAGTATGTGCCGGCGAAAAAGGTCAAAAGCGTCATGGGCGGTGTGGGGGTAGCGATCATTTCCACGAACAAGGGGCTACTGACGGATAAAGAGGCCAGGGAACTCGGCGTCGGCGGCGAAATGATCTGTCAGATTTCGTAGGTCGCAGATAGCAGGTGGTAGGTCGTAGAGATAATGATTATAGCGGTTGAGGAGAGGATAAGATGTCAAGAGTAGGCAGGAGAGCTATAAATATACCGGGCGGCGTCAAGGCTGAGGCCAGCGACGGCAAGGTGAAGATCGAGGGCAAAGGCAAGACGCTGGAATACACCGTCCCCAAGGGTTTCGGCGTGGAGATAAATGACAACAAGATCGTTGTTTCGAGGCCCTCCGACCTTAAAAAGGACAGGGCCATGCATGGGACGATACGCAGTCTGCTGCAGAATATGATAATAGGCCTGACGGCCGGTTTTGAAAAAAAACTGTCGATACAAGGCGTGGGGTACAAGGCCAAGGTCAGCGGGAAAAAACTCGTTCTGGATATAGGTTTTTCACACAGCGTGGATTTCGTGCCCCCCGCGGATATTACGATCGAAACGCCCAGCCCGACGGAGATAGTTATCAAAGGCATAGATAAGCAGAAGGTCGGTGAGGCGGCGGCGGAGATAAGAGAGAACTATAAACCCGAACCGTATAAAGGCAAGGGGATCAGGTACCATGGCGAGTATGTGAGGCATAAACAGGGCAAGAGCATCGCATAATTAAGGATAAAGGTTGAGGAAATGGATAAGATAGCCAGAAGGAACAGACGAAAAAAAACGATAAGGAACAAACTTTTCGGCACGGCGGAGCGCCCGCGCATGAGCGTTCATAAGAGCAACAGGGATATATATGTGCAGATCATCGATGACATCAGCGGGACGACATTGTGCGGCATGTCCACCAAGGCGCTTGCGGCAAAAGATAAAAAGTCGGCGAATACGCGCAAGAACGTGAATTTCGCCATACGCCTGGGCGAGGAAGTGGCTAAGACAGCGGTTTCCAAAGGCATCAGAAAAGTGGCCTTTGACAGGTCGGGTTACCGTTACCACGGCGTCGTGAAGACCCTTGCTGACGCGGCAAGGAAGCATGGTCTGGAATTCTAAGCGGGAGGATAAATGGTCAAGGAAGAGAAAGAAAAACAGGAACAGCAGCAGCAGGAAGAAAAAGCCCCGGAACAGGAACTAGAGACCGCGCCCGAAGCGGGCGAACAGGAAGAGGCCGGTCAGGTCCTTGATAAAAGGACGGTAAAAAAAGCGGTAACGGAGACAGGCGAACGGGTCGTAAGGATAAGCAGGGTATCCAAGGTAGTCAAAGGCGGCAAGAATTTTTCTTTCAGCGCGCTGGTCGTCGCGGGTGACGGGAACGGTCAGGTGGGTATAGGCCTGGGGAAATCCAACGAGGTGGTCGACGCCATAAGAAAAGGTTCGGCGAAGGCGAAAGGCAATTATATAAAGGTCCGCATGAGCGGGGATACAATACCGCACGAGATAATAGGGAAATTCAAGGCTTCCAGGGTGCTCATGAAACCCGCGGCCGCGGGCACCGGAGTTATCGCCGGAGGGCCGGTGAGAGCGCTTTGTGACGCGGCAGGCATACGCAACATACTCACGAAAAGCCTTGGTTCGCGCAACCCGGTCAACGTAGTGAAGGCCACGATGGACGGCTTCAAAAAACTGAGGATCGAAAGGATAAGTTAATAAATAACAGGTGAAAAGAATGGCTAAAGGTAAAGAAAAAACAGCGATTTTGAAGATAGAGGATATAACAAAACCCCGTGGCAACAAGAAAAAAGGCAAACGCAGGGGCAGGGGCATAGGTTCGGGCCGGGGTAAGACCAGCGGCCGCGGCCACAAAGGCGCCAAAGCAAGGACCGGCGGCGGACATTATAATCCCGGGTTCGAAGGCGGACAGATGCCGCTTATAAGGCGCGTGCCCAAGAGGGGCTTTACCAATAAATGGCGCAGGGAATGGAGCGTTATAAACATAGACACGCTCCAGAAGGCCGGTTTTATAAAGGACGGGGCGGTCGTAGACAGGGAGCTTCTGTGTTCCCAAAAGGTCCTGAAAAAGAAAAGGCTGCCCTTCAAGGTCCTCGGAAAAGGAAGTCTCAGTAAATCCATAACCGTGAAAGCCAATGCTTTTTCCGAAAGCGCCAGGGCCGCGATAGAAAAAGCCGGAGGGAAGACCGAAATAGTGCCGGTGCCGCCCGCCGCGCAGGACAAACAGGTTGAGGGAAGGTAACAAGTGTTTCTGGAATCATTTTCGAATATTTTCAAGATCCCTGATCTAAAAAAAAAGGTTTTATTCACGCTTGGTTTGATCGCCATATACCGTATCGGGGCCTTTGTCCCGACGCCGGGTATAGATGGCATAAAACTGGCGCAGTTCTTTGACAATATCGCAAGGACCCAGGGAGGAACGCTGTTCGGGATCATGAACATGTTCTCCGGCGGCGCCATGCAGAAGCTTACGATCTTCGCGCTGGGGATCATGCCGTACATCTCGGCTTCGATCATACTGCAGCTTTTGACCACGGTCATACCAGCGCTTGAGAGGCTTGCCAGGCAGGGAGAAGAAGGTCGGAAGGTGATAACGCAGTACACGAGGTATGGCACCATAATACTTTCCGTGATACAGTCGTTTTTTATCGCTTTGTGGCTGGAGAACCCCGCTCATTTTCAGGGCATGCAGATCGTCGAGAACCCCGGATTGTGGTTCCGCATATTGACGGTCATAACACTCACCACCGGCACCGCTTTTATCATGTGGCTGGGGGAACAGATACAGGAAAAAGGCATCGGCAACGGCATCTCCCTGATCATAACGGCCGGTATCATCTCCAGGCTGCCCGCGGCTGTCATACAGCTTATTTCGCTGGCGACCCCGGGGACTCAGGGGCAGGCCCAGATAGACCCGTTCAAGATCATCTTCCTGGCATTCATGTTCGTGGCGGTCATAGTCGGCGTCGTGCTTATTACGCAGGGGCAGAGGAAGATACCGATACAGTACGCGAAGAGAATCGTCGGCAGGAAGATATACGGCGGCAGGAGCACGTATATACCGCTCAGGGTCAACCAGAGCGGCGTCATACCGATCATATTCGCGCAGTCGATAATACTTTTTCCGGCTACTATCGCCGGGTTTGTCCAGCACAGGGCGCTGCAGAGCGTGGCGAGCTCCCTGATGATGGGCCGCCCCGCGTATTACGTAGTATATTCGCTTCTCATAATGTTCTTCTGTTATTTTTACGCGGCGATAACGTTCAACCCTGTGGACATGGCCAATAACATGAAGAGGTTCGGGGGGTTCGTGCCGGGGATACGGCCGGGCAAACAGACGGCGGAATATCTCGACTTTGTCATGACGCGCATCACTTTACCCGGCGCCGTTTTTCTTACGATAATAGCTATCCTGCCGACAGTCATAAGCACCCAGATGGGGATACCGTTCCTTGTAGCCAGTTTTTTCGGCGGCACGGGCCTTCTGATCGTGGTGGGTGTGATGCTTGATACTATGCGGCAGATAGAATCACATATGCTCATGCGCCATTACGAAGGTTTTATGAAAAAGGGCAGGGTCAAGGGGCGCATGGCATGATGACTGAAAAGCAGGGGATAAATGTGGTCCTTCTGGGCCCCCCGGGCGCCGGAAAAGGAACACAGGCGGATCTTTTAAAGAAAGCATACGGTCTTCTTCATGTTTCAACGGGCGACATGCTCCGTGAGGCGGTGGCGGAGGGAAGCGGGACCGGCAAAGAGATACAGAAATATATGAACGCGGGCGAGCTTGTGCCGGATGCTATTGTGACAAAGGGCGTGATAGAGAGGATAAAAAAACCCGATGCCGCCGGCGGCATGATCCTTGACGGATATCCCCGCAACCGGACCCAGGCCGAATCGCTCGACAAGGCGCTTGATGCCGAGGGCAGGGCGATTGATATAGTGCTCTACATGAAGACTTCGGAAGATGTGGCCGTGAAAAGGCTTTCGGGCAGGAGGGTATGCCCGGAATGCGGGAAAAATTACCATGTCACGAATATCCCGCCTAAAAAAGAAGGCATATGCGATACATGCGGCGTACGGCTGGTGCAGCGAGAAGACGATAATCCCGAAACGGTGAAGAACCGTTTTGTGGTATATCAGGAAAGAACGAAGGACCTTATTGATTATTACCGGGAGAGGTCATTGCTGTGTGAAGTTGACGGCGACCTCCCGGCGGAAAAGCTTTTTGACGACATAGGCGCTCTTTTTCAAAAAGAAGGTTTGGTGGATGACCGTCCTGAGGACTAAAGAGGACACCCGTAGGATCAGAGAGGCGGGCAGGATAGTTAAAGAAGTCCTTGCCCTGCTGAAAAAGAGGATACGCGAAGGGGTGTCCACCGCGGAGCTGGACAGGGAAGCGGAGGATCTCATCCGTGCGAATGAAGCTGAACCCGCGTTCAAGGGGTATAAAGGGTATCCGGCGACGATATGCGCGTCAGTTAACGAGGTCGTGGTCCACGGGATACCTTCTGGGGATATAGTGCTCAGAACGGGCGACATTATAGGTGTTGACGTAGGCGTCAAAAAGAACGGTTTTTTCGCGGATGCCGCGAGGACCTTTGCCGTCGGGCGCGTGGATACCGCGGCCAGGCGGCTTATCGAAGTCACCAGGGAATGCCTGGAGGCGGGAATAGCCCAGGCGGTCGAGGGCAACCGGGTATCGGATATATCCAATGCCATACAGATGACCGCTCAAAAAGCGGGTTTTAAAGAGGTCAGGAAATTCGTGGGTCACGGCATAGGCCGCAACCTTCACGAGGCCCCGGAAGTGCCTAACTGGGGCGAAAAAGGCAAGGGACCGGAACTCAAAAAAGGTCTGCTGCTGGCGATAGAACCCATGATAAACATGGGGACCAGGGATATAGATATTTTAGATGATGGATGGACCGCGGTGACCAGGGATGGGAAACTGTCGGCCCATTTCGAGGAAACGGTCATAGTGGGCCTGAAAAAAGCGGAGATAATAACATGAGTCCAAAAGAGGAAGCGATTGTTTCGATAGGTGAAATAGTCGAATGCTTGCCTAACGCTATGTTCAGGGTAAAACTGGAGAACGGGCACATGGTCCTGGCGCATGTTTCGGGGAAGATGCGGATGTATTTCATACGCATAGTGCCGGGAGATAAGGTTACGATAGAGCTTTCCCCTTATGATCTTACAAGGGGAAGGATAATCAAAAGAGAGGGTTAAACAATGAAGGTCAGGCCCAGCGTGAGGAAAATATGCACTAATTGTAAGATAGTGCGCAGAAAAGGTGTAGTAAGGGTGATATGCAAAGACCCTAAACATAAACAGAAACAGGGATAAGTTCGTGACTCGTGTCCCGTGGCCCGTTTATACGAGCGACGAGCGACGAGCGACGAGCGACGAAATAAGGAGTAAACAATAATGCCGAGAATACTGGGTATAGATATACCGAACGAGAAGCGCGTGGAGATAGCGCTGACATATATTTACGGGATAGGCAGAGCAAGGTCCAACAAGATACTTGATGAAGCGGGCGTTTCGCCGGACAAAAGGGCGAAGGACCTCAGCGATCAGGAAGTCAATGTGATCACGCGGATCATCCAGGAAAGCTATCAGGTCGAGGGCGACCTCCGCAGGGAGCAGACGGCCAATATAAAAAGGCTCATGTCCATAGGCTCATACAGGGGGTTCAGGCACAAACGGAATCTTCCCGTACGCGGACAGAGGACACGCACCAATGCCAGGACGCGCAAAGGCCCCAAAAAGACCGTAGGCGTTTACAAGGAAAAGGCGCAGAAAAAAGCGGCGCCGGCGCAAGAATAAAATCTAAAGAGAGGTAGAAAGTGCAAAAAAGCCCAAAAACGAGAAAAAAGAAAAAAGTAATACGTAAAATAGCCGAGGGAAAAATATTCGTCCACGCGACCTTTAATAACACGATAGTTACGGTCGCGGATACCGATGGAAAGGTCATCTGCTGGAGCTCTCCGGGGATAGTGGGATTCAAGGGGTCCAGGAAATCCACCCCGTTCGCGGCAAGCGTGGCGGCGAAAGACGCCGCAAAAAAGGCAAAAACGCACGGGTTGAGGGATGTTGAAGTGTTCGTGAAAGGGCCCGGGGCGGGGAAAGAAAGCTCGGTCAGGAGCATAAGGTCAGAGGGCCTGAACGTAAAGACAGTGACGGATCTTACGCCTTCACCGCATAACGGGTGCAGGCAGAAAAAGCGCAGGAGAATATAAAAGAGGTAACGGTTAGGGTAACGAAGCCCGTATCGGTTAAGGTAACGTTAGACGTAATCGAATAACGAAACGGGCGTCGTAACCGAAACCTATAAACGATAGGAGATAGGTTAAATGGCGAGAATAACATCAGCATCATGTCGTCTTTGCCGCAGGGAAGGCGAGAAATTGTTTCTGAAAGGCACCAAGTGCAGTACGGCGAGCTGTTCCTTTATGAAAAGAGAGTACGCACCGGGGCAGCACGGAAAGACCGGCAGGAGGGGCAAACCTTCCAACTACTCTATACAGCTGAGGGAAAAACAGAAAGCGAAGAGGATATACGGGATACTTGAAAAACAGTTCAAGAATTATTTTAAGAAAGCCGAAAAGTCCAAGGGGGCTACGGGTGAGATCCTGCTGCAGCTTCTGGAAAGGCGGCTTGATAACGTGATATTCAGGGCCTGTTTCGCGACATCACGCCCCGAAGCGCGGCAGATGGTGGGCCACGGCTCAATCAGGGTCAACGGCCGCAAGATCAACATCCCGTCGTACCTTGTCAAGACGGGGGATGAGATAACGGTCGCGGGCAGGGACACGCGTCTTAAGGCCGTCAAAGAGACCGCCAAGGTGCTGGAAGGCCGGAGCACTCCGGAGTGGCTTGAGGTCTCGGCTGAGAGCCTGGCCGCTAAGGTGACGAGGCTGCCGGAGAAAAAAGATATAGGGGTGGCGATCCAGGAAAGTCTGATCATCGAATTGTATTCCAAATAAGGGGTCAGGGCGAATCAAGGAGGATAAACGCGATGGCGATGAAATTGAAAAGTTTCGAATTACCAAAACGGATAACTTTTGACGAAAAGTCATACACCCCGGTGTACGGAAAGATCACCGCGGAGCCTTTTGAAAAAGGGTATGGCATAACTATCGGGAACTCGCTCAGGAGAGTGCTGTTGTCGTCGATAGAAGGCACTGCCGTGACCAAGATCAAGATTAACGGCGCGCTACACGAGTTCTCGACGATAAAGGGCGTGTATGAGGACGTCCCGCAGCTTATAATGAACATCAAGAAACTGGTGCTGAAGTCCCATTTTAAGAGCCCGAAGCCGATGCTGCTCAGCGTCAAGAAAAAAGGCGAGGTCACGGCAAAGGACATCAAGTGCGATGAGACCGTGGAGATAATGAACCCCGATCATCACATAGCCACGCTGACGGATAATGTCAAACTCGAGATCGAGTTCCAGGTTGGCAGAGGCAGGGGGTATGTCCCGGCTGAACGGAACAAATCGTCCAACGATCCCATCGGGGTGATAGCGGTAGATTCGCTGTTCTCGCCCGTAACGAGGGTCAATATAGACAGCGAGAACACCAGGGTGGGGCACATAACCGATTATGACAAACTGATACTCGAGGTCTTTACCAACGGTAGTATGGAGCCCAAGGACGCCGTTCTATACGCGGCCAACATATTGCAAAGGCACCTTGACGTGTTCCTCAGCATAGGAAAACTGCCGGAAGAGATAGAAGAAGAGGAAGAAGAGACCAAGGAGAAAAAAGAACTGTTCAAAAAACTGGCAAAACCGATCTCCGAACTGGAACTCTCCGTCAGGAGCTCCAACTGCCTCGCCGAAGCCAGCATCCGCACTATCGGCGAGCTGGTGGTAAAAAAAGAGACGGAGATGCTCAAGTACAAGAACTTCGGCAAAAAATCGCTGAACGAGATCAACGATGTGCTGTCATCCATGGGCCTGCATCTCGGCATGGAGATAGAAAAAGAGGAAGAGGGCGAATAGGAATAAGAGGTACTTATGAGACATAGAAAGAAAAAAGGAAGATTAGGGCGGCGGACGAGCTGGCGCAAGGCTACTTTAAAAAGCCTGGCCAACGACCTTTTTACATATCAGCGGATCGAGACCACTATGGCCAAGGCCAAGGCGCTGAGGGGTTACGCTGAACCGCTGATAACGCTGGCCAAGAAAAACCCGGGTTCGGTGACCGCGAGAAGACGGGCGTTCCGGAAACTCTGCGACAAAAGCGTGGTCAAAAGCCTGTTCGAAGAGCTCGCCCCCCTGTATAGGGACGTACCCGGCGGGTACACGCGTATAATGGCGCTGGGCAACAGGAAAGGCGACGGCGCGCAGATGGCCATAATGGAGCTTACAAAGAGGACCGTCTCCGATGTGGAGCTTCTCGGCGCCGAAAAGAAGAAAAAGGAAAAGCCTAAAAAGAGAACAGCTGAGAAGAAGGAAGAAGCGAAGAAGGCCGTAAAGAAGCCCGGGAAGAAAGCTGAAGAGAAAAAAGAAGAAGAGGCAGAGAAAAAGGCGCACGCGGCACCTGAAGTTGACTTTGACGAAAAGGAAAAGCGCGCCATTGTCGATATCGAGAGGGAAAAAGCGAAGACCGAACAGAAGAAGATCACCAAGAAGGGCGGCTTTTTCAGGAGATTTCAAAGAAAATCGATGGGATAAACCATTCCCGTTCCTTTCATCTGCTCACAACACCAGCCGGGGTGATATAGAATGAGCGCTGATCTGACGCCGATGATGCGGCAGTATCTGGAAATCAAGCAGCAGAACAAGGGCTCCATACTTTTTTTCCGGCTCGGCGATTTTTATGAGATGTTCTTCGAGGACGCTGTTGAAGCCAGCCGCGTACTCCACATCACCCTCACCTCCCGCGGTAACATCAAAGGTTCCAAGGTGCCGATGTGCGGCGTTCCGCACCATGCCGCCGATAACTACATAGCCAGGCTGATCCGCAGCGGGCGCAAGGTCGCGATATGCGAACAGGTGGAAGAGCCCGGCCCCGGAAAAAAGATCGTCGATCGCCGGATCACCAGGATAGTCACGCCGGGCACTTTTATGGCGGACGAGGTCCTGGACTCCGCGGTCACCAACTACATCCTCGCTTTCAACGCCGGGCCGGACAGGTACGGCCTCGCCTACGCCGACATATCCACGGGCGAGTTCAAGGTCACGGAACTTGATAATAAAGAAGATCTTTTTTCGGAATTATATAAGATATCGCCCGCGGAATGCCTCGTGCCCGAAAGTTTCTCGAAGAGCAGGGATTTCAATCAGTTCAACGAGGTCAACCTCGGCGTTGTCACCGCGAGCGACGACTGGATGTTCGACCATAAACTGTCCGTGGAGGAAATAAAACGGCATTTCGAAGTGGAAAGCCTTGAGGGTTTCGGATGCCATGACCTGCCCGGCGCCGTCGGCGCCGCCGGGGCTCTTTTAAGATACCTTAAAGACACCCAGAAATCCCGCCTGAACAACATCGACGTCATCTCCACTTATCATACGGGCCAGTTCATGGCCATAGACAGGAACTCGCACCGGCATCTTGAACTGGTCCAGAACCAGGAAGATCTTTCGTCCAAAAACACGCTTTTGGACGTGCTTGACAGGACAAGAACCCCCATGGGCAAGAGGATGCTCAAACGACGGATCTTAAGCCCGCTTCTCAGCGCGCCGGAGATAAAGGACAGGCTTGACGCCGTGCAGTTCTTTTACGATAACGGCGGCGGGTGCCGTGAAAAAATAAGGACCTGTCTGGGAGAGATATATGACATCGAGAGGCTCTCGAACAAGATAAGCCTCGGTACGGCCAATGCCAGGGATATGGCCGCGCTGGCGGCATCGCTTAAGAACATAAAAAAACTGCGCAGGGCCCTGGGCAGCGACGCGCCGGGGCGCCTGAAACGCGCGGCGTCCAATCTGGACGATCTTGAGGACGTGATAGGGTGGATAGAGGACTGCCTCGTGCCGGAGCCGCCGGTCGCCTCGAGGGAAGGCGGACTGGTAAAAAAGGGATATGACGCTAAACTCGATGAGCTGAAGGCCCTCGTGGCCAACGGCAAGGACTGGGTGGCGAGCCTCCAGAAAAAAGAGATCGAAAGGACCGGCATCGGCTCGCTCAAAGTGGGATTTAATAAGGTCTTCGGTTATTATATCGAGGTCACCAATACTAATCTCGGAGCCGTCCCCGCGGATTATATCCGCAAACAGACCCTTGTGAACGCCGAAAGGTACATCACCCAGGAGCTGAAAGAACAGGAATCCATGATCATAGGCGCCGAAGAGCGCAGTAAGAACATGGAATATGAGATATTCTGCCGGCTCAGGGAGAAAGTGGGAGGCCAGATCGAACGGTTGAAAAGGACAGCGGCCCATGTAGCGGAACTGGATGTGCTTTCCGGCCTCGCTGAGGCCGCCGTCGCCAACTCTTATTCGCGTCCCCGGATATCCGGCAAGAACGACCTGAAGATAGTCGACGGACGCCACCCGGTGCTGGAAAAAATACTCAAAAGCAAGGAGTTCATACCCAACGATGTAAAGATGGACGACGATGAAAACAGGGTGTTCATCATCACGGGCTCAAATATGGCCGGGAAATCCACTTACATCAGGCAGGTGGCGCTTATAACCATAATGGCTCAGATGGGGAGTTTTGTCCCCGCTAGGGAAGCTGAAATAGGCGTAGTCGACAGGGTATTCACGCGCGTAGGCGCTTCGGACAGGCTTTATAGAGGCATGAGCACCTTTATGGTGGAGATGCTGGAAACGGCCAACATACTTAACAACGCCACCAGCCGCAGTCTTATAATCCTGGATGAGATAGGCCGGGGCACAAGCACTTACGACGGCGTTTCCATAGCCTGGGCCGTGGTGGAATTCATCCACCGGCGGATACCCGGTTCCAAAGCCATGTTCGCGACCCATTATCACGAACTTACCGAACTGAGCGGTATGATACGCGGGGTGAGGAATTATCATCTGGCCGTCCAGGAATGGGGCGAGGAAGTCGTCTTCCTGTACAAGGTGAAAGAGGGCAGCTGCGACGAAAGCTTCGGCATACACGTGGCTAAGCTCGCGGGCATGCCCGCCGAGGTCGTAGGGCGTGCGCGTGATATACTTGAAAACCTTCACAGGGATTCTTTAACGGGGAACATAAGGTCGCGTTTCGCGGATAAAAATAAGAACAGGGAGAAACAGCTGGACCTTTTTGACGGCGCGCGGAGAGACCATCCCGTGATCGAAAAGATAAAGAAAGTCGACTTCAACCAGCTGACCCCCCTGGAAGCGCTTGAAAAAGTGGCGGAGTGGAGGAAAGAGATTGAAAATAAAAGTACTTAATGAGGATGTCATAGGGAAGATATCCGCTGGCGAGGTCGTGGAACGGCCCGCTTCGGTGATAAAGGAACTGGTGGAAAACTCCATGGACGCCGGCGCGGACAGCGTTGACGTGGAGATCCAGTCCGGAGGCCGGGCGCTGATAAGGGTCGCCGACAACGGCAGCGGCATGGCGCCGGATGACGCCAGGATGGCCTGCTACAGGCACGCGACCAGCAAGATCACCGACATAGCCGACCTGGAACGCGTGCGCACGCTGGGGTTCCGCGGCGAAGCGCTTGCCAGTATAGCCGCGGTCTCCCAGATGGAACTCACGAGCAGCGCGGGATCGGGAGGGGACGGCGCGTTCTTGTATCTGGAAAGCGGCCAGATCATCCGGTCCAGGCCCGCGGGCAGGGAAAGGGGCACGACGGTCGAGGTGCGCAATCTTTTTTACAATGTCCCGGCCCGGCGCAAGTTCCTGATGAAGGAATCCGCGGAGCTGGCCGAGATCATGAACGTGATCGGCAGGTTTATCGTATCTTATCCGGGGATAGAGTTCAAACTGACGCAGGGCACCAGGTGCCTTTTGCACGCGCCCCGCAACATGGACGTCCTGGGACGCATAAAACTTGTCATGGGCGGTGATGTGTCCGACCACCTGGTGCATGTGTCCGATTCGCGTGACGGCAGCAAGATCACCGGATACGTGAGCAGGCCCTCAAGCACGCGCAGGGACAGGCGCGCCCAGATGTTCTTTGTCAACGGCAGGTTCGTGAAAAGCAGGCTTTTAAGCGACATAGTGCATAACAGTTACCGCAGCATGCTTGAGAGGGGGCGCTACCCTTCGGCCGTTCTGTTCCTGGACGTCCCGCAATCCGAGCTTGATGTGAACGTGCATCCGACCAAGCTGCAGATAAAATTTGAAGACGAAAGATCCGTCAGGGATGTCATAAGCGGCGCCATAGAGAAAAAATTTGATGAGATAAAACAGGAAAAACGCGCGGCAGGACCGGACCCGGCCGTTCGTGAGGAAACCCGGGAAACAGGCGCCCGGGCGCCTGTCTTCGCGGAAGAGGAGGTGCAGACCGAGTTTTCGTATGACCTGCCGAGGACATCGGTGCGGAGCGATACGTATCTGGATAAACTCGCCCATGCTTCTCCGGCTATCCGGGCCTCTTACAGGACGGATGAGGATATTTTCCAGGTCGGGGACTGTTATATTGTCCAGATAAGGTCCGGTGAAATAACCATAACCGACCAGCACGCCGCGCACGAAAGGATACTATATGAATTTTTCAGCAAAGCCTCTGACAGTTCGCCGGTAGAGGTGCAGAACCTGCTTTTCCCCGTACGCGTCGAACTTTCCGCTTCCGAGGCGGTAATAATGAGCAAGGTGATCGAGAATTTCAGGATGATCGGTTTTCATATAGAGCCGTTCGGCGACAGATCCTATGTCGTGCAGGCGGCGCCCGCGATCCTTAAGGACCGGGACGTGAGGACCGTGATATATGACATCCTGGCCGATCTCGCGTCGGCCGCCCCGGCAAAGATCACGCAGGTGGATGAGCTTGTCAAACTGGCTTCCTGCCGCGCGGCTATAAAGGCGGGGGACCCGCTGAACGCCGAGGAGATGTTCTCGCTGCTAGGCCAGCTTCACAGATGCGAGCTGCCGTTCACCTGCCCGCACGGAAGGCCCACCGTCATCTCTATTACCGTGAGAGAGCTTGAGAAGATGTTCAGGAGGAAGTAGATGGACAAAAAACAGGCGGGCAGGATCTACAAAGGTCTTAAAAAAGAATACCCGCAAGTGACCACCGCCCTTAAGCACAACGACCCCCTTCAGCTTCTGGTCGCCACGGTGCTTTCCGCGCAATGTACCGATGAAAGGGTCAATAAAGTGACAAAGGACCTTTTTAAGAAATATAAGAAAGCCGGGGATTACGCTAAGGCGGGACAAGCGGCGTTTGAAAAAGAGATCCGGTCCGCCGGTTTCTACAGGAACAAAGCCAAAAATATCATCGCCGCGTCACGGAAGATCATCGAAGATTTCAACGGGAAAGTGCCGGATGACATGGACGATCTTATAAAACTCCCGGGAGTGGCCCGGAAAACGGCCAATATCGTCCTTTTTCACGCTTACGGTAAGAACGAGGGTATCGCCGTGGACACGCACGTGCGCAGGGTAAGCGGCCGCCTGGGATTTACGCGCAGCACGGATCCCGTGAAAATAGAACGGGACCTGATGGGACTTTTTCCAAGGAATGAATGGGGGAATGTGTCGGATCTATTGATCGCTCACGGCAGGAAGATCTGTGGAGCGCGCCGGCCACTTTGCGACGAGTGCCCGGTAAAAAAAGAATGTCCATCGGAAAAGGAGAGACGGAAATGAGAAAACTGAAACTTTTGGGCGCGCTTCTCATTATAACATCTTTATTTATAACAAGTTGCGCCAACGCTCCGACGGAAGGAAGAACGTATCTCGTGAAGAGCATAATAGACGGCGATACAATAGAACTCGCCGGCGGCAAACGCGTACGGTATATCGGGATAGACACACCCGAGACCATGAGGCGCGTGGGCGATAAATGGGTGTATTTCCCGGAACCTTACGCGCAGGCCGCGAAAGACCTTAACACTTCGCTCGTTCTCAACCAAAAAGTGAGGCTTGAATACGACGAGGATAAAGAGGACAAGTACGGCCGCCTTCTTGCTTATGTATATGTTGATGACACGATGGTGAATCTCAAGATGGTGCGCGACGGTTACGCGCTTGTCTACACGTTCCCGCCCAATGTCAAATATTACAAGAAACTTGTCGCGGAGCAGGAAACCGCCAAGGATGACCCTGCCGGCCTTTGGCGTGAAGTGGAGTCGATAGGTCCGGACGAGATCTATGACTATGAGGGATCCGTGAAGAAGGTTTGGGGGAGAGTCTCGGATATATCGTTTTCCGGCGCGGGCCTTATTATGCATTTGGAAAGGGACGGCAAGATATATATTTCCGCTTTTATCCCCCACAGGAACCTGCCGCTGTTCGAGGAGAAGGGCATAGACCCGTCCAGGGATTATATGGACAGTTTCATCGAGGTGACCGGCAAAATAGAGACCGAGCGCGGTCCCCGGGTCTACGTCGACAACCCCTCGCAGATCCAGGTGATCGAGTAGCATATTCCTGAAAAGGGCTTTTTCGGTACATTCCTACCAGGGACGTAAAATTTGCTCCAGCGGCAAATTTTACTCCCGAAAATTCTCGCAACCCCGAAAAACCCTGTTTTTCGGGGACCGAGCTTGCTCGAATTTTAGGTCCCTGTACGGAATGTCCCGAAGCGCCCTTTTAATATACGCTAAAATACATCTTTTAAG
>Ga0272444_10001447_pt1 | contig 22900 bp, 16 predicted proteins | sample SSMForm13_FD_201033 | JGI IMG/M metagenome (GOLD analysis project Ga0272444, IMG submission 201033) | Marine sediment archaeal communities from Little Sippewissett salt marsh, Falmouth, MA, United States - SSM-Form-13 | ecosystem: Environmental > Aquatic > Marine > Wetlands > Sediment ...
AGGTTCTTGCGCTGCGCCTCCGCCCGTTTGCGGTTGGTGGCATCGCTGGTTGTTATGATGGCCCCCTCGGAGAAGGGCGCTATCTTTATGTCAAGAAATTTATCCTTGTACTCCTGCTCGAGGAACTCCTTCGATACACCCGATCGGATGCATTCCCTCAACTCCTCGAACATGTTGGTTTTATGCTTCGCGGCATAATCCTTGTACATGACATCCCTGTCAATAGCGGGCAATCTGCCCCCGGACATCTTTTTCGCGAGATTGTATCCCGTGACCTTCGCCTCACGGTCCACGATGATCGTCTCGATCGGATTGTTGTCGAACAGTGCGCGGTACCGCTCCTCGCTCTCCCGCAGGGCTATCTCGGCGCGCTTGCTTTCGGTGATGTCCATCAGGGAGCACACGCTCCTCTTTGTCCCGGGAATGATCCCTACCGTTAGGAGGAGCTTTTTCAAATTCCCCTTCTTGTCGAAGGCGGAGGTCTCATATTCCGGCGGCACACCCTTTCTTTTCTTTATTCTCTTCTCATGATACCCTTTCATCTTGTCCATATCTTGCGAGGTCACGAAAGCCGTCCAGTTCACCAGGCCTTCAACTTCTTCCTTCGAATATCCGAACAACTTCTCAAAGGCGGTGTTCACCATGGAGATAGTGTTATCCTCTTCGATAATCAGCGTGGGTGTGTTGGTGTTTTCAAAGACACTCCGGTACCGTGCCTCGCTTTCCCGCAGCGCCTCTTCCGCTTTCTTGTGTGAAGTTATGTCTTTCTCGACCGTGGTTACAGCTTGTGTCCTGCCGTTCTGATCTTTGACGGGACTCAGTGTCTTCAGAAAACAGTCACCATTCTTGGCATATCGTTCGTACTGGATTGCCTTGCCTGTTTTGAATATTTGTGTCACTTTCTGAGTAAATCTTTTCGCTTCCTCCTTCGAGAGAAACTCGCCGTAGGTCTTTCCGATGATATCTTCAAGCGCAACGCCGCGCCGTGCCCGGTATCCCTCGTTCATAAAGAGGAACCGGCAGTCTCTGTCCACGAGGTACATCAGGTCGGCGGTCGATGCCAGGGAACGGTATTTTTCCTCGGATTCGCGGAGTGCGAGTTCGGCATTCCGTTTGTCACAGGCCCTGTGGATGGTCAGCAGCAGCGACTCCATCTCGTATGATTTCTGGATATAACTGTAGGCACCCAGGTTCATCGCTTCAATGGCCGTTTCCTGTGACGCATGACCGGTGAGTATGATGCATTCGGTATCGGGGGAGATCTCCTTGATCTGTTTCATCACCTCGAGGCCGGACATGTCCTCGAGCCTGAGGTCGATCAACGCAACGGCGATATCAGATGTTTTCCCCTGAAGGGTGGCCGTGGCTTCCATTCCGGTAGCGGCCGTTACGGGGTCATACCCGCCGCCGCTGAGAATATCGGAGAGGATCTTCCTGACATTGGGATCATCGTCCACTACAAGAATTCGATTTTTTCTCATTCCTTATTCCTATTCCTCTTTCTTCCAAGCTGGCAGTATCCTGCCAAGGTTTCGATAACACACTTCAGTTATTGCCTTAAACAGTTCTTCCGTCTGCAGGGGTTTGTCCAGACAAGTATGGGCGCCCATCGCAACGGCGCTACCTATCTCCTCTGTCATCTCTTTCCGGTAGCCCGTTACGAGGATCGTCATGTGAGGATGTCGCTCCCTGATTCTCCTGAGGATATCCAGACCATCGGCCCCGCCGGGTTTCATGCCCAGGAGAACCATATGAGTCTCTTTGTCGAGCCTCTTCAGTGCCTTCAGGGGATCGGTGTATGTCGCTACCGAAAAACCCTCTTCCTTGAGTATTTCCCGAACAGTTACACAAAAGTCGTGATCATCGTCCACGATGGCAATGGAGCGCTCTCTGAGAAGGGAGGAGAAGAAGGGGAGGATGGTGTTGATATCCAGCGGCTTGGGAAGTACCGCGATGGCGCCTTCCCTGAGCCCGTCCTGTACCAACCGGTCATCGGAGTAAGCCGTCATGAGGATGACCGGGAGGAGAGGGTCCCTCTTTTTGATGGTACGGCACAGTTCGACCCCGCTGACTCCCGGCATGCGGATGTCGCTCAGGACGCAGTCTATCTGTTCCTTCTCCAACGTTTCAAGGGCCTCTTGGGCCGAGTGAGCGGGGGAGGCATGGTTGCCGTCGATCCGGAGGATATCGACAAGGGTCCTGACCATCCGGCGGTCGTCATCCACAACCAGTATGTGAGCCCGTGTACTCATTATGAGTCCCCCTCCCTGGTGGGGAGTGTGACGGTGAAGGTGCTTCCCCTTCCTTCTTTGCTCCAGACCTCGATGGTCCCTCCGTTACCCTCGATCAGGTTTCGGGAAACGGCGAGACCGAGCCCGATGCCGCGGGCGCGGGAGGTAAAGAGAGGTTCGAAGATCTTCTCCATATCACCTTCGGAGATACCTGAACCGGTATCGGAAACAGACAGCCGGACAGTTCCACCCCCATCCTCCGCATGTACGGTAAGGATGCCCCCTTCGGGCATTGCCTGATAGGCGTTGGACAGAAGATTTGTCAATATCTGGACGATCTGGCGGGCATTCACATGGACCGACAGGAGGCCGGCCGGCAGGTCTCGTACCACCTCGATCCTGTCCGGAGGAGCCTGTCTGTCCAGCGCCTGCGTGACCAGTTCGGTTACCGCTATCTCCTCTCTCTTACCCTGTTTGACCCGGGAGAAGTCCAGGAGGTCCGAGATGATCTTCTCTGAATTCCGGATCTCTGACGAGATGATGTCCATGTACTCTTTCGTGGTGTCGTCGGCATCGGGGTGTATCATCTTCAGGTAGTAGACGGCGTTGGAGATGATCCCGAGGGGGTTCCGCAGTTCGTGACCGACACTCCCGGCAAGCTGTCCCACAACAGCCAGTTTTCCCTTCCTGATCAGCTGCTCCTGGGCATCCCTGAGTTCCCCGGTGCGCTCTTTCACCATCTCTTCGAGATTTTGTGAATATTCTGTCAGCTTCTCTTCTGCCAGTTTGCGGTCAGTGACGTCGAGAAGTATGATGAAGATCGCGTTCCTGCCGCCGAATGATATCGTCTTCGAATACAGATCGACCCATTTTATCTTCCCGGTCTTTGTTATGATCCTGAAATCGTAATTGGCGACGGCATCTTCTCCCCCGCGCTGTTTTTTTTCCGACTGTTCCACCACAAAGGGGCGATTGTCGGGGTGAACGATCTCTGCAAATCCCCCCGGACTCCAGCCCAGGATCTCCTCGATAGAATATTCGGTGATTTCGGACGAGACTTGATTGGCATATTTACAGATGGTATCTTGGAAGATCATGATGCCCACGAGCGACTGTTCCGAGAGGAGCCTGAATGTTTCCTCGCTCTCCCTCAGGGCTTCCTCCCTTCCCGCGATCCGTTCGCTCAGGATGGAGACTACGGATGCGATCAGCAGGAACATGGAGGCGCGGAGAATGTTGTTCGAAAGATCTTCCGGAAGAAAGATGGCGCTGCTCGCAATCACTGCTCCCCCCAGGCACAGGGCCACGGCGAGGCTTTTTCTTTTCCACCAGATTGCCGACAGGACGATCGGTACATAGAAGAGGTGTGTAAAGATGGCACCGGTCTTGAGGATCAGATGGGCGTAAAAGATCAGGCACAGGGCACTCGCGAGAAAGATTGCCATGACCGCAATTCTGTACGCTTCTTCGTGTCCTCGGTATAGCCTAGCCACCATACGAAAAACAGCCCCCCATAGCTATTGTTTTTTCATGCCAACAGTCATGGTTACAGACCGGATGTTTCGTGATACCGCTCCGCCCGCGGACATATATCAAAATTGCGTTCAGCTTCTTTTTCCACAATATCCGCGGCCGTGACCATATATGAGTAAGGCAGAGCAGTCAACAGGTATAAAAAAATTTCTGCGAGATTTTCTTTCAATCCTTTGAATTGCCGGAGGATTCATCAATGATCCCTCCCCATGGTCTCTACCGGGAAAGTGTGCCATGTCCTCCTGTCCCGACGAAACGGGGACCCTATGCCGTCGCGTGATCGCGGTACTGCGTGACCCGGGCGATGTAGGTCTTCGTTTCCTCGGGCAGTCTGCCGGGATTTCTCTCCATGTTTCCCATTCCCCAGTTGTAGGCGGCCAGGGCGGCATCCGTATTCCCGTCATACCGGTCCAGAAGCACCTTCAGATACCGCGTCCCCGCCATCACATTCTGAGCTGGGTCATAGGGATCATCGACGCCAAGATCCCGTGCCGTTTCGGGCATGAGTTGCATGAGCCCCATCGCCCCCTTGGGCGATGTGGCCCGGGGGTCAAAATCGCTCTCCGCCCGGATGACGGCCCGTATGAGATCGGCATCCACTCCGTGTTTCTCGGAAGAACGATCGATGATTCGATCCATCATGGTGTTTCCTCCCGCACCATCCTGTTCCTGCTGCAGTGGGTGTCGGTTTATTGACGGTGATAGGCCGTACAGATGCCGCATCCCCGTCCCCCATGACGATGCGTACCTCCACCCCCCGGAGTTTGCCTGTATGGAGCGGATGCAGTGTTCCCGGACCTGCTGTTCAATGATCCTGACCAGGGCCTCGAGCGCCCCCTTTCCCAGAAGGGGTACGTCTTCTCTCTGCACGGTATTGTTCAGGATTGTACCGAAGTCCTTTCCCGGATATCGTTCACCAGAGGCAGCCGGAGCGTGCAGGAACGATCGAGCGTTGACCCCGTAGAGAATTTTCATGGAGACCTCCCTGACGAAACGATTTGATACCATATTCCACCTTATCAAATAGCGTGCCAGCCCGGGGCTCTTTTTGCCCGTGCGGATCGCATCCCGGCGGATAATGGCATACTCTGTGCTTTTCATACGGCAGGACCCTCCACGGATACGGTACGGGGCTACCATTCGAGCGGCGTGGAAGAGATGGAGGGGCGGTTATTGCAGAATATAGAATTATCAAGCAGATAGGAGATATTTTCAGCGGCAGTTGCCCGGCAATCGGCCGGGGTATACAGAGAACGTGTTGCACAGGGGGATCGGCATCGTCTCAGAAAACGTGCATTCTTTGCCGATAGAGATGTAAGGTTTTCCCATCTGAGGGATGGGATACGGAAAATAAGGGACCAGAAAGGTCGTGAGAAAGGACAGAGGGACATGAAGATACTGCCACACACTATTTCAGGGAGTACCGAGCAGCAGAAGACCGGTGCGGGCCAACGGGCCACGGGGGATGCGTTTCGTGACATTCTCCAAGAAAAGATCGCCACATCATCGAAGCCGGAGGAAGGCATCATGACTCTGCCACCGGTGCAGAACATACCGACCGTACAGTTTGATCAGATTTCGGATATGGGAACGACGCAGGGCATAAGACGGGCGGAACAGTTTCTCGATCTCCTTGAAGCGTATCAGGGGAAACTGGGGGATACCGGCTCCACACTGAAAGAATTTTCTCCTCTCGTAGCCAGCATGGAAAGCGAAGCGGCCAAGATGAAGCCCCTCCTGGATTTACTCCCGGACGGGGATGGACTGAAGGATGTTCTCAACAGGGCGGTCGTCACAGCGACGGTTGAAGCCATCAAGTTCAACAGGGGCGACTATCTCTAAGAGAATCCTTCCTCGGGCAGTCAGTTCCTTGTTGTCTTGAGGAGATTCCGTCCCTTCTTCTGCGGACGTTACGAAGGTTCGATGCGGAAAGAAGAGTCCAGCATATGCCTGACCCGCATGGAGATCGTGTGATTTCTTGTCACGACCCCTCTCCCCCGCTTTGCAATCTCAAATGCCTCATCCCGGTGGTCCAGATAATATGCCGCCCGGGAGACCAGTTCTTCCGGGGTCCGGTAGGTTACAATTTCCTTTCCTATCTCAAATATTTCGCCTAGATCGTCGCTGTGTTCGGCCAGGACAAAACCGCCGCACGCCATGATGTCAAAGATCCTCATCGGGATGATATCCATCTGGTAGATCCTGTTTATATCGACATTGATGCAGGATGCACCGTAAATCTTGTTTATCTCATACGAGTGGCCGGCGCTCCCCATATATCGGACTCCGTACCGCTCCGCCGTCCGCCATCCCTCGTCCCCCCACACTCTGACGTCAAAGGCGTGTAACCCGGCAAGATAGTTGACCCGTTTTTCCGCCGCCGCGATTTCACCCACCAGCATGAACGGGTCATGGGCCCCGCTTAGACCCGCGAGGTGCCGGAGGAAGCCGGGAGCCCGTTCACGGAGCAGATCCGGAATCAGATATCTCGAGAGGTCCTTTCGCTGTTCGGAGAGGACCTCTTCCAGGAGGTGTGCCCCGTCCCTCGATGCTTCGCTGTCGCCCCCCCGGTACGCCGTGTAGTGTGAAAGGAAGATGTTTCTGCAGGTATTCGCGTTGTCAATCATGCTCGATCCGACGAAGGAGAGGGGGGCGCCATACGTCTCCTTTTCCTCCGGTGAAAGGTGAGGCGCCGATCTCTTCTCGGGATCGGCGGCAAGAAAGAGATGCTCGACATTCCTGAATCCGGCCCCTGTAAATTCAGAGACGTTGGCCCTGCGATACGTAAAGATGTGTGCCCGGTCGGCAGGTGCCGTGCATGGTTTCAAACGGTCCGTTGTCGGATCTACCTCCCAGCAGATCAGATCGATGTTGTTGCTATGGCAGAACTCGGCGAGGCCGTTGGTGTAATTGACCGCAAAGACCGCCTGGGGATTAAACCGCCTGACCGCCTGCGCCATCTCTTCGAGAGACAGCTTGCGTATGTCGAGGGTGTAGAGAGAAAACCCGAATTCCTCGAACGCGGTGCACACATCGTCCGCGAAGAGATCTTCGGAACAGATGATCACCCTCTTCTCCCCCGCACCACGCTCCAGCAGCTTTTCTTCATTCCGGTACACCCGGCGCAGGAAGGGGTGATAGACAACCGTGGCGTTCCTCGCCATGGCGAGTATGTCGAGGATGTCGATCCCCATGAGAATTTTCAGACGTCCGGAGCGGAGGTATTCGGTGTAGTCTTTCTGCATCAGGACGAGCCGGACAAGCCAGGGATCCCGATCCCAGACGGTAATCCTGGCCGTTCCGGAGCGGTGCAGAAGATAATCGAGCTGCTCTCCCAGTCCGATGCCGAAGAGAAGAATGGTCTTCGCGCCGTCGACATTGCCCAGAGAGCTCTCGATACCCCCCTTGTCGATAACGAAAGGTAATCGAGCCCGATGCCTCTCGTAACGGACCTCTCCGTCATCAAGAAAATGGATGTGAGAACCGTCGACAGGCAGACAGATCCGCTGAAACAGGTCCTTGTCAATAGCGGCCAGGAGGGCCAGGTTTCTCTCCAGCGTTGCCTCGGAAAACCGTTCCGGGGGCCTCTGATTCTCACTCTTCACTGATTCACCCTTTCCTAAAAGCGCTCCATCAACAATCCCTTGAGGGCTGTGTTATGTATGGTGTGAACAGGGGTTATCCTGATTCGCCGTATATCGAGCAAGTTGTGTGCCATATCATGGTATGGATTTTATACCTAAATCGGGATAGATCCGTCGAGGCGGCACGTATCCCTGCAGTATTTTGCCAGACCCGGACGGTGATGATATCATGGCACAACCCTTGCTTTCTGTTCAGAGCGGTGCCGTCTCAATCGGCCGAAGATCGCAACCCGTCAACCGGCTGTTTTGCCTGATGGTTTGTGTCACACCATTTTCAAGGGAGTAGACCGGGATATCAGTGATATGGACAATCTGTTGATCGCTTATATCGAACCGCCGCAGCAGGAAGAAGGCGGTGACTATTATTACCGGACGTGGGCACCGGGCGCTGCGATGGCCGAAGAGGAGGACGTATGTGTCATTAATCTGACGAATGTGCACCGCAGGAGGGATGAAATTGCACGGGGTGTCGATATCCTCGTTTTGAAAAACATATGCGATCCGGACCTCCTCCCCCTGATCAGCGAAAGGAGGCGGGAGGGGAGGCTGACGGTGTACGAGCTGGCGGACGATATCGGTGCGGTCCCGCCGTGGAACCCGGTACACTTCTTTTACAGGGATCCGGAAAATCTCCTCCTTTTCAAGCGGTCCGCCCGCTGCTGCGACTCGATGCAGTTCAGCGTACCCGAGCTGAAAAGGATCTACGGGTACCTCAACGACTCTTCCGTCGTATTCCCCAATCAGATATCAAACGTGCCGCCGGCGAGGAGATACAGGGACAGACCGGATATCGTCATCGGATGGGGTGGATCTCACGGCCACCTGGAGGATATGGTCGATATAGCGCCCGCCCTTGTTGACTGGATCATGTCACGGGACGACATCTGTCTTTCCCTGATGTGTTCGGAACCGATCTGGTCACTCTTTGACCGGCTCCCCGCCGCGCGCAAGAAGTGGCTCCGGCCCGGCTCCCTCGATGACTACTATGCCTTTCTCGAAGGGATCGATATCGGTCTTGCGCCGCTCAAGGATACGACGTTCAACCGATCACGATCGGACGTCAAGTTTCTGGAATATGCCGTTCATGGTATCGCCCCCGTCGTTCAGGCGGCGGTGCCGTATACCGCTACCGTGCAGCAGGGGGTGACCGGTTTGCTGTTCAACGATGCGGGGGAGATGGCAGATGCCCTCAAAAGGCTTGCAGACGAGACATATCTCATCCCCGAGGTGGGGAAAGCGGCCCGCGGTTACGTGATCGGGGAGCGCCTCCAGCGGCACCACGGAAAGGACCGGACGGCGTTTTATCGGGAACGGCTCGCCGAGCTTCGCTCGGATCGACCCGTGGAAAACGGGAAAAACACCCTGTTTGAATCTCTTCATACCGTTGGAGGTGCGGTCTGCAGCGGCCGGCACCTCAGATTGATGCCCACCCGTTTTGAACTTCTGCTGCACGACGGGTTGATTGCGGGGCAGGTGCACGATGATGCACGGGCCGCCCGGGCACTCTTTTCAGAGGCGTCACGGCTGGAACCCGAAAACTATCTCCCCCACCTGTTCGGGGCGCGGTATTCTGAAGACCCCGTCTCTTCGCTCCGGCGGGCCATCGAAAAAAGACCGGATTCTCTGAAATCATGGATCATGCTGGGTGAAGAATACGCCAGGGGGGGGGACCTCCCCCAATCGCTCCACTGTCTTGAGTCGGCCTCCGAACTCTTCCCCGAGTATGAGATCCCCTATCTGAGGGCAGCCTCGCTGATGAAGCAGGCGGGTCTTGAGAGGGAAGAGAAGATTCTAACGGAAAAGGCCGAGGGACTGATCAGGCCGCTGGCGGAGATTCAAGACCGCGTATAACCGACCCTGTCCATCAGCCGGCTGAATTTCTCTATCAACCGCTCCGGTTCAATGGATGCCAGACAGGGGCTGAAGGCTGCATCCTTCTCTTCTGCCTCCGGACAGACGCCGCTTCTCTTCCACCGGTTTTCTTCCCTGAGGTCGTCTCTCCAGATCCTGTCAAGACCGCAGGGGGATGTGCAGGTAACACCGTGGTAGTCTGCGCTCAGGGCCATGATCGTCGGGTAGTATCGTATCCGCAGGTCGGCGCCCACCGGACCGAACAGGACCAGACCGGGTTTTTCCAGGGCGGCTGCGATATGGTAGGTACAGGTATCGGCACAGACAACCGCGTCGCAGTTCCTGATTGTCGTAACGTAGTCCCGAAGGGTCTTCATCCGGTCGCTGAGGTTCAGGACGTCAATCCCCGACCGGCTGATCTGCTCACCGGTACGCCGGGCATCCGTGTGTTCATGGGCGGCGATGAAGAGGACGTCGGAAAATTGTTCGGGCAGGACGGAAAGGACATCCAAGGGGACGTCCCGTGTCACCGTGCTTGTCAGCCAGTGAAGGAGGACGAGGGGACGACCCTGGCTGCGCCGCCTCAGATCAAGAAAGACCTCATCAATATTTGAGGACTGCGCCAGACGATCCGGGATGGAGGGGTGCTTGTCTTCCACCGCCCCGTCGTCGATGTTGAAACAACGCAGGCAGTAATCGGTCAGGTTCAGTTCCTTGTAGAGGGGCAGCGATGCGGCCGGGAAATCGAGATAGTAGTCGGCCTCCATAAACTGACTCATCCTGACGGGCATCGGGAAGAGGCGGTCGACGTCGGGATTCCCCTCATAAAGGGAGTGATTGACCTTCTCTGTAGCCAGCCAGACCCGGGACCCCGCAGGTAATTGCTGTTTGAGCGCCCTGATGGCGGCAGACATCATCAGATGATCTCCGATGCCCCCGCTCCTGATAACGATAAGCGTGCTGTCGGGCGGCAGCGCCGAAGGGGCTTCCTCCAGGGGCCGGGGAAATCCCGGAATGAGGTGGGGATCAAATTGTGCCCGGAGGAGAACGGGGCTGTGCCGTGTCAAGAGGATCGACCCGATGGGGTCATCGCACATCAGGATATTGTTCAGGTCGACGTTCGGGTATGATACCGGTTCGAGATCGTATGTCTCTCCGAAGATAGTCGCCTTGCGTCTTTCACGAACGGCCAGGAATATCATTTTCACCACCACGCATGGTATCTCGGCTGGTGCAGCGGCCCTGAGGGGAGATTCTGTATGCCGCCCGGAGTCCCGCTGCAAACGCCTGCCCCGTGAATCCTGCAAGAGGTGCGCCAGAAGTGCGGTGCCACCGGGGGAATGGAGACCTGAACGCCGCTGCGCCGGCCGGAGAGGCCGCCCTGCGAACCGTTCAGAATGGCGATGGTATGGCTCCGGCTTCTCGATTGGATAGGGGCCTGGGCGGCGGATTATGCCGGGTTGCACCGGCCGTGGTTCGGCCTCGGATCGGTGTCGGTTCCGGGCCACCCCCTGCGGATATCCAGCCGCGCAGCGGCAATTTCTTCCCACCTGTACGCCATCAAATTGACAGTATTCACCGCACAAACCGTCAAGAAAAAACAAACCACTGATATTACTGATATATTATCCGTGCATGGGGTGGCATATTTATTGCTGACATTGAAGTTAAAGTTTAAGGACCCTTTTTCGAAGATATCGGCCTCTGCTTTACAAGAAGGCAAAAAGCCCTGCCCCCGTGGAGACGCGACGGGGACGACTTCCGTGGATATTTCGAAAATTGTTATGGAGGGCATCTTGTAATCCAGGGGGGCGGAGCCCGCCCTGCAGACCAGATGGATACCCGTTACAGGGCTTTGTTGAGAATGCGCTCGATCCTGTCCAGGATGCAAATCGCATCTTCGGGGCGCCCCGTTTTTATATATATCTGACTCATCAAGGCGGCCCCGACAGTCTTCAACATATCGATATTTACCGGGAGGAGCAGATCGGGTGTCTGGCAGTCCATCAGGCGATTCAGTGATTTCAGGGAACCGTTCATGTCGTTGTTTTCATACGCAAGCCGCCCCCTGAGATACAGGCAACGGGGATAATCCTTTTCAAGCGCTTCCGCCTTTTCCAGCCATGCCATGACCTCCGACGGTTGGACCGGTTCTTCCTTTAAAGCCAGCTCTGCCGATTCCAGAGCGGCACCCAGGGCAACGTGGTGTTTATCAGGGTGTGCGACGGATAATTCCCAACCCTTCAGGAACTCTTTCTTGGCACGGGCATGTTTCTTCAGATCCAGCCAGGCCATCCCGGCCAGATAGTGGAGGAACCCGTCATCCGGATAATCCAGGAGGTCTTTTCCCAGGAGCCTGATATTGCGCTTCTGTTTTGCGGCTATCGCATCCTGATCCGTATAACCCGTGTGAACAATGGTAATGTCCTTGAAGACAATAGGAATCCCCGCTTCCATCAGTGCCGGGCGTATCTGCTCGTGGACACGGTATCTGAATTCGATGCCCGGGGCGTTGGGAAACATGCGGATCTGTGCCGCAGAGATCCCCGTGACCCCGTCCTTCGTGCTCTGCACGACAAATGCAAATGCCGTCTCAGGCGGGATCTCCTTCAGCTTGGCGATACCCCGGAGCGAATCTTCCGGGATGCGGTCGTCTGCATCGACATACAGGATCCACGGATTGCGCGCTTCTCTCAGGGATCTGTTCCTCGCACAGGAGAATGAGTCGTTCCACTCAAAGGAGCTGACCTCGGCGCCCATATCCTGCGCCACCTGTACGGTGTCATCTTCCGAGCCGGTGTCCACGACGACGATCTGCTCACAGAGAGGGGAGAGAGACTTCAGTGCCGACGGCAGACGGCTCGCTTCATTCTTTACAATAATACAACAGGACAGAGGGTACATGGCATCGTGAGGTATCAAGAAATCGGATTGACGGATTTTCAACCCGGATACTGCAAAACCGCTCCATTGACCGGGTTTAACGCGTTTTTCTCATACCTGATAGCTATCATACACGTCTTTTCACGTCAACGTTTGAAGTATATCGTCTCAGGGCAGAAGGGGATGGGCGCGAGACGGCACGGACCGCAACGAGAAAATAAACGAAGTTTGAAATGGAGGCACCATGAATTCTTTTAATGCGACACCCTTCTTGGAGAAAAAGGAGGAGCCCCGGGGAAGCCAATTATTAGCCGATCATAGGCCCGCCATGGATACCGCCAATGAGGAAATCCAGGCGTGCCTGGAAAGAGGGGATATCGTCGCGGCCATGCCTCTCATTCAGAAGGCTGTTCATGAGGGAAAGACGAACGAAGTGCTGCTCAATAATCTCGGGTATGCCTGCTGGGAATCGGGGCACAGAGAAAAGGCGCTGGAATGTTTCTATAACGCCGCAATCCTGAACCCCGTTGACATGGACAGCCTGGCAAACTTTGTCGACGCCTCGTACGAACTCAGGCAGTACAGCCTGCTTGAAGAATACCTGCGGACCATGGCGGATGCCACCCCTGCGGCGCATGAATATCGGTATCTCCTGGCCGATTGCCTGCTGAGACAGGGCAGATCCACCGAGGCAAAAGATACCTTGGAACGGCTGCTGTCGAAGGAACCCGATTACCCGGGGGCAGGGGAACTGATGGTAGAGATCGAAGAGAGCAGGCCACGGTAGGATGCGAAACAGACAGATCGTTTCTTCAGAAAAGACAGTAAGCAAGAAACATCGCATCTAAAGAGCGACAAGAGAAAACTTTTATGATCAACGCCTACGCGAATTACTTCGGAAGCCTCGGCTACAATATCCATAGCAGAAATTTTTTCAACGCCCTTGATGCACGGGAGGATGTCTGCCTCGTCAGTTACAACCATCCCGAAAACCCGGAGGAACTTACGCCTCGGGCGGTTACGATGTTGAAGAGAGGCCGTACCATCGATTTTGATACTGTTGCCGTCTGTCTTGAATACGGGAACCTGATGCACAGATTCTGCGGCCGAAAGAGGATCGGGTATACCGTCTGGGAATCGACGCTTGTCCCGAAAGACTGGATTAATCAGCTCAGGCAGCTGGATCAGGTCTGGGTCCCTTCATCGTGGGGCCGCGGGGTCTTTGTTGAAAATGATATCCCGGAGGAGATGATACGGGTCGTCCCGGAAGGGGTCGATACCACTGTCTTTAACCCTGGCGTCACGAAATTCGATGAACTCGACAACGGAAGATTCAAGTTTCTGGTCGTCGGGAAATATGAAGAGAGGAAGTGCACGAAAGAGATCATTCTCTCCTTCGCACAGGAATTCGGCCGGCAGGAACCGGTCGAGCTGGTCCTCCTCTGCCACAATCATTTCATCAAGAATTTTGACGTGAGGAAGGAGATAGAGAGGCTTGACGCGGCACACCGGGCGAATATCAGGATTGTCAAACCCCTCGCCGAACTGGGTGATGTGGCGCGGCTGTACAGGAGCTGTGACGCCTTTTTGATGCCTTCCCGGGCGGAGGGATGGGGGCTCCCGATCATGGAGGCCATGGCCTGCGGTCTCCCCGTTATTACGACCAATTACAGCGGTCAGACGGAATTCGTAACCGAAAACAATGCCTACCTGACAGATATAAAGGGGCTCGTTGATATCAAGGACCCCGTTTTCTTCGATCCGAGAAGATATCACGGCCAGTGGGCGGAACCGGATTTTGAACATTTCAAGGATCGTATGCGATACGTCTACGAGCACAGAGACGAAGCGGAAAAAAAGGGCGTGTTCGCTGCCGGAGACATGCAGCAGAACTGGGAGTGGGACAACGGCGCGCGCATCGCCCACGAACATATCCGCGCCTTGCGGGGGGACACAGAGGCAATACACGCGAGAACCCCGAGGAGGTATACCGCGATTTCATGAACCTTACGCTGCCAGGACTGTGTTTTCTTACCTCGTCGAATCCACTGAAGTTTGATACGGACGGGCATGAGACACTGTTCAAACCCGTGTCACCCGATCCCGGTCTCCCGGAAAACGTACTGGTCCTCACAACCGTACATGTCCAGACCCTTCATCTGCAGTCCGTGAACGGGATCTCGCTCTTTGACCGGTTGGATGTGACCGATGACCTCAGGGTGCCGGAGATCTATGACGGGAGCCAGGATCTGGGAGGCAAGAGGATCCTGATCCTGATGCTGAACGGGTGGGGCGATATGATCCTTATCCAGCCTGCACTGCGGGCATTCTACTCAAAGGCCGCATCGTCCGGAAAGGCGCCCCACATTACCGTGGGCTGCAACTGGATACACAACTTTCCCTATCCGGGCGCCCCGTTCATTCAAGACGTTCGGCCCAATATCATGACGCTTGAAGAGCTGGGAAGATTCGATCTCCTGGTCAACCTCATCCCCGTCAACCATAAGAGATCCCTCGATAAGTCCATGAGAGATCTCTGTTCTGAGATTCTGCATTTGAATGGGGGAGGGCAGGCCATTGCCCCCCCCCGTATTGTCCCCGATTTGAACAGGGTTGTACGCATGCGGCCGATATTCGACCGGCTTCGCCGATCGACAGGCAAGAAACTGTGTTATGTCAATTGGAAATCGAGATTTGTTCACAAGAACGCCCCGCCGCGGCTGTTATTCGAGGCCGCCCGGGCGCTCTCCGACCGGTATCAGGCCGTCCTGTTCAAGGATGCGCCGGTATCCGAAGTGATGCAGAAGGAAATCGACGCATCCGATGCCCCAATTGTAAACCTGTCACACCTCATCGATGACTACCATGACACCGTTGCGGCCCTTACGCTGGTGGATGCGTGCATATCGGTCGATACCGGCATCGTGCACGCCGCCGGCGCCTTGAATCTTCCGGGGGTCGCCCTCTTCGGCCCGTTTCCTCCGGAGACACACGTCTCCGACTACCCCTCCATAGTCGGGATCAGGGGAGATTACGAGGGGAAGATCTGCAAAGGGCCCTGCCTCGAAACACACCGTGGCTGCGCGGAGATCAATTTTATTCCGTCCAGCGAGAGCCCCTGCTTTCAGTCGATAACGGCCGGCGACATTGTCGATGCCTTTCAAGAGGCGCTGAACGGCACGGAGGAATTGACCGCGGGTATGGGATGCCATCCGAAGGGGGACCGGGACCTTCCCGAAACGCCACATACGACAGGCCGATAATCTGGACAGCTGACGATGGGATACCGCATATTTTATTTCTGCCACAGGACGGGTCTGCTGGACCGCGATCTGTACAATGTGTTCTGCGAGGCGGGTGCCGATGTGCACAGGGAAGAGATCAACTTCTTTCACACGCCGGAAGGTCACCTGGCGGAGGCGTATAATCTTGAAGATATCACGGAAAAGATCAGAAAATTTCGACCGGATTTCATCTTCTCTGTCGGGGGACACGGACAGGACATTGAGGGTACCCTTTCCGGGATGTATGCCATGTTGGGAATTCCTTATGTAACCTGGTTCGCCGATGAGCCGCCCCTCGTTGAGGGCTGGGGGAACAGCTATTGTCCGGAGAACTCTCTGCTCCTGGTATTTGACGAGGCCTATATCCCGGCTCTTCGGTCATTGGGCTTTCCCCATATCGAGGTGCTTCCCCTGGGGACAGACACGAAACGCTGGTCGATTGTAACTGAAGGAGACGGCGCACGATCCCCTGCCGCCGAAACGATCTCTTTCGTCGGCAGACTGGCGACCGATCAGATCAGGTATCTGACTGCCAACCTCGAGAAGTGGTGGCCGGAGCTTGGACCGGGAATCATCGATGCGGCCGCAGACGATGTCATCAACCACACCGGCAAGGGGATCGAATGGGCACTCGAAAAGAATCTCTCTGCGAATGGGCGCCCCCCCTCCTGTCCATCGGAGGTTGCCCGGCGGTCGGCCATCAGCCTGATTGAGAGGAAGGCAAGCCTGGCGAATCGTGTGAGCGGCATATCCGAACTGGCACCTCTCGGGGTGGCTGTATATGGCGGTGATGAGTGGAAAGAGTACATTGACCCCCAATGCGTGCGCGGAACGATCGATTATTACGGACAGCAGATCAAGGACCTGTACCGATTTTCGAAGATAAATCTCAATATCTCCCGGTTTCAGCTGCTCACGACGGTGAATCAGCGGGTCTTTGATGTCCCCGCGGCGGGTGGATTTCTCCTGACCGATTTTCGCCCCCGGCTGGAAGACCTTTTTGTCATCGATCAGGAAATTGTTTGTTTTAAAGATAAGGGAGATCTGAAGCAAAAGGCGGTGTATTACCTTGAGCATGAGAAGGAACGCATGCGGATCATCGAACGGGCACAGGAACGGATATGCAGGGAACACGATTACTCGCTGCGTATCAAAAAACTGCTGCTGTGGGTGGCACGGCTGAGGTGCGACGAAGGGTACCGCAGATTCGTCCGGGGTATCCGGACCGAGAGGATCTCTGGAGGGGTCGGTACCGGGGACGGGTTGCCGCCGACGGTGTAATCACGGGGCCGATCGGCCGCAATGGGGAGGATAGGATGCGAATACTGGTAGTCGGTGCAATAGAGGGTGGAACGGTCCCGATGGCCCGCTCCGTCTGCGCGGCGTTCGGTCGACTGGGGCAGGACGCCCACCTCCTCGATCTTTCCGACCTCCTCGAGGAATTCAGGGAGAGCCGATCCGCCGGCGACTTCGACCGGTCGTACCGGTTCCACATCACCTACAAGACCAGACTGCTGGAGAAGGTCGTCGAGTGTATGCCCGATGTCGTTTTCGGGGTCGCCCAGTCCCCCCTGAACGACACCGACATTCTGACAGAGCTGAAAAGGGCCGGTGTCACCCTCTGTTACTGGTTCCTTGAAGATTACCGTCTCTTCGATTATTGGCAGACGATCGCGTCATATTTCGATCATTTTTTTACCATACAGAGGGATCCGTTCTGGGAACGGCTGCGGGAGGTGGGGTGCTGCACGTACCACTATCTGCCCGCCGCCTTCGACCCTGATTTCGCTCCCCCCTCCCCGGAGGGAAAGGGGGTTATCCCCGTTTCCTTCGTCGGGGCCCCGTACCCCAACCGTGTCCACTTCTTTGAGAGACTGGGGAGGGGCGATTTCGAGATCTATGGGGACGGGTGGGACCGGTATCATATCCCGCCGGTTGCTGTCGGCGATCGCCGGGTGACAGAGGCGGAGGCACGGGATATATACCGGCGGTCCCTCGTCAACATCAACCTGCATTCGTCGACCCTGGAGGACGGCTTCGGAAGGGGGGACTTCATCAATCCCCGGACGTTTGAACTGGCCGGTCTCGGGGCCTTTCAGGTGACCGATATGCGAAAACTGCTGCCGCTTCATTTCAATCCCGCCGACGAAATGGTGGCGCTGGGCACCTGGGAGGACATGCGAAGGGCCATCGGCTACTTCCTGGACAACGAAGAGGAACGGCGGGGATACGCGAAGAGGGCGCAGGAACGCGTCCTGGAGGAGCACACCTATCTCCACCGGGCACAGGAGATTTTGGACATCATATCCTAAAATTCATTTTTTAGACCTGCTGTTCCCCAAAAGCTATACCAACGCAGTAACACGTTGAAACTTAAAAGGGAGAGATACCGTGGAAGAAAAGAGATTCCTGATCATACACCTCAGCCGCCTCGGAGACATGCTCCAGAGTCTCCCCGCCGTCAAATTGTTGCGGGAGGAGAACCCCCGGAGCAGGATCACCTACTTCGGCATAACGGAATTTTGTCAAATCCTGAAGAATGTCCCGTGGATCGACAACCTGGTCACCGTTCCGTGGCATGAGATTCGTGGGGTTATGGGGGAGTACGACGATGTACGGAGCGACACCCTCGACCACCTCTTTATGAGAATACCGGAACTCAACGATGAATATGAGACGGTGATCAACCTCACCCATAACTGGGTCAGCGCCTATCTGACGGAAAAGGTAAAGGCGGCCGAGAAGAGAGGGAGGGTCTTTTCGGAAAACAACGAGATCAGGGTATCCGGGAGATGGGGAAAATATCTCTTTGCCATGGTCAAGAACCAGGAAGACAATCCGTTCAATCTGGTCGATATCTATATGGGGATGGCCGGTGTGACCAACAGACCGGCAACGCCATGCCTGCCCACCAACCCGGCGGTCGACAGCAGCGCGCTCTCGTATCTGGCAGGGCTCGGCTACGATACCGACAGGCTGTCCGTTGGCTTCCAACTCGGGACGACGAAGCTGAACAAGAGATGGCCCCTCGAAAACTTTGTCGAACTGGGGCGGATCCTCTCCCTGGACCTGGACGCTCAGATCGTCCTATTCGGGTCCGAGGACGAGAGGGAGTTCGAGGACCGGTTCAAGGAACTGGCCGACTACCCCTTCATCAGTCTCATCGGGCAGACCGATCTGGGGGAGATCGGATCGTATCTGAAACAGGTGGATGTCCTCGTCAGCAACGATACGGGCCCCATGCACATCGCCGCAGCGGTCGGAACGAAGGTTGTCGGGATCTTTTCGGGGATCGCCTACTACGGCGTCGGCGGTCCTTACGGTTCCGGCAATATTGCCATCCAGTCGAACTACCCATGCGCACCGTGCACCGGATCGACCGCCTGTTCGGATCCGCTGTGCAGGGAAGTCATCAAACCCGCCGTCGTGGCACGGGGGGTCAAGATAGCACTCGGGTGTGAGGAGCCGTCGTCATGTCCCGGCAACGGGGCGAGCCTGTACCGATCCTCCTTCAATGCGGATGGGACGCTGCAGTACCGGTTGATCGATGGTGGCACAGACGGTTTTCTCCCGTGGCTGCGGTCGTCCAACTATAACAAGGTCGTCCTTGCCCGGAGCCTCTGGAGCGACTGGCTCGGTCTGGAACCGAACGCCCTCGATCCCCACCTGAAACAGCAGAACGGCCGGCTGGACGAGACCCTGTCGGATTTTTCCCGGACCTGCAGCGCGTACAGGGAAATCTATGCGGACGGGAAGAGGGTGTGTCAGAGGATCATTGATGAATTTCAAAAGGAGGATCGGGACTTCCCGATGATACGGATCATGGTCGATTCCCTGAGGCAGGTCGAAGAGAGGGTACAGGCCATCGAAGGCCCCCTCCCCACCCTGAAGGAGATTCACGGTTATTATATGGCCGAGACCGGGGTGTGCGATTTTCCCCGGCTTGCCGAAGAGTTCCTGGGGGCCTATACGGTGCTGGGAGATATCACTACCAGCTTCGAGGCATCCCTTCAGCGGATCGCCCGCCGCCAGTAACCCGGTACATATGCGAAGCGGAGAGCAGACACATACAGGAACCGCATCGGCAAGGAGCCGTCAGCCATCGGAGGATACGCTGGGCGCGGCCATCCGAAACCACGAGGCCGGCCTCCTCCGGGAGGCGGAAGAGGGATATCGTGGAATCCTTAAGCAGGACCCGCATAACGCCGGTGTCCTCAATCTCATGGGGATTCTCGCCCATCAGAGAAAAAGGCTCGGTGAGGCCGAAGATCTTATCGGGAGGGCCATCTCGGAAAACGGTCTGGTTGCTTCTTACCACAGCAATCTCGGCATAGTGCTGCAGAGTCAGGGCAGACTTGACAATGCCATCCAGTGCTACCAGAAAGCATTGCAACTGGAACCCAATTTCACAGAGGCCCATATGAACCTGGGCATAGCGCTTCAGACCCAAGGCAGGCTTGATGAGGCTATCAAACAGTATCAGGCTGCTCTGCAGTTACAGCCAAGCCTGGCGAAGGCACACTTCAATATGGGGGTTGCCCTCTATAACCAAAGCGAATTTGACGCGGCTATTGAGTCATATACGAAGGCAATTCAGCTGGAACCCGGTATCGCCGAAGGATACAATAATCTTGGCCTCGCGCTTGGATCTCAGGGCAGACTTGATGAGGCTATCGAACAGTATCGGAGGGCGATTCATATAAGACCGAATTACGCCGAGGCGCATGGCAATCTGGGCACTGCACTCAGAGATCAAGGTGTCCTCGGAAAAGCCGAAGAATGCTACCGGCAGGCAATCCACCTGAAGCCGGACTGCGCTGAGATACATGGCAATCTGGGCACAATTCTCAAGGATCAGGGCAGACTGGGGGATGCTGTTGAATGCTATCAGAAGGCCCTTCATCTGAACCCGAGTTACCTTGAGGGGCACAACAATCTTGGCGGTGCATTCAGAGACCAGGGCAGGATTGACAAGGCTATTGAATGTTTTCAGACGGAGATTCAATTAAGACCCGACGTACCATTCGTTCATTCGAACCTTCTGCTTACGTTACACTACAATGACATTATTGATCCAATCCGGTTATTTTCCCATCATCAGGAATGGTCAAAACAACATGCCACTCCGGACTCAAGAAGGACACACTCTTACATCAACAATACATCACCCGATCGTCGGCTCCGTATTGGGTACCTGTCTCCGGATTTTCGGGCACATTCCGTAGCCTACTTTATAGAACCGATCCTCTCTTTTCACGATCCCGACACATGTGAGGTTACCTGTTATTCGAATGTTGTATCTCCCGACTTGGTGACAGATCGTCTCACGGGTTTGCCAGACCATTGGCGCAACATTGTTGGTCTGTCCGACGAACGGGTTGCGGATTTGATACGTAGCGACCGGATAGACATTCTCGTGGACCTTGCGGGGCACACGGCGAACAACCGCATGCCCCTCTTTGCGAGGAAGCCGGCGCCGGTGCAGGTAACCTACCTGGGCTATCCGAACACCACGGGCCTGCCGACCATGGATTACCGTGTAACAGACGAATCGGCCGATCCCACCGGACAGACGGAACGTCTGCACACAGAAGAGCTGATTCGTCTCCCTGAAGGTTTTCTCTGCTACAGGCCCCCGGAAAATGCCCCCGAGGTATCGAGCCTTCCTGCCCTGGGTACGGGTAATATTACCTTCGGCTCATTTAATAATCGCGCAAAGATTACGCCTGAAATCGTAGAAGATTGGTCAACCATTTTGAGATCAGTTCCCGGTTCCCGTTTGATATTGAAGGCGAAGGCCCTGAACGACAAAGGGACACGGCAAACACTTTGGGAGATGTTTTCCGGAAACGATGTGGTTCAAAAACGGGTCGAACTGATCGGGTACCTTCCTTTCGAGCAGCATCTACAACTCTACAACCGTATTGATATCGGCCTGGATACCTTTCCCTACCATGGTACCACAACCACCTGCGAGGCCCTGTGGATGGGGGTTCCCGTCATCACGCTGGCGGGGGAGACCCACGTCTCGCGCGTCGGGGTGAGCCTGCTGTCTCGTGTGGGGTTGCCCGAGCTTATTGCCGAATCGAGCGAAGACTACATACAGAAGGCCGCACAACTCGCCGGTGATGTGGAACGGCTCCAGGAGCTGCGGGCGAATCTACGCCCCGCAATGATCCGCTCCCCCTTGACGGACGGGGCAGGCTTTACCCGGTCGCTGGAGGAGGCATACCGGGAGATGTGGAAACGGTGGTGTGCGGAGGCCGCAAAGCGGCGTTAGAGGACGGAAAAGGGTAAAAATTGAACAAAAGTAAGGTTAAAAAAAACATTTCCTCAGCTCAAGATCAGCAATACCTGGCGGATGTATTTGCAGCCGGTGTGCAATGCCACCAGACCGGAGATCTTCCGCAGGCAGAAAAGAGATACAAACAGGTCTTACAGAGCAATCCTGATCAGCCGGAGGTCTTGCACCGACTTGGGCTGTTATACTACCAGGTTGGGAATTATGATTCTGGTGTTACGTTCATAAAGAAAGCCATCGCTCAAAATCCTTCCGTCCCGTCATATTACAACAATCTTGGGATAGTTCTAAGGAATAAAGGAGAAATTGATGCCGCTATCCAATGCTATCAAGAAGCCCTGCGGCTCAATCCTGGCTATGCCGCACCGCATCTTAATCTGGGGGTTGTGCTACAGAAACAAGAAAAACTCGACAAGGCAATCAAGCATTACCGAGAAGCCATTCGGCTAGAACCAGACTATGCTGAAGCACATAGCAACATAAGTGTTGTGCTGCAAAAACAGGGCAAATCAGACGAGTCAATCAAGCATTGCCTCGAGGCACTTCGCCTGAAACCCGATTTTGCTGATGCACACCACAATATGGGCAATGCACTGAAAGACCAGGGCAAATTTGATGAAGCAATCAAATACTTCCACAAAGCACTCCGACTCAACCCTCACCATGCGGAAGCGTATAACTGTTTAGGTATTATCCTGGCAGAACAGGGAAGACTCAGCGAAGCGACAGAGTACTATCAGACAGTTTTACGACTCATGCCAAACCATGCGGACACGCACAATAATATAGGCACCACCCTGAAAGACCAAGGGAGATCCGACGAGGCAATCGGCTACTACCTTGAAGCTATGCGACTCAAGCAAAACCATGCAAATATTCATTCCAACCTGCTGTTTAGTATGCATTATACCTCTACACTGGATCCGTCTCGAATTTACACCGAACATTGCCACTGGGCGGACAAACATGGACTGCCATTGATGGGCACGACTCAACCACATTTCAACAAAGGCCAGCCCGATCGCAAGTTGCGTGTCGGATATGTCTCTCCGGATTTTCGGGCACATTCCGTAGCCTACTTTATAGAACCGATCCTCTCTTTTCACGATCCCGACACATGTGAGGTTACCTGTTATTCGAATGTTGTATCTCCCGACTTGGTGACAGATCGTC
>Ga0272444_10001448_pt1 | contig 22898 bp, 1 predicted proteins | sample SSMForm13_FD_201033 | JGI IMG/M metagenome (GOLD analysis project Ga0272444, IMG submission 201033) | Marine sediment archaeal communities from Little Sippewissett salt marsh, Falmouth, MA, United States - SSM-Form-13 | ecosystem: Environmental > Aquatic > Marine > Wetlands > Sediment ...
CAGGAACATCATGGAGGTTTAAGGGTACAGACGAAGTATCACCAAACGCAACATGTCTAATACTAGTAGACGACTTCATGGGTACTGATATAGGTACAGATAATGTATGGCTATGGATGATCAACGACAGTACAGGTAACAATACCTACAATACAACACAGGTTGATGGCCCAGATCTCAACAAAACCAACATTACCATCGAATTATACACAGGTAATGTCTCATACATAAACAGATCTGCAGCTACAATACCTCTATCAGTCCGTATATTCGATCTTGAAAATCTTTCATATTACGCAGGTATAAACACAACATTCTGGGTATCTACAGTTAATGGGGATCTAAACACATCACTAGAAAACAGAACCAACTCAACAGGTCATGTTACATACTCATTCAATCCGACGTGTAACTACCAAGCCAACAACCAAACATGGATAGCTGGAGTAACAGACGATTACTTCAACAATACAAATACCTCGAACTTCACTGTGAATGTCATTGGAGATCTTAATCTGAATATCACTGTACCTAACTTAGAAGAATTCATAAGAAATAATAACGTTACATTAAATGGTACTGTTCTGGATGATTGTGGCACAAATCTCACTGACATAAACGTTGAATTTACTATAGAAAATTCAGGCAGTGAGGTCTGTACACCTACTGTTAATATGACAAACGGTGAGTATTCTTGTGTATACAACACGACAAATCAGACAGCAACTCCTCATAACGTTATAATGAACGCTACTTGGATGTATCATAATAACAATGAAACGTCAAAGATACCTGGTTATTATGTAGAAACAATACCAATGATAAATAATCCTCAGGTAGATAAGAAAGTAGGTGGTTGGGGAGAGACATTTAATTTCAATGTAACAGCAACAGACGAAGATAACGATACGATGACGGTTCAGTTCTGGTTTAAGGTAAATGATACAATTGATTGGCAACTTGGAGGTACAAACACAACAGTTAGTGGACAGAATATAGTAGTTTATTTCTCCAAGAGCTTTACGTCAGGTTCAGATATAGGTGGATATGATTTCAAGTTCAATGTGACAGAGGATGATTCTGGTCAAACAAACGAAACAGAATTGAATAATTTCACAGTCGAAGCAGATGACATACAAATACAATATGTCTGGGGTAACGACAGTGTTGTTTCAAGATCAGGAAGTAATACAACCGCACTAAGTGTAAGGGTATACGATCTAGATAGAGGTCAATATCTTGATCAAGGATATCAGGGAAGATATTGGATAACAACAGATGGAACAACGTTTGTACAAGCAACATCAACATCAACTTCATCAGCTGGTTATCTAAACTTCAGTAACTTCAATCCAAGTTGTGTACCTGTGAAATATAATGCAGGTCCACAATTGTGGGTGGCTGGAATAACAGGAGAGACTGCATATAAAGATACCAATCTTTCATTCTATGCTAACATAACAGTATGGACAGAACCACTTCAAACAGCCGTTATAGAACCAACAGATTCAACAGACTTTGGAAGAGGAATAGAAGACATACCTATAAGAGGTAATGTAACCGATGATTGTGGATTAGTAACAGGTGCAACAGTTAAGATATTCTCAGAAAAGGGAACTACATGGTATGATTGTACTCCTGTAACAGATCAAAGTAATGGAATTTACAATTGTACAATACCAACAGGACAGCAGACATCAAGGCCACTTGGTGATTATAACGTCACAATTAATGCAACAAAAACATACTATAACAACTCTGCGACCTACAAAGAAGAGGATTCATACTTCCTTTCATCCCCACCTGAATTGACATCACCAAGTGTTGCAAGCGATGAGGGAGGATCTACAGGCGGTTGGGGAGAAACATGGGATTGGACAGTTACTGTACAGGATATTGACGGTAACGATGTAAACGTAACATTATATGTAAACTTAACAGGATCATGGGAGCTTATCAATTATTCTGTGTGCGCATCATGTTCAGGACAAACACTGATAACATTCAAAGATCATAACTTCTCTGCAAGTAACATAGGAACACGTTATTGGATGATAAACGCAAGCGATACATTGAATTATACTGATACAGAGAATGATACCTTTACTGTAGACAAGGATGATACACAGTCTGTATTCATATACGGAGAGAGTTTGAACATCAATAGAGAAGGAACTGAGTCAACAAAGCTTATAGTAAGAATACGAGATCTTGATACAGGAGATTTCATAAATGACAGTCGAAGTGGAGCGGCCTGGGTTACAACTGATAACAGTATCAATCCTGGAATAGCTATTACAAATACATCTAATGTATCAGGTTATTTGAACTTCGACTTTGATCCAACATGTTCATATAACACAGGATATCAAACATGGAGAGGAGGAATAGCAAATGATGATCATTACAAAGATGCAAATATCAGCGTCAGAACAATAAGTGTTATAGGCCAACTTGAGAGTAATGTAACACAGCCTACATTCCAACAGGCATTCAACGTAACAGATCAAATACTCATAAGAGTTAACATAACATCAGAATGCGTAGACGAAACCGGTATAGAAAACACAACAACTACAATGCAACTCGAGGGACCTAATCAAACAGTCCAATTCTGTAATCCTGTATATAATGAATCAGGTTCAAATTCAGGATACTATAACTGTACTTGGGATTCATCTAATCAACTAGAAGGAAATTGGAGTATACAGCTTAACACATCACTCAGTTTCTACAACGCAAATAAGACGATGTATGACGATTGGTTCTTCCTGGATAACTTGAATGCTACATCAGAAAATGCAACTGTAGTTCCTTCAACAGACGGATGGACACGCGCATTTAATTATACAATAGATATAGATGATCCAGAACAACAAATAGTTACATGCAAGTTGTTCATAACAACAGATAACGGAGCTACATTGACATACAAAGGTCAGGATCAAGTTGTTGGTAATGGAACGTGTAATGTTACAGTAGACGACTTTAGTGGATCAGATATGGGAACAGATAACTTCTTCATATTTGAGATAGAGGATATAGAAGAAGACAATACATACAATACAACAAATATAACAGGACCTACACTAGAAGAGGCAAACGTAACAGTTAACATAACAACAGGAAACGCAACTACAGTGAATATAACAAGCGGATTTGCGTACTTCTTGGTAAGAGTAAATGATACAGATAACCAATCTTATGATTCTGATATAAATGTAACGTTCTGGGTAGCATATAATGATTCCAACTTTGATTCAGGAAACAGAACTCCAACTAACACAACAGGATATTCAGAATATTATTTCGATCCTACATGTGCATATACCCCAGGCATACAGATATGGAGTGCAGGTGTTACAGATGCATATTATCAGAATGTGAATACAAGTACAAATTTCACTGTAAACATAACAGGAGATATTAATAATAACATTACATATCCGGTAGGTAATACCACTCTCAGAGGAGATAATCTAACAATAATATTCCATATGTATGATGGTTGTAGTAAAAACCTAACAAGCCAAGCTCTAGAGAACATATCCTTATGGATAACAAGCAATGAGACACAAAACGTTTCATTCTGCGTTGATATTACAGAGGAAGGAAATGGAACATATAATTGTACATATAATACATCGGGAATGACAGCTAGGTATTACAACATAACAGTGAGTAACAATAGAACATACTATAATTCAAATATAACAACAAGACAAAATGCATTCTTCATAAAAACAGTTCCACTTGCACTAAATCAATCTGTATCACCTTCTGGGGATGGCGGTTGGGGAGAAACATGGACCTTCCAAGTAAATGTGTCTGACGAAGATCTAGATAGTGCCAGAGTTGAATTATGGGTAAACATGAGTACTGGATGGACATTAGCAGGAAGTAACGACAGTGTTACAGGAACTAATGTAACAGTACAATTTGTTAAAACAAATTTCTTCAGCGGTGGAGATATAGGAAACAGGTCATACTTCTTCAATATATCAGATCCAAGCGGATACTCAGCTGAACTACCTCAACAGAATTTCAGTGTTGATAGAGATGATATTGTTATTGTTTTAGGTCCGGGTAATGACACAATAGTCAATAGGACAAGTCCAGTATTAACATGGCAAGTTCAGTTTATAGATACTGATAAACAGCCAAATGAGAATATTGGAAACGGTAGAACCGCAAGATTCTGGTACACAAAAAACAATACAGAGTTTACACCTTCGATACAAAGAGTTACAAGCAGTGGTAATGTAAGCCTTACAAATTCACAAGTAGGAGTAGACTGTACGTTTAGTATAGGTCCACAATTGTGGTTTGTGGGAACAGAAGGCAACAACTTCTACAAAGATCTGAATTCCAGTTACTATAATTGGACGATAATCACAAACAACTTGTCCTCTAACATCATACTTCCAAATGGCGAGAACTATAGACAGGGAGTAGATTCTGTAATAGTTCATGGTAGTGTAACCGATGATTGTGGATTGGTTACAGGCGCAACTGTGGTTTTCGAAGTTCCTCAAATACCATTCACATGTAGTCCAACCTACGACGAAAATAATGGAACATATAATTGTACAATAGCACCTGCAACACATTCCTCATGGAGCACAGGCACATATAATATGACTATGGATGTCACAAAGTCGTATTACAACGGAAGCTTTATAATAAAAGAAGATGCGTTCAACATTTCAACAGAACCTGTATTAACAGGACCAACTGTAATTTCAGATCAAGGAAGTAATCAAGGTGGTTGGGGAGAAACATGGGACTTCTCTGTTAATGTACAGGATATTGATGGAGATAATGTTTCAGTTGAATTATGGATAAACCATAGTGGAACTCTCACCAAATTAGGAAATGTATCAATACAGGCAGTTTCCTTAACTCCTGTAGACTTTGATGACATAAGCTTTTCATGCTCGAATTTAGATGGAGGAAATACAAGCTCTAAAACATACTTCTTCAATGCAAGTGATTATAGAAATTACACAGATGAAATAAATAATACACTTCTACTTGAGAGGGATGACGTTTCAGTTGATTACGTAATTGGAACTGGAGGAAACGTTAGTAGAGAGGGAAGTGATTTCGAGATTTTGGCTGTTAGAATACTAGACTCTGATAGAGGAAGTGTTGCAGTTGAAACAGGAGTAAATGGCTCATTCTTTGTTACAACAGATGGTTCTAACTTTGATGGAGGCAATGATAATGTAACTGATTCTGGCGGAAATCTTACAATTGCGTTTAATCCAACATGTTCATATGATGTCGGAGCTCAGGATTGGAAGGCAGGAACGAGATCTGATACATGTTATAAGGACAATGTTCCTGATTACGGATTCGGAACAACTATAATAGGTCAACTTAAGAATAACGTGACAACACCAAGTTATAATGAAACAATAGCAGCAGGAAATAACATAACACTAATTACAAACATAACATCTGATTGTTCTGATGTACAAGACGAGTCATGGGTAACAATACAATTGAGAGATCAGGGAGGATCAATCGAAAGCTGTACTCCTGTAACAAATGTTACGAATGGAACATATAATTGTTCTTGGGTAACAGCTTTCCATGTGGGAGGACAGTGGGATATACTTGTAAATTCAACAAGAGAGTATTATCATAGTAATGAATCGACATTTGAGAATTGGATATTCCTTAACAATACACCACCTGATACTGGTAATTTCTCATTATCTCCAACTGTTGAAGGATGGGGAGTTGTTTATGAATATAATGTAAGTATCTGGGACCTTCAGCACGATAATGTAACATGTAAACTGTACGTGTCTACAGACAACGGTGTTAGTTATCAAATGAGAAACCAGACTAAAATAACACTTGGAAGAGATACTTGCTCCTTAACAATACCAGATTTCACATGCGCGGAAATAGGAAATGATAATTCATATTTTTTCAACGTATACGACGGCACAAACAACTTCAATACCTCAGTTCAATTGGGACCAAATATAACAGTGGATAATACTAGCATAACATACGTCTTTGGTAATGAGAGTATTGTGAATAGATCAGGCTCTCAGAGCACGGTGCTAATAGCTCTGATTAATGATACAGACAAAAATAGCTATGTTCCTGCAGGAGTCAACGCAACTTTGTGGGTGACTTACGACAATGATACTTTCACGTATGACAACTTAACCACTACAAACTCAACAGGATATCCTATATTCAACTTCAATCCAGGCTGTTCGTATGGAGTCGGAGTACAGAAATGGAAGGTTGAAATAAGTGATTCATGCTACCAAGATCTTAATACAAGCAATCTTACAACTACGATTATGGGAGATCTGTATAACGATGTTGGAAGTATCCCATTCCTTGGCGAAGTAATAGAAAGAGGAAGCAATGTATCAGTATCTCTTGCCTATGTTGATAATGATTGTGACGTAGGTACAATAGTAGAAAACATATCATTTGCATTGACACATGAATCAGGAAATTATTCATTTGTTGATTGTGATATAACAAACTCAGGTGGAGGATTCTATGTTTGTGAGAGAAATACAAGTGATATGCCTGCAAGATATTACAACACGACGATGAATTCATCTAAAACCTTCTATAACCCAAACGAAACAACAAAAACAAACCATTTCTTCATATCAACAGCTCCTATACTGACTAACGCAACCGCTTTGAATGCGCCAGCTGGATGGGGAGAGACATTCTTCTTCTCTGTGGATGTAGATGACGAAGATTTGGATAATGTTACAATAGAATTATATGCAAGGCCTTATGGAAATCCTGCATGGGGAGCAATTAAGAATTCAACTACAATAGAAAACCAAAGAAATCAAACTGTTATACTTGCGTGGTCAACCGTACCTTCATGTACTGTTGAAACATACGAATTTAGATTTGTAGCAACAGATAATAGAACCTTAACTGGTAACACTACACCAGAAAATTTCACAATAGAAAAGGATGATGTTGTGGCCCAAATTGTAATGGGAAACGCTGAGACCGTATATAGAAACGGTTCAGATGAGATCACATTATCCCTACTTTTGACAGATAATGATACAGGAAGTCCGGTTACAACTGGAAGTAGTGCTAAATTCTGGGTAACAAAGAATCCATCAAATCCAGAATCTTGGGATTCGGGACAACCATCAACTGTAAATGGGTCCAGTTACATAAATTATCTTTTCACGACAGATATCCCAGACGATGAATGTACATATGATCTTGGTACACTTCAGTGGAAGGGTGGAATAGAAGGAGATTCATGTTTCAAGGATATGAATTCAACTAACTATACTGTTATTCTTAAATCAGATCTTAGGTCCGAGATTATATATCCTTCTGGAGAAGGCTTCCTGAGAGGAGAGTCGATACCTCTTAGAGCTCTTATTGTAGATGATTGTGAAACTGTACCTAATGTAACAGTTAAGTGGATAGTTGAAAACGGAGATAACACATTTAACAGTGTAAATGATGCTGTATACTTCCCAGGCAGAACAGAAGATAATGGTAGTTACAACATAACATTCGATGCAACAAACAAACCATTCGGAGATTATAACACAACAATAGAAGTATCTAGAACAGACTACGATGCTAACTCAACGACAGAACTCTTCAATTTCAATATAGGTTCTAATCCAAACCTATTCAATCCGACAATCGATCATAGTGTAGGTGGTTGGGGAGAGGAATATGAATTCACTGTTAAGCTAACAGATCTTGATCTTAACACAAATAATGTTACACTTTGGAAAAGCTTTAATCAAGAATCGTGGGAAATCGTTAGTTATCAAGATGTTTTGACACCGGTATCCAAAACTGTTACATTCAATGAAAGATTCGTATGTAACGATCTGCTGCAGGGGCCTGTGAACTACTTCAGATTCACAACAAAGGATCCGTATAATTATACAGACGATACTGTGATAAACGCTTCAAGTATAATAAACGATGCATCAAGCTCAGCTAATACAGGAGTAAATCATACAGAGACTACGTCAAGTATAGGAGCAGTTGGCATATTCAATGTTACTGTAGTTAATACGAACGGATCAAGCATATACTTCAATCTCACAGTAAATAACCAGTTGATAATAGAAAATCAGTCAGTTGCTGATAGTTCCAATTTCACTATAGATGCGTCAGACAACGTCACAGTACCAGCTCCAGGATCGTCTACAGTAAATGTCACAATACTAGATTCAACAGGAACAGCAGCAAGTGCTAATCATCAGGTATTCATCTTATATTCAGTAACAGACGTAATCACAATGGAAACAGATAATGTCACTCTTACAATAAACGTAAGTAGTGAAAACACAGTAAGACGAATGGATCCAGATAATGCAACACTAAAATTCATAGTTTATGATACTGATTTAACAGATTTCACCAACGATACAGACAGTAAAGTATTTACAACAACAGACGGTTCGAGTTATACAGAACATATGGATTGTATATCAAGCAACGGAACATGTACTGTTGTATATGATCCAGAGTGTACAGTATCAGCTGGTCCTCAGAGATGGATAGGAAGCACAGTAGATTCATGTTATCAGCCAGTTAATACTACATACAGAGATGTTATTGTTGTTGGGCAGCTGAATATTTCTGTAGTTCTACCTCAACCAGGCCAAATACTAAATAGAAATATATCAGAAATGTTGAATGCTACAATATTAGACGAGTGTGATTACAACGTATCTGGAGCAACAGTTGATTGGTATAATGATAGTATGAGTCTTATAGCAAATGGTTATAACACCTCATGGAATGTCCCATTGCTTTACGATTTAGGTTCAGAACTCATAACAATCAATGCATCAAAAACATATTACGATAATCACAGCGCAAACGTTAGTGTTGTGGTATATGGTTGGTCAAACATACACAACATCATTCCAAATAATGGAACTACTATAGTAGCTGGAAGTATTTTAGACGTGGAATGTAAGATCATTGATTCCAACTCTTCACAAAATCTGGAGAACTACACAGTGGACTTCTATAAGAACAATACTTTGGTAGCAAGTAATATGACCAATTCTTCAGGAGTTGCTAGATATCAATGGAACACTTCTAATGAAACATATGGTTTGTTCAATATGACTTGTATCATAGGTAGTAATACAACATGGTATTACAACGAATCAGTCTCACAGAATACGACATTCCTCAATCTGGAAAGACCATTATTGATAAATCAAATAGTGGTTGACAATACAACAATATACAGAAATGATAGTTTTGATCCTTATGAAACAATGATAAGAGTTCATGTAAATGATGCATTCATAGGAAACGCAGACAATGCTACGGTAAATTTCTATAATAGTACGGCTATAGTAGATTCATGCCAAACAAACAGCACCGGTTTTTGTAATATAACATACAACGTAGAAGATAATACGACACCTAATAATTATACCTTATACCTAAATGCCACGAAGACAGGAATACAATCATCACCAACAAATGAAACAGTAATAACAGTGCGAGGCCTCCTTTACATAAACATAACAGAACCAGCTAATGGATCAGCCTACAGCAAATTGACATTGGTTCCATTTTCGTCTAATGTTACTAATGAAAATGGTTATAATGAAACAACCACTGTAACATGGTATAACAATACAAATAATCAGGTAGCTGTTGGCGCACAAACTACATGGAACATATCTGGACAACAAACTGGAATAGTAAATGTAACCGCAAACGCTACGAAAAGTTACTTTATATTAGGAAGTGATGGAATACAAATACAAGTAAATGGTCTTTCAGATGTTATTTGGATTTATCCACCAAATGCATCTTCTGTTACATATCCATCTACATTCAATAGAATATGTTTGGTGAGAGACGTACAGTCAGAATCAGGAATTGATAACTATACAGTCAACTTCTATTACCACAACGGAACCGAATATGTATTTAATGGAACTGCTCAAACCAACAGTTCAGGACATGCTACAACCTCTTGGTACACAGAAAGTAAGGGCAACATAACGTTCAAATGTAACATAACTGATGATAATCAAAAGTCATACTCTGCTAATATAAAGGAATCACAAACAACAATTACAATTACAGATTTAGATCCACCTGTAATAACAGAAACAAACATATCGTTGACATATAATTTAGAATCAAACCTGAATTCAACAAATATAACAGCTAACGTTACAGACAATTTCAACGTAAGTTCTGTTGTGGCTACAATCGCAATGCCAAATGGAAGTTATGTTAACATAACCATGTATAACATTGCTAATGATACGTATACTGGATACTACTTGCCTCCTATAGGTGGAACATATAATGCCACAATATATGCATTAGATCCTCCTCCAGAAAGTAATATTAACAGTTCATTTGCAGGAGAATTCTATGTTCATGGTAAAATAATAGCTAACCTGACAAATAATCCATCCACTGTTATTGCTAGTGGAATAACACAAACAAACCCATATGAATTCGTATTAACACTTAACTTTACAAATACAGGACCTGTCTATGCATATAATGTAAGTATATATGTAACAGAAGCACCTGCAAGTAGCCTACAGTATAATACTACATCATATAACTGCGGCGACCTAGCAGCCAATGAGTCATGTAAAGGAGAATTCTATGTCACAGTTCCATCACAAACTCCATCTCAGGTTATTACATTAACAGGAAATGCTCTGTGGAGAGATCCTGACGTAACAATAAACTCCACAACAAACGATACCACAATATCTGTAGCTGCAAATCCAATATTGAATATAATAGATACATCCGTATCCAATACAACTGTTCATGGTCAGAGAACAAGAATAGGAACAGTTACAGTTGAAGCCTCTGGTAATGAGCCTGTAAGCAACATAAACCTAAGCACAATAGGTGGTGATTTAGGAGGCCAATGTCCAGGTTGTTTAATAGAATTATTCCCATCAGTTTACGATTATCTTCCAGCAGGTCAAAACTTTACAGTAGAAGTTAATGTTACAGTACCTCTTGGACAAGATCCGGCAGATTTGTGGACATACTTAAGAGCAGATCCAGATAATACTGGACATGATCAGGCGTATTTGAATATTTCAATACCTATGAATGCTTCATGGCTTAGATCACCTTCAGATTTCGGTACACATCTTACACCTTTGAATACGAGTGGATTCATTGGAAATATCACAGTAAACAACACAGGAAACATAAAGGTATTATTTTCTGTTATCAGAGAGATATCTGTTGGAAGTGATCCAACACTTGTAATAGCAAGTCCAAGCGCATTTGAGTTAGACAAACAATCAAGCACTATAGTAGTAGTCAATTACAATGTTCCTACAAGCGCAACTGTACGGGTTCATGATATCAATGTATCTATCATTAACAGTACAGCAACTCCAGATAAGCAGACGACAGAACTTCATTTGAACGTAACAGATACAGGACCAAATATAACAGAAGTTATAATACAACCTATGATAGTTGAACCTGGATCAGAGAATGTTTCTATAAATGCAACAATAACAGACAACTATGGTGTAAGTTATGGAGAAGTACTGATAACATTGCCTAACTCTACGATAGAAAATGTAACAATGAATTCAAATAACTCGAATTACTCTGCAATCTATAATGTAACCGAGTTTGGTTATTACTATGTCCAGATATGTGCAAACGATACAGTAAATCTAAGAACATGTACGACTCCAACTCAGGTTTGGGGATCAAGTAACACAACGTTAAATCTTACAACGAATTCGAGTTTGATAGCTGATAGTGTTAGAGTTGCACAAAATAGTACATTTGAGATGAACCTCACAATAAATAACACAGGATTCTCTAGGGCATTGTCAGGAAACGCCACGATAACACTTCTAGAAAACTGGACAGCGTTACCGAATGTCACGGTATTTAGTTTGATACTCAAGAACAATTCTATATCAAACCAGACAAATATAACAGTTCCATCAAACGTGAGTGCAGGATTGTATAGCATGAACGTTACACTTTACTGGGTCAATTACGATAATACATCAGGAAATACAACACAAGAATTCCAGATCAACGTCTCCTCTAATGTTGAGATAGATTCACCAGAAAACATTTCATTTATAATATCAGCTGGTTCAAGTGATACCCAAAACTTTACTATACAGTCTATTGGTAATGATGACGTATCAAACATAAACGTATCGTGTTACAGTGGAAATGTATGTGATAACTTTACTATTTCCTTCTCACCAAACAATTTATCATCTCTTGCTATGGGAGATTCGTATAATATCTCTACCACGGTTACTATACCTAGCTTATTTGCAAACGGATTGTATTATGGTGATATTTTAGTGCAAGGAGATGGAACAAATGATACTACAAACCTTACAGTTCTCATTCCAATAAACATATCATGGGCTCATGATCAAACAAGTATAGAAAAGATAGTGATGATGAATGAAAACGGAAGCATGGGAACATTTAATGTAAACAATACTGGTAATGTTCCTGTTATATTGAGTGTAGAGTTTGGTGGAAATACGAGTTTGTTCACATCGAATGCTTCAAGTTTGACATTGGATGCGGGTGAAGTTAATACAATTGAAGTCAACTACAGTACACCTCACGTATCAACATTCCAGATTTACACTGCAACAATTAAAACCGTGAATTCAACTGCGAGTCCGCCTGAACAAGTTACAAATCTTAATTTATCAGTCTATCCATTCCAGGCAGATATAATATCTCCAACAGCGTCATCGCCTATAATAGATGTTGATGATACGGATGAAATAGAAGTCAGAATAAATGTTACATATGAGGATATAATCATAACACACAACCTAACACTAAATCTGACACTCATGAATTCTACTATGACACTTCCAATTAATCCGACATATCTCAACTATTCCAACAACCTGTCTCTATGGATACTGAACTTTACAGCACCTGATATATCAACAGGAAGGAGTTATGATATAAACATTACAGCAAACTATTCGATTATAAATGTGACTGATGTTGACATAGAAGATGATGCGATGGTTTATACTGACACTCAACCACCTCAGATAGAGATAATAGTGGATGATAGAAGTCCTGTAAACTCAACTATATCGTTAACAGTTAATATAACAGATTCAGGTTCCTTGAATACTACAGAATTGAATATCACATTCCCAAACGGTAATACAAGCACATTTGGATTGACTTACATTTCAAAAGTCGTTGATACATATACGTATCAGATTAACTTTACCAACACGTCTGAAATAGGAATATATAATGCGATTGTAAATTCAACAGATAAGTCAGATAATTCTAACATGACAAATAGAACATTTGAAGTCTATAGAACAGTTCTATTCCATGGAAATGCAACTGACGTAGAGGACTTCAATAAACCAATAATAGATCTAGAATTCACACTATACAATTCAAGTAATATGTCACATATACGTTATTACACAGACTCGAACTTAACTACAGGAATATATAATGAAACAGTAGAAGCAACTTCATACAGTCTGAGAACTGAAGGATTGAATTCAAGTATATTGTTGGATGGAATGTCAATATTGAATAACACGTACAATCCTGTACAGTTCGGTGAAATACCAACATCCTTGATAGGCGATGGATCACTTACAGGTCTTCTAGTTCAGTTGAATATAAGTTATACAGGCACAGGTTATGTGACCTTTGATTATTCCAAGTTTGAGGCTCAAGGAATAGATGCAGGCGATCTGGGAATATACGTATGTGCTGATTATACGAATCTAGTTGGTTGTAGTGCAAACTGGACAAGACTAAACAGCTCCACAACAAACACAACAAGCAGAACAATAACAACAAATGTAACAAACTTCACTTCAGCGCATGCTCTAGCGCAATATGTATGTGGAGACGGTTCTTGTGAAACTCAGTACGGAGAAACAGAAGCCATATGTCCACAAGATTGTAAAGAGGAAGAAGTACCTGATATACCTCCAGGTGATGGAGGAGATACAGGAGGTACCGGAGGTACAGGAGGCACAGGAGCAGGCACAGGAGCAGGTGAAACACCTACGATACCTGAAGATCTGGGTACTGGAGAAGGAATAGGTGCCGCAGGTCCTGTTGAAGTTAGATCCACATTACTATTCGTAACTCTTGCTCCAGGCGAGCGTGAAATACACTCATTAGAGATAATAAACAACCAAGAATCAGCTGTTTCAGCAACACTAAGTGTTGAAGGTAATGTAGTTGAATTCATTAAGTTCGATAAGACTGTAGTAGAAGTAGGATCTCAGAGTACAGAGGTAATGAAGGTAGATGTATTCGCGCTTGAATCTGCAATACCAGGAATCTACATAGGCGATATAATAACAACAATAGATGGAGAACGACACGTAACACCAATAACAGTCAAGATAGAGATACCAGAAGAGCCACTTCTTGACGTCTTTGTTGAAGCACTCACCAAGATAATACAGCCAGGTGGAGAACTTTTGGTAAGAATGACTCTGAAGAACATGGGAGAGACCGCAAAGATAGATGATATAGTTGTTGAGTATTTGATCAAGAACCTTGAAACAGGGGATTTAATAACAAAAGAACAAGAAACTGTTGCAGTTGATCAAACACTATCCTACACAAGAGGTGTACTCATACCAAATCAAACAGAGTTTGATAGTTATGTAGTTGAAGTCAATGTTAGTTATTATGATAATAGAAAGACAGCTTCTGCTGCAGACGCATTCGAAGTAAGTGAAGTGCCTTTGGCAGTGCTGATAGTTCAAGGATTGCTGTTCAATCCGTTACTTTATATCATCATGGCTTTGATACCTGGTGCATTCTTCGGTCTGAGGATGTATAAGAAGCACAGATTGTCCAAGGTGAAGAAGGCACGATATATATTCCCAGTTGATATGAAAAAACTACCACAGCCTGGACCAAATGCATTGCTTGTGGGTAAGATTGCAGAAACTGATAAGCCTGCGTATGAAGATATGCACGCATTGATGACACATTCTATTGCGGCTGGTGGTACAGGTTCAGGTAAATCTGTAAGTGCTATGGTTGTGGTAGAAGAACTTCTAAAGAGGAATATACCTGTAATAGCGTTCGATCCAACTGCACAATGGACAGGATTCATAGAAGCGTGTAAAGATCCACATATGCTTAACCTATATCCAAAATTCAACCTTAAACCAACAGACGCAAGGTCATTCAAAACCAATATACATGTAGTTGAAAGTCCAGATACAATCGTTGACATAAAAGATCATATGAAGCCTGGAGAATTAACAGTATTTGTAATGAGTACTATGAGACCTGCTGAGATAGATAGATTTGTAAGAAAGACTGTAGAAACAATATTTGATGGGCAGTGGCCAGAAGCACCAGAACTTAAGGTTCTTGTAATCTACGATGAAGTTCACCGATTACTTCCAAAGTATGGTGGTAAAGGTGGATATGTAGCATTGGAAAGAGGCGCAAGAGAATTCCGTAAGTGGGGAATTGGATTATTCTTGATATCTCAGGTACTTTCTGACTTCAAGGGAGCTATTAGGGCTAACATCAGTACAGAGGTCCAGTTGAGAACAAAGTATGGTGGTGATATTAACAGAGTAAAAACTAAATATGGTACAGACTATGCATCAAAATTGGTAAAACTTACAACAGGTACAGGTATTGTTCAAAATCCAGAATTCAATGACGGTAAACCATGGTTCATTGCATTCAGACCATTACTTCATAATACTAGACGTCTTACAGAAGAAGAGATTGCATCCTACGTCAAGGTACAAGATTCAATAGAAGGCATAGATAAGAGGATGGAAGCATTAAAGGCAAAGGGAGTAGACACATACGATATTGAGTTAGAACTCAATATGGCTAAGGACAAGATGAAACAGGGATTGTTCAAGATGGCGGAGACATATGTAGACTCTGTCGACGCCAGATTAAAGAAATTAGGTGGTTAATATGGGAAAGAAGGAGAGAAAGAAGTCGTTTGACCTGTCTCAGATGAGTGTAAAGGAGATAGTTCAGGCAAAAGACGATGTTAAGTTATTGTTGGCCTCTTTAGAGGATCAGCACAGAAAAGCAGAGATATCAGACAAAGCGTATAAGGAAACAAAGGATAAGAATCAGAAAAAACTCGAAGAGGTAAGAACGGTTCTCATAGATATGGGAATGCGTGATATAGCAGATAAACCACCCAAGGAACTAGAAGAAAAGAAAGAACCACCTAGTGAAAATCAGCCAGTAGCTCAAACAGCGCCTGCCCAAGCAACTCCAGCACAGTCAACTACCACGCCGGCACAGCCAGGAGTACAGATGCCACAACCTGTACAAGCAACTCAACCTTCTGTGAACATGGAATTAATTGAAACTAAACTGAAGGCGGGAACAGATAGAATGAGTACTGTAATAGATGCAGTGAAAGAATCACAGAAAGCTACAGACGAAAAGATAACAAGAATCACAGAGAGTCTGGGTGAATTGAGAGCTTTGATATTTGGCAAGGAAAGTAACACAAAAGATCAAGTGATACGTTTAGAAAAGCTAGAAGAAGAGATGTCTGGAATAAATCCAAGAAAACTTGAAAAAGAATTTGGAAAGAGAGATAAAATACTGACAGAACTCAGTGTAGATGTAGACAAACTTCAGAACAAGATGGAGATAATTACACGAAGTATGGGAGAGGTTCAGTCTACGTTAAGAAGCGTAGGTAATCTAGAAAATATAGCAACTGTCAACAAAGATGTAATGACAAAACTCAGGGAAATGCAGAACATTTCAAAAATGACTGACAGAATGTCTGATAAAGTTCAAAAAATATTTTTGGATCTAAACAAAAAACTTGAATTATTTATGCTCTATAAGAGTAAGCAAGACACTCTAGACGAGTTGTCAAAAGAGCTGATGAAAACAGTTGATGGGCTCTCTATAAAAATTGAAGATTATGTTGAAAAGAGAGACCTAAGAAACTTACAAGATGACATATACGGTGTTGGAAATAAGATAGAGGATATGAGAAAGATCATAGATGTCATCATACCTGTAATTGATTTGAAGATGCCAGAATCAATAAAGGAACTTCAAAAGAAAAAGGAAAGTGTGGAAGGTATAATAATGTCACTCGAGAAATCCTACAGGGATGAGAGGATATCAAAGGAGGACTACCTAAGCGCAAAAGAAAAGAATGAGAAGGCTTTGGGTGATATACAGAAGAAACTGAAAAAGGAATGGGAACATCTTCAGGAAATGATAAAACAAGGAAAATCAGATGAGATAAAACCTAAACAGGTTGAACAATCAAAACCAAAAGAAAAGAAAGAAGAGCCTAAAGAAGAGAAGCCTAAAGCTGAAGAAAAACCAACTAACAAGCCTGAAGAGAAAAAAGAACAATACAATCCAGAAGAGAAACCAATTGAAAAGAAAGAGGAAACAAAACCAGAAGAAAAGAAAGAACAACCCAAAGAAGAAAAATCATCTGAAAAGCCAGAAGAAAAGAAAGAGGATAAACCTGCAGAAAAGACAGAGGAAAAGAAAGAATCAATTACCAAGAAAGTAATGGAAAAGAAAGAAGATCCTGAAATAGAAGGTCTTGATGAAGCAACGAAACAGCTCCTCGCCGATTTGAAGGATTCTTTGGATAAAGGATTATTAAGCAAAGATGCTTACGAAGCATCGAAGAAGACCATACTAGAAAGTGTTGAATCATGAATAAGAAGATAATATTGGTGATTGGAATAGTGATTTTCCTAGCATTCATATTCGGAGGAAGATCGCCAACACCTCCTGAATGGTATAATGCCAGTTGGGAATATAGAGTACAATTGGATGTGAATAGCTCTTTCTATACAAGACAAAATTGGCCAGTTGAGTATACAATCAACTTCACAGAACATCTGCAGAACTTGAATGCATCGGGCACGTTTGATAACAAATCAATAAGAGTTTTCGAGTATGATTCAGATGGAAATCTACTTTATGAAATAAATAGTCAGTTTGATCAGGACGAATATTATAATTCAACCTCAAACTCTCTGGGAGTCTTGAGCTTTATCATGAACGGAAGTTCAACTGCAGATACTGTAAGAACCTATTTCATCTATTTTGATATTGTTGAAAACGGAGAAAAATATCAAACAGATTATAAGAGCTCCTTGGTTTATTCCAATACCACAGAACAATTTAGTGTTAACAACTCGAAATTTGAGTGGTATGTAGATACCATACGAGGAGAAAACACATCAGGTTTGTATAGAGTAAGAGGAACCACCTCTATTAACGTATTCAATTTAGCTTCGGGTAGATCAGGAGAATACGCAGAGTATCATAACGGTTCGGACAACCTTACGTTTGACCTTAGAAACAACATGACTTTGATATCCAACGGTTCTGTGCGAATCAAGGTTAAGCAGAAGGGTTATGAAATAATAATGAATAATTCTGACGCTAAAACAAATCTATCAGTTGAGAAAATATACACGTTCTATGCAAACAGCTCTTGGATAAAGGTAGAGCATAATATAACTAATACTGGTGGTACTAGCATAACTAGAAACTCAACAGAAGCGGGAGCTTTGACTTTTGATGCACAGAGAGCATGGGGTGCGAGTTATAGCGACGATTTTATATTCTATAACCATACATACCCAGGTTCATGGGCAATGGCATTCGCAGCGTATGGATCTTCTGTAGGTGTGATACAAGTAAATCAATCTGGTTCTAACTATTCATCTTACAATAGTTCAACTCTTGGTAGAGTTGGTATACGTTTGAATTCAACAACAATACCTGCAAACAATTCTTTATACGAATTGGCTGTTATGGTATTCAATTCAACTGATTCGATACAAAACGAGATGGAACCAATGAAAAGGATGTTTAGAGAACATCCTAATATTACTGTGCACGCATCAGAAAGATGGGTGACGAACGTGGAACCACAAACTAATTATACTATATATAATAGGGGAGAAGTTGCCCTGATAATAAGCAATGCCAATGCAAGTTACGATCACAACAATATTGTCGTCTACATAAACGCTACGATAGATATGGGAACAGCAGCAATAGGCGATGATTTAACACTTGAACTGAAAGATGATGGAACATTAGGAGATACAAACGCTTCTGATCAAATCTTCATGAGAAATTTCACTCTAAACTCCACTGATGAAATAGGAACATGGAACATAACAGTTCGTGAATATGATCAAGCCAATCTGTTCTTAAATGAAAGCTATGTTCAATTCAATTTAAGTAATAACTACACAATGTTGCAAGATATACATCTAGAATCAGTCTTAGTCAATTCATTTGTTAATGCAACATTTACTTTGACAAACATAAGAAACACGAGTAATATAACTGGAGCAACGGTTGAATGTAATGTAAATGGAACGTCTGTGACAAATATCACAGATTACGGAATTGGAACATATACTGTAAACTTTAGTTCCTCTTCAACTCCGGGCAGATACACATTGAACTGTACGGCAAACAAAACAGGCAATACTGGATATGATTTGGATGAGTTCGATGTAGAAACAGCAAACACCAATATGACGGTTTATACAGATCCTATTCAACAAAACATAACAAAGCTGACACAGAATTCATCCATAAGCTTCGAATTGAATGTAAATTCAACAAATGCAGGGAATGCAACAGCACGATTCATGAATATATCCATCTACATACCAGCCATGCCACATAATTGGTCAGCAAACACAACCAATGTAAGTTGTGGTAATGTAACTCTCACACAAACATGTTATGCAGATTTCAATGTAACAATAGCCAATAAAACTCAATCAGGAATCTACAATATTACAGTAAGGTTAGATTGGAGAAATGCTGATAGCAGTCTTGCATACAATGAAACAAATGTAACAATTAATGTATCACAAAACCTGACAGTGGACTTATTAGAAATTTTAGTAGCAAACGAGATCGCTGATGGACAGGTAAAAACCATTGGAAACTTTACAATTGTCTCAGAAGGTAATGATGATCTGATAAATGTAACGTTTAATGTATCAGAACTTGACGATTTCAATGTAACATTTACACCAGTGAATATATCAAATGTGACAGAAGGAACAAATTATCCAGTTCAAGTTAATGTAACAGCTCCTATGAATTATGCGCCAGGCATCTACAATGGAACAATAAATATAAGTACTGTTGGTGGAAATTCCTTAAACCTTACGCTACAATTAGTTTTGAAGAACGATACGAACATGACAATGTATTCGGTTTCAACAAACTCGTCCATAACACAAATAACACAGAATATTTCAGAAAGTTTCGAATTGAACGTGAATTCAACAAACACAGGAAACGCAACAGCGAGATTTACTAATATAACTATAATAATTCCAACAAACTGGACATCTAATGTAACTAACAATACATGTGGTAGAACAAACACTTCAACTACATGTTATGGAGACTTTAATATCACAGTCCCAAACAAAACACAACCGGGTTTATACAATATAAGCATTACAATAAACTGGACAAACGCAGACGATGGGTTAGCAGAAAACACATCTAATGTAACAATAAACGTGACATCTAATCCTTACATAATAACACAAGAAAGTAACATAACAGTTAATTTAAGTGACGGTTTGGAACAGACTCTAGGTAACTTTACTGTGATCTCAGAGGGTAATGAAAACATAACAAACATCACATTTACAGTTTTAGGACTAAGTGCGTTCACTTTCAACTTTACACCACAAAACATAACAAATCTAACGCAAGCTCAAACGCAATTTGTTGATGTTAATGTAACAGTTTCAAATAGACAGGCCGCAGGAAGTTATAATGGTCTCATCAACATTACGACAAATAACAGGACTTATGCACAACTTCCTGTTAATATAACAGTTCTAGACAACAGAACATGGTCAACTGCACCTACAACGTGTCAGAAAGTAGAAAACCCAGATGTTGGAAGCGTTTGTAACATAACGGTTACCAATCTAGGAAATACTTACATAAACTTCACAGTCACGCCTGATTCTGCAAATTATACTGAAGTAAATACCACAAACTTCTCTCTTAGTTCAGGAGAGGCTATTGTAATTGAGTTTACGTATAATGTTACAGGCGTATCCAAAACAAACTACAATTCTACGTACAATATAACTGCAAATCAAACAGATTCATCACCAATAAACATGTCAATTGACATTTCACTCGTACCTTTCATAATGCCTGACGTATTGGCTTATGTAGTACCAAACAGTACAGACGAAAATACGACTGTAGATATATATGCAAACATAACAGATAGAGGACTCACGGGAATAGTTTGGGTAAGAGCTGATATACAAAAGCCAGACTCAACAATAGATGTTATATATCTGAACGTAACAAACACCTCAGGAAACCAAAGTTGGTGGCATGTAGAATATCCATTTTTCAATTCCACAAACACGAGCGGAAACACGACTTCACGAGGAACATACAACGTATCTGTGAGTGCAAATGATACAGTCAGTGCAATAAATACATCAAATACATCATTCAAAATACATTATAAACTAAATCCATCTTTAGTAACAGGCTCTACAGAATATTTCCAAGGCGATACAGGAAGCATACATTATAGACTAGTTGATTTCCATGCTAATGGGATATTGGCAAACACTTCAATAAACATAACAGATCCTAATGGAAATTTGTCTTACAGGCAGAACTTCACAACAGACGATTTGGGCATGATTAATCCACAACCTCAATTCACATTACCTTCAGACTCTGTATTAGGTTATTACAACATGTCGGCATACACCGAAGTTTTTGACAACGAGACAAACGAAACTTTGAAATCAACATCAAATCTTTCATTTGAAGTACGTGCAGCAAGTGCTGGTGGAGGTCTTTTCGCAGATTTAGAAACCGCAGTAAACTGGTTCCCAAACAACATCATACAGTTCAGTCTTCAGATATACGATACTAGCGGTACACTCATAGACCCTGATGATATGAATCTCACTGTGTATGATCCAGCTGATAATGTATATTTCAATATAACAATGGCTGATATGACACAAGAAGCAACAGGATTTTATACATATGATTATGCTATGCCTGCTAGTACTGCAACAGGTGCCTATTTGGCAGTTCTGGAAGTAGATAGGGGAAGTCTAAGCACACAAAAATTAAAGGCATTTAGAATTGTTAGTGGAGGTCCATTTGATCTTAGGATAGATCTTCTTGAAACAACAGTGTATCTAAGTGATTATCTAGACTTCCAGCTCACCATGATTAACATGGGAGAGGTGTCACAGGACGTCATACTTGAGTTCTGGGTCACAGATAGTAGCAACAACACATGGTCTTACACATCAGAAGCAATATACAGTCAATCTCTAAACAACCAAAGCGTGACAAGAAGCTCCTTCATATTCTCAAGCCAGCCTTTAGGTCTTCATACATTGAATGCGAGATTGACGTTTGATAGTGTGCAACCTCCTGTTACAGCAAACGTTACGTTCGAGGTTGTTCAGACATCAAATCAGACACTACCTGACATAGACCCTGAAATTATAATAATTGAAGGTGGGAGTGGTGCTGGACCAACTGTAACAGAAACTGAAACAGAAATAATACCCTATACTCATATCTATAATATTACCATAACAGAGCATCCGTATACACTCAGCCTTGTTAAAGGATGGACCGGATTGGAAACAATAAAGATAAAGAATACAGGAGATGCAGATGCAACAAATATAACACTCGTTGTTATTGGAATACCGACACCTTGGATAAACATAAAAACACCAAAGATATCCAAGTTGGCGCCAGCCGAATCCCAAATTTTTGAGGTAGAATTTAATATACCAACTGGAGCTGAGGCAAAGGAATAT
>Ga0272444_10001449_pt1 | contig 22891 bp, 24 predicted proteins | sample SSMForm13_FD_201033 | JGI IMG/M metagenome (GOLD analysis project Ga0272444, IMG submission 201033) | Marine sediment archaeal communities from Little Sippewissett salt marsh, Falmouth, MA, United States - SSM-Form-13 | ecosystem: Environmental > Aquatic > Marine > Wetlands > Sediment ...
CATCACCGGGATCCATGGCCAGCAAGTGGTTGACCATCACCTCACCCCGGGCCAGCTCGACCCCCTTGACCAGAACCCGGTACTCGGGGGGCTTGAGCTTGAGGTTGTCACGGATGTGGATCGGGGGGATCACCATGCCCATTTCGCTGGCGAACTGGCGCCGGATGCCGCGGATGCGGTTGAGCAGGCTGCCGTCCTGGTTTTTGTCCACCAGCGGAATCAGCCCGTAACCGACCTCCAGTTCCATCACGTCGAGCGCCAGAAGATGTTCCACATCCTCGGGCCCCGGGGATTCGGCCGCCTGGGCGGCTTCGGTTTTCGCCGGCACCAGGTCCGTTTCGGCGCTGCGCTTGCGCTCGAAGAGATAAACCGAGCCGCCCAGGACGGTGGCCAGAAACATGAACGGGCCCGCCGGCAAACCCGGCACCAGCCCCAGCAGGAAGGTGACCCCGGAGCCGATGTAAATCGGGGCCGGGTTAGCCAGGATGTGCCGGCTGAACTCCCGGCCCATACGGGCTTCGGAGGCCGCCCGGCTGACCAGAATGCCCGCGGCGGTGGAGATGATCAGGGCCGGGATCTGGGACACCAGACCGTCGCCGACCGTCAGGAGGGTGTAGTTCTGGGCGGCGCTGACCATCGACATGCCCTGTTGGGCCACGCCGATCACGAACCCGCCGAAAATATTGATCAGGGTGATGATGATCCCGGCAATCGCGTCGCCGCGGACGAATTTGCTGGCCCCGTCCATGGCGCCGTGAAACTCGGACTCGCGGGCGATGGCCTTGCGCCGGTCGCGGGCCTCGTTTTCGTCGATGATGCCGGCGTTCAAGTCGGCGTCGATGGCCATCTGCTTGCCCGGCATGGCGTCCAGCGTAAAACGTGCCGCCACCTCGGCGATTCGCCCGGAGCCCTTGGTGATGACGATAAAGTTGATCAGCACCAGGATCACGAAAATGATCATCCCGATGACGTAGTTCCCGCCGACCACAAAACTCCCGAAGGACTTGATGACCGCGCCGGCAGCCAGCGGTCCTTCGCTGCCGTGCAGGAGGATCAGGCGGGTGGAGGCGATGTTGAGGGCCAGGCGGAAAAGGGTCAGCACCAGCAGCAGGGTGGGAAAGATCGCGAAGTCCATCGGCGAGGTCACGTACATGGTGTTGATCAACACGATGACGGCGACGGTGACGTTCAGCGCCAGACAGAAATCCAGGAGCATCGCGGGGATGGGTAGGATCATGGCCAGCAGGATGCCGATCACGGCCAGGACCAGGCCGATATCGCCGGCCTCCCTGGGCAGACCGGCGGACATCGACTTGTTTCCTGCGCTGATCTCCATGGGTGGGGATGCCTTTCAGTCTGTCCGAGGTCGACCTTCGGGATCGCGGCGGCGCCAAATTGTCGGCGGGGCCTGTCGGGGGTTTGACGGCCTTCGCCCCTGCCTGGCGCCCGGAAAAACCCGGGGATTATCTGCGTGCGTTGCCCTTGAGCCTGTATACGTAGGCCAGCAGTTCGGCCACCGCCCGGTAGAGCTCAGAGGGAATTTCGCGGCCGGGCTCCACTGTCTTATACAAATTTCTTGCCAAGGCCTTGTTCTCCACCACCGGGATGCCGTAGCCGGCGGCCAGCTGCCGGATGCGGGCCGCCACCGCTCCGGCGCCTTTGGCCACCACCTGCGGGGCTCCCATGCTGAGGGGATCGTATTTGATGGCCACGGCCAGGTGGGTGGGGTTGGTGACCACCACGTCGGCCTGGGGAAGGGCCTGCATCATGCGCTTGCGCGCCGCCTGCTGCTGAATGCTGCGGATGCGGGCCTTGATCTGGGGGTCGCCTTCGGCCTGTTTGGCCTCCTCCTTGACCTCCTGCTTGGTCATCTTGAGTTCCTGCTCAAACTTCCAGCGCTGGAACCCGTAGTCCAGGGCCGCCACCAGGGCCATGATCAGCCCCACCCAGAGAAAAAGCTTGAGGGCCGCCCCCAGGATAAAGGCCGTAATGGCGTTGGGGCTCATGTCGTAGAGGCTCAACAGGCCGGCGCTTTGACCCTTGACCGCCAGATAGGCGACGCCGCCGACGATCCCCAGCTTGAGGAGCGACTTGACCAGCTCCACCAGCGAGCGCAGCGAAAACAGGCGGCCAAACCCCTTGCTGACGCTCAGCTTGTCGAGCCTGGGGGCCAGCGCCTGCCCGGACAGGTGGAAGCCGACCTGGATCAGGTTGGCGGCCAGGGCGGCCAGAAAGACCGCGCCCATCACCGGCAGCAACATGACCAGAAAGCGCAGCAAAACCGTTGAGCACAGCTGCAGGCATCCGGCGCTGCTGAATTCGGTTATCCGGTCAAAGCTCAGGCCGCTGCGGATGACCGCGGCAAGCCCCCGGTAGAGATGGTGGCTGAAAAAATAGAGCGCCAGGACCCCGGCCAGCAGCACACAGACCGATGAGACGTCGGCGCTGCGGGCCACCTGGCCTTTTTCACGGGCCTGTTCGCGTTTGCGCGGGGTCGCCCGCTCGGTGCGCTCCTGGAACCCCTGTTCGGGCATCTAAGGCGTCCCCATGAGGGTCAGCAGGGTTCGCAGCTGCCCCGGCAGGTGGCCCAGGAAGAGGCCGGTCATCAGGCCCACGATCTGAAGCGTCACGCCGAAAAAAAAGAGGCCCACGACGATCTTGACCGGGAAGCCGGCGATCAGGATATTCATTTGGGGAACGAAGCGCGCGCAGATCCCGAAGGCCGCATCGGTGAACAGCAGGGCCGCGATGGCGGGCGCCCCGATCTTGATGCCCAGGGCGAACATGTTGCCTGCGCCGGCCAGCACCAGGGAGAAAAAGCCCTGCTGCAGGTTGAGCACGCCGGGGGCCAAAATCCGGAAGCTCTCGGCCAGGGCGCCGATCAGGACGTGGTGCCCATTTAGCGAGAGAAACAGCAGCATCACCACCATCAGGCCGATCTGGTCGATAATCGACACCTGCCCGCCGGTCTGGGGGTCGAGCACGTTGATGATCGAAAACCCCATCTGAAAGCCCACCATCTGGCCCGCCAGCTGCACTGCCGCGAAAAAAAGGCGCACCGTCAACCCCAGCACCATGCCCGCGAAGAGCTCGCTGACCCCCAGAGCCAGCAGCCCGGGGGCATGCCGCGGAAAGCGCGTGGGGTCCACCGGCACCGCCGGGAAAAGCGCCAGGGTCAAGGCCAGCGCCAGACCGAGCTTGACCACGCGCGGAAAAAGCGGGCTGTCAAAAATCGGGAAGAGAAGCAGCAGTGCACCGACCCGGATCAGGATCAGGACAAAGACCTCGAACTGTTCCGGGGAAAAGTTCAGGAGCTGCATTTCAGCGGATGTAAAGCGGGATGTCGGTGATGATCTGGCGGGTGAAGCCCACCAGCCGCTGGAGCATCCAGGGCGCGAAAAACAACAGGCCCAGGAGCACCGCCAGGATTTTGGGAATGAAGCTGAGGGTCATTTCCTGAACCGAGGTGACCGCCTGGAAGATGCTCACCGCCAGCCCCACGATCAGCCCCAAACCCAGCAGCGGCATGGCGATCAGGATGGTCAGGGTGATGGCCTCCTTGGCGAAGCTGACCACGAATTCGGGCGTCATCTCAGACCACCCCGAAGCTCTTGACCAAAGAGCCGATCACGATGTTCCAGCCGTCCACGAGAACGAAGAGCATCAGTTTGAAGGGCAGCGAGATCATCACCGGCGGCAGCATCATCATGCCCATGGAAAGCAGCACGCTGGCCACCACCATGTCGATCACCAGAAACGGCACGTAGAGCACGAAGCCGATGATAAAGGCGGTTTTCAACTCGCTGATCACGAAGGCCGGGATCAGCGCCAGCATGCCCACATCCGCCGGCGTGCGGGGCCGCTCGGCGCCGGAGACTTTCACGAAAAGCGCCAGATCCTTTTCGCGGGTGTTGGCCAGCATGAACTTGCGCACCGGCGCCTGGGCACTCTCGAAGGCCTGCTGGTAAGAAATTTCCTTGTCGAGATAAGGCTGCAAGGCGGTCTGGTGGACCTGCTGCCAGACCGGGGCCATCACGAAGAAGGTGATGAAGAGCGCCAGGCCGATGAGGACCTGGTTGGGCGGGGCCTGCTGCACCCCGATCGCCTGGCGCAGAAAATTGAACACCACCACCAGGCGGGTAAAGGAGGTCATCAGCACCAGGATCGCCGGTGCCAGGGACAGGACCGTCAAGAGCGCAATGATCTGCAGGACCACGGCCACCTCTTCCGGGGACCGGGCCTCCTCCACACCGATCTGCAAGGAGGGCAGCGGCACGGCCGCCACCGGCGCCGCCGCCAAGGCCAGCAGGAGGGCGGCCAGAAGGAGGTGCAAAACGGTCCCGCTTGTGAGGTGAAGGGCCTTCATTGGGGTCTGCCTGTCCTGGTCCGGCGGCCGCGGCCCGGCGGGTTTCAAGCGCGCGGCCGCTGCTCGCGCTGGAGCGTGCGTTTGAGAAGGTCTTTGAAAAGGCCGGCCGAGTCGGTGGCCGGCGGCGAGGGCAGCTGACACCCGGCGGGCAGCCGGGAGAGCAGGGTGATGGCTTGGGGGGTCGCCCCGATCAGCAGTTTTTCGCCCAGCACATCCAGCAGGATGACCCGCTCCTTGGGCGCCACGTACTGGACGGCGACGGTCTTGATGATCTGCGCCCCGCCCAGTGCGCCCCGTGGGACGAAAAGCCGGCGCATCAAAACCAGCGCCCCGACCAAGAGCGCCAGCACGATGCAGAGCGTCGCGGCGCTTTTGAGCAGTGTAAACCACAGTTCCGGCGGTGCCGCGGCCGCCGCCGGGGAGGACAATCCATCCATCGCGCGTTCCTTGAATCCCTGACCGCAGTCCGTCAGCGGGCAGACGGCTCAGCCGAGGGTGCGGACCCGCTCCGTGGGGCTGATGATGTCGGTCAGACGCACGCCGAATTTTTCGTTGACCACCACCACCTCGCCGCGGGCCACCAGTTTGCGGTTGATGAAGATCTCCAGGGGCTCACCGGCCAGTTTGTCCAGCTGCACGATCGCCCCCTGGCCCAGCTGCAAGAGGTCGTTGACCAACATGCGGGTGCGCCCGAGCTCCACCGACAACTCCAGGGGAATATCGAGGATAAAGTCCAGGTCCCGCTCTCCGCCGCCGGCGGCCGCCGTTTCGGCGCCCTCGGCGGCGGCTGCCGCTGCCGCCCTGTTGTTTGCATCCATCGCGTGCTACTCCAATCGGCTGTCCACCTTGAAAGCCTGGCACCCCCGGTGGGTGCCGGCAAAACCCTTGAATTTGGGAACCCCGGCCACCAGACCGGTCAGGCGCTCCTCGGCATCGTTGTCCAGTTGAATCACGTCCCCGACCCTGAGGTGAATCAGGCGCTCGCCGGTTATCTCGGTGGCCCCCAGAGCCACCCCGAAACTGACCTCGGCGACCTGCAGGATTTCCCGCATCCGCCGCTGCCAAGCCTGGTCGACTTCAAGGGCGTCGCTCTGGAAGCCGGCGTTGAGCTTGCTGCGAATGGGTTCGATCATCGCATAGGGCAGGCTGACCGTGATGAGACCCGCGCTTTGCTCCAGCTCGACCTCGAAGCGCGAGACGATCACCAGGTCCGAGGGCAGCAGAACCGTCGCAAACTGGGGGTTCATCTCCGAGCGGACGAAGACCGTATCGATCACCTCCACCGGGCGCCAGGCCTTTTTGAGGGCCTCGAGACAAACGGCGACCACCTTCTGGATCATGACGGACTCGATCGGGGTGAACTCGCGCCCCTCGATCTTGGCCTTGCCGTCGCCGCGGCCGCCGAAAAAAGTGTCGATCAGGTTATAGACCAGCCGGCTTTCCAGGACCATCAGGGCAACGCCGCGCAGCGGTTCCATGCGGAAGAGATGCAAACTGGTGGGCACCGGCAGCGAGCGGGTGAATTCGGAAAACTTGATCGTGTCGGTGGCCTTCAGGGCGATCCCTACACTGGTGTGCAGCAGGTTGGAGACGCCGGCGCGCATCTCCTTGGCCAGCCGTTCGTTGACCAGCTCAAAGGTCGGCATCCGCCCGCGCACCACCTGGTCCTGGCGGGTGAAGTCGTAGGCCTGGACCTCCTGGGGATCGGGTCCGGTGTCGGTCTCGGCTTCGACCTTGCCGGTGGTCAGACCGCTGAGAAGGCTGTCGACCTCATCCTGGGAAAGAATATCGCTCATCAGGCCCCCGGGCTACTGAATGACGAACTCGGTGAAATAGAGGTTTTTGATATGCCCCTGCTGCAGGGTCTGGTTGATCCGGGCCATCAGCTCGTTGCGCAGCGCGATTTTGCCGTCGATATCCTGGATCTGATCCAGGGTTTTACTGCTGAGCAGGAGCAGAATCATGTCCCGCAGTTGGGGCAGGCGGGTGATCATTTCCTTTCCGAGCGCTTCGCTGCCGTACTCCAGGGCGATCTTGGTCTTCAGGTAGCGCTTGCCGCCCTGGTCGCCCAGATTGACCACGAAGGTGTCGAGGTCGAAAATCTGGCCGAAATCAGCCGCCACCGCCGCCTGTCGGCCATCGGCCTCCTGCCCCTTGCAGCCGGTCATCGGGCTGCAGAGCGTCAGCAGCGCCAACAGCAGCGCCGGCAGGGATTTGACTTGCACCGAAAAATTGCTTTGCACCGGTCTTTCCTCGCTCAATTCGGTTTTCGCAGAATAAATTCCACCCGCCGGTTGCGGGCGCGGTTTTCCGGGGTATCGGGGCCAAAGAGCGGTCGCCGGTCGCCATAGCCGCCCACCCCCAGCTGCGCCGGGTCAAGCCCCGGCGGTGCGGTCAGCACCGCCTGGACACTCAGGGCGCGCTCCAAGGAGAGCTCCCAGTTGCTGGCGAAGCGGCCGCCGACCACCGGCTGGCGGTCGCTATGGCCCATGATCAGAATCTGGTTGGCCGCAAACCGCAGGACCTGTTTGATGCCCTCCAGGATCGGGAGTTTCTGGGGGCGGATTACGGCCTCACCGGAGGCGAAGAGGTGGTCGGCCTCCAGCGAGATCACCACCCCCCGCTGGTCCTCGGAAACCCCCAGCAGATCGAGAACGGCTGCCATCTCGGGGTTTTCGGCCTTCACCCGCTGAATGCCGTCAAGAAGTTCCACCGCCTCGGCCACCAGACGGCTATCGCTGAGGGTGTCGATCCGCGGGGCGCCCTGGGCGTCGTCGATGGGACTGACCCGGGGGCTGACCGCGCTGTGGCTCATGGGGCCCTGGGTGGCGGCGGCGATGTTGAAAATGGTGCGCACTTTTCCGGTATCCATGGACTTCATCGTCAGCAGCAAAACGAAAAAGGTCAGCAGCAGCATCACCAAGTCGGCGAAGGTCACCATCCAGGCGTTGGGGTCGACCTGCGCGAGGTCCTGTTCGCGGTTTTTTCTGCCGCTGTTTCTGGCCAAAACGGCTGTTACCTCCCCTTGCGATGGATCGCCAGCACCCGTCGCTACCTGAACACCTTGAAGAAAAACGATTTGAAGGTGAAGCCCCGCTGGGGCTTCTGAAGGCCCCGGGGATGCAGCAGCAGCACGTCCACCCGCCGATTGAGCGCCCGGCCCTCGCGGGTGGTGTTGGCGGCCAGGGGTTGATGCGGCCCCCGGCCGTAGGCCGTGATACGCTCGGCCGGCACCCCCCCCTGGTCGACCAAAAACCGCAGCACACCAAGCGCCCGCCGGGCGGAGAGCGCCATGGGGGATCCTCCTTGGGTGGGGTCGGCTGGGCTGTTGTCGCTGTGGCCGCTGACCTCGACGGGGGCCTCGCTTTTCAGGATCAGGTCTGCCAACCGCGCCAGCAGGGGATGCGCCGTCGGCCGGATTTGCACCCCCGGACCCTGGAAAATCCCATCGGCCGGCAGCGACACCACCGCACCGCGCTGGGTGCTCCGGATCCGCACCTGCTGTTTCAGATGCTCAGCGGTTTCCAGCAAGGGGGTGAAGTCCACCCTGCCTGCCGGCGCCGGAAAGGGGGGCAGCGCCGAAGGGCTTTGCTTGCGCTCAAGAAAACTGAAGCCACCCGAAAGACCCGCGAAGCTCTCCAGCAGGGATCCCAGCGCCTGGCGCTGCCGCTGCTCGTCCACCACCGCGATGGCGTTGAGCAGGATGAAAAACGCCAGTAGAATGATAAAGAGCGAGACCGTCATCACCTGAATCAGGCTGCTGCCTGCGGCTGCGGGTTTTTTCTGTTTGCGGGCCATTCTGGCGCCCCTCGGGGTCGTCCGCCGTTGGGAGGATTATTTGAAATGGGACTGGCGCTGGCTCGGTGAGACAAACGCCAGCATCTTCTGCTCGAGAATCCGCGGGTTTTCGCCCTTGGTAAGGGAGAGCACGCCTTCGGTGATCATCTCCTTGGCGAGCGTCTCCTCTTTGCTGCGGGTCTTGAGCTTTCCGGCGATCGGCATGCAGACCAGGTTGGCGATCAGCGAGCCGTAGAAGGTGGTCAACAGCGCCACGGCCATCGCCGGGCCGATGGAACTGGGGTCCTCCATGGATTGCAGCATCTGAACCAGCCCGATGAGGGTCCCGATCATCCCCAGGGCAGGTGCAAAGGTGCCCATGGTGGCGAAAATTTCGGCCCCCAGCTGGTGTCGCTCCCGCAGAAACGAGATTTCGGTCTCCAGGATGTTCTGGATCGACCCGGGCTCCAGCCCGTCCACCGACAGCTGCAGGCCCTTCTTGAGAAAGATGTCCTCGACGTTCTTGACATCCTCCTCCAGCGAGAGGATGCCCTCACGCCGTGACTTGTTGCCGAAACCCACGAACTGCTCGACGATCTTCTCCACCGAGGCGCTTTTGCTCAAAAACACGTTTTTAACCACCCGCAGCGCTCCCAGGACGTCTTTGAGGGGGTAATTGATCATGGTGGCCCCCAGGGTTCCTCCCACGACGATCATCAGCGAGGGAACGTTGATGAACAGCGAGAGTCCGCCCCCCATGATGATCGCGATCAACACCAGCCCGAAGGCGGACACTGTTCCCAGAAGCGTGGCGATGTCCATTAGCGTCTCTTTTCAGAATCGGCGGATTGAAGATTCTGCCGGCGGGGCGACGGAAAACCGACGCGGATAGAAAACTGAAGAGGCTTCAAGCAAGGAAAGTGCCAGGCGGGGTGGCCTGAGTGGCCGCAAAGAGGTGAAAGGGGCCGGCGCTGGGCGTCTTAAAAGACCGCGCCCCGGGAGGCCTTGCCGGATTCACCGCTGCCGGGGGCCCCTGGCAGGGTCTGCGGTCAGGGTCGGGGGGTCAAATTGGCGGAACGGACGTCAATTCCATGACGGCCGTCGGGAGGAAGCGGCGGGCGCCCAGCCGCCCGCCGCCCCTGCCCCATCCCAGTTAGCGTTTCATCTGGATCGTCTCGGCCAGCATGTCGTCCACGGTTGTGATGATTTTGGAATTGGCCTGGTAGCCCCGCTGGGTGGTGATCATCTTGACGAACTCGTTGGCGATGTCGACGTTGGACTGCTCCAGCGAGTTGGGGGTGATGCTCCCCAAACCGTTGGTGCCGGGGTGGTTGGTGACCGGGTCGCCGCTTTCGTTGGTTTCCTGATAGAGATTGCCGCCGAGCTTGAAAAGCCCCTGCTCGTTCTGGAAGCCGGCCAGGGCCACCCGGTAGAGCGGAATCAGCTGCCCGTTGGAATAGCTGCCGGTGACGATCCCGTCGGTGCCCACCGAGACCCCCTGAAGGTCGCCGGCACCATAGCCGGTGGAGGATTGAAAGGTGGTGGAGGAGGCCCGAGCGTACTGGGTGGTGGTCAGCGACGAGTTGGCGAAGCCGCTGCCGTCCCAGCGGGTCCCGATGTCCAGATCGACGGAAAGGGGCACCCCACCGAGAAAATCGGCGGTAAACTCGAAGTAGCCGTCGGGATTGAGGGCCGCAGGGACCCACCCGCCGGCGGTGAGGTTCTCCAGGTTCAGATTGGTGATGGTGCCGGAGCTGGTCGAGAAATCGATCTGCCCCCGGGCCAGGAGGCCCGCGTTGGGGTCGCCCGCGGGAAAGCCGCGGCGGTCTTCGGCGGGATTACAGGTCACGACATACTCCCAGTTGGAGGTGCCGTCGATGATGTCGTAGTAGATGGTGATGTCGTGGGTGGAGCCCAGGGAGTCGTAGGCCTTGACCGTCGACTGGTATTCGTAGCTGGTGGCGGCCATGGGCGGCGCGTTGGTGGCGTCCCAGGCGGCCGCAAGGTCGGCGCTGTTGCTGATGGCGTCGGCGTCCAGGTTGGTGATCACGGTGAGTTGATCGGTTTGGCGCGGCGGAGAGGTAAAGGAGTCCAGCATGATATCGGCGATGGAGCCCACATCCTCGCCGGTGTCCTCGTTCAGCGCCCAGCCCTGGACGACGTAGCCTTCGGGACTGGTGAGGTAGCCGTCGTTGTTGAAACTGAAATTGCCCGCACGGGTGTAGAATTGGGAGTTGCTGCCGGCCTCGCGCAGAACGAAGAAACCCTTGCCGCCGATGGCCAGGTCGGTGGTGTTGCCGGTGGATTCAAAGGAGCCCTGCTGAAAATTGGCAGAGATGTTGCCCAGGGCCGTGCCGCGGCCCACCTGGGAAGTGCCGGACTGGGTGGCCACCGACTGGCTGAGGAGATCCTGGAAGGTGTAGTTGCTGCCCTTGAAGGCGACGGTGTTGACGTTGGCGATGTTGTCGCCGATGATCTGCATGGAATTTCCCAGGGTCGAAAGACCGCTGATGCCGGAGTAAAGTGAGCTGGTCAATGACATGGTTCAGTCTCCAATTTTGGTGATAGGCTTTGATCCCAAGCGCCAGTTGTAAAGGCTGGCGATTCATCCCGCGGGCCGCGCCCGCCTGGGGCTACCCTTCGGGCGCCAGCCCAACGCTGAGCACACTCTGCGGATCGACGCTGCGGCCGCCCATCAACAATTGCGGGGAGCCGTTGGCATAGGTCAAACCGGTGACAGTGCCGGTGAAGGCAGTCTGAACGTTCTGGAGGGAGCCGCTGGCGCTGATGGCCTGGATTTCATAGCGATAGGTGCCGTCGGGGACGTTTTGTCCGTCGAGGCTTTGCCCGTTCCAGACGACCGCGTGGGTGCCGGCGGCCAAATCGGTCTGGGCATAGCTGTAAATCTGGTTTCCAGCGCCATCGGTGATCGTCACGATGACCTGCCCGGGCTCCGGCAGACTGAAAGTGGCACCGCCGGCAACGCCGTTTTCCAAGGTTACCAGGTTGTCCCGGCAGGTGATCTGCTTGCCGATGTAGTCCAGGAGGTTTTCATTTGCCCCCTGGTCTTCGAGTGCCTTCAGGATCGCCTCCAGATTCGTGTTGGCGTTGATCTGCTGCTCCAGGCTGCTGAACTGCGCCAGCTGGGAGGTGTAATCGGTGCCCTCCACCGGGTTGAGCGGATCCTGGTGCTGCAACTGGGCCACCATCATGGTGAGAAAGTCGGACTGTTGCAGGCCGTTGTCCTTTTCCTTCTGGGTGCTGTCGACGTAGCTGCCGCTGATGGCGGCGAGGCTGCCGCTTGCGTTTGAAACCGGTTCGATTGTCATGATCACTCCCCTCTTTTTTCGATTCGCTGGGCTCTACACCACGATATTGAGGGCGTTATCGCGCCCGCCGCTTGCGGGCAGGGCACCCGATAGCGGGTCGTTCTCGCCGCCCTCATTGCGCCGGGCGCCCGCCGGAGCGCTTCCCGGACGGCCGCGCGCCGAATCCCGCCGGCTGTCGGCCATGGTCTGGGCGAAGTCGGGGCTGAGCTGAACATCAACCTTGGCCAGTTGGATCCCCTGCTCCTGGAGCGCCGCGCGCAGGTCGGCGGCATGCGCGGTCAGCATGTCGCGGGCCGCCTGCTGCTCGGTGAGGACGGTAACCTTGAGGCCCTCTGGGCCCTGATCGATGGTCAACTGAATCCGACCCAGATGCGGCGGTTTGAGCTGGAAACGGACCTCGCTGGCGTCGCTCAGGCGGGCCCGCACGATCTGGCGGCCCACCTGGTTGAGCACATGGGCCGGCAGGCCGAGATCGGATGCGGCCGCAGAAGTGCCGCCTGGTCCGCCGGTCGCAGCAGAACCTCGGCTTTCGGCCGCAGCCAGCATCCCGACCGTCGGGGCCGCTTCACCGGCAGACGACTGGGGAGGCGAGCCGGCCGGCGGTTCCCACGCCGGCGGGGGGCCCTGGGCCACCGAGGCGCTCCGGGGCGTTTCCAGGCCGGCGGCGTAGGGCGACGGGATCGCTGACATCCCATTTTCAACCGCTGACGGCCCGGAGGGGGCCGCAAACGGCCCAGCCGATGTCGGCGTCTGGGGGCCCAATGTGTGGCAGCCCTCTAAAAACCGATCGATTTGGGGCCCCAGCGCCGACGGCTCGGTCCGCGGGCCGGCGGATTGGTCGGCCAGTTTTTCCAGCCGGGCGGCAAACTGTTCCAGATTCAAAACGCCTCCCGCCTGGGGGCCGTCTGGGTCAAGTCCCATGCGGCCCATCAACTCCGCGGCCTGATGGCGGGTTTTTTCATCCGCTACCCGCACGGCCAGATCCGGCTTCGCCGTCAGACAGCGGTTAAGCGCATCCACCAGCGGCATTAGGGCGATACCCTGCCCTTCGACTTTGGATGCTGCCACCACCTGATCCACATCCGCCGGGGGCATGCCGAAGGCGGTCAGCAGGGTTTCCAGGTAGGGCAGGCTGGAAAGCGCCAGCATCGAAGCTTGGTCGTCGGAAGAGTTTACCGAGTCGGCAGCCCCCGCCTGCAGACCCGCCAAGAGGTCCGCCAGGCGTACCTCCCCGCTGTCGGAGGCGGCCTGCAGCTCGGCAAAAAGGCCGGCCGCCGCCTGGGCGTCGAAACCCGCCGCGGCGAGCAGCGGCAGCAGCGCCGCCAGCCCCGCGCGGTCCACGGCCGTGACGCCGCAGTCAACCCCATGCTGCGCAAGCTGGGCCTTGAACTGTTGCAGCCAGCGGGATTTGGCCCCCGGCGGCGGCTGGGCCGTCCGCGATTGCAGGTCGGTGCCCGCCTCCCGGGCCGCGCCGGTCTGGAGCGCCCGGTGCAGCGCGCGGCCGAAGCCGCCCGGGCAAGCAGCCGGTTCGGCCGGCGCGCCGGTGGCCGCCGGAGGGGTCAAAATACTCTGAATCTGAAACGCTGGTGCCAACATGCCGACTTCCCTTTCTGATACCGGCCGCATATGGGTGCTGCCGCTGGCTGTGACGTTCAGCAACACCCATGCCACCCCTGCCAAAAAACCGTTTTCCTTTTTTTCCAGTATATTGGAATCAAACCTGGGCGGCTGCCGATTCGCACCCTGGACCATGCGGCTGCAGTTTTTACCCCGGCCGGGGGGAGAAACGGCAATTTTTGCCGCCCATCCGGTGCGCGATCCTGTTTGAGATTCGGTCCGGCAGCGGCCCCTGAGGGACAAAAAAACCCCCGGGGTTGCCGGGGGCTGTCATCACGAGGGCTGTCGGAGGGCGTTTACTTGCCCCGGGCGGCGGCGTTTTGCGCCAGCCGCTCGCTCACCAGAGCGGCGCGATCGAGGCTGACATAGCTGAGAATCTGCCCGACCTGCTCGCCTTTCATTTGGGCAAAGAGCTTGAGCACGACATCCAGGTCCAGTTTGTCGATCAGGGCGGCGGCGTTTTTGGGTTTCATGCTGGTGTAGACCTTGACCAGGTGTTTCAACTTGGCCTCCTCCTGCTCCCGGGCCAGGCGCCGCTTCTCGGTCTCCTGCTGCTCCTTGACGGCCAGGCTGGCCTCCACTTCCTGACGAATCCGGGCGAGTTCATCGATTTTGAGCGTCAATTCGTCCTTCAAGCTTTCCAAGCGCGCCTGCTGCTCGCTCAGCCGCTCTTTTTCCTTCTCGATCTCCAGCCGTTTCTCCTCCAGGCTGGCCAGGGTCAGCTTGACCTCCTCCGTGGCGGGGGTGGCAGCGGCCGAGGGGTCAACGCCAGCCGGGGTGTCGCCCGAAGGGGGCTCCTGGGCCCCAGTTTCCTGGGCAATGGCATGGTTCTCCAGCAGCACCGCATCGGGAGCCCAAAGCGGGGCCGCCAGGAAAACCAGGGTCAGCGAGATTTTAAGCATCAAAAGACCGACCAGCAGGTTTTTGATGGCGTTGCGGCGGCGGCGCTTCATTTTTTTTCCCTCCGGCCCCGGTGCATGAGAACAATCTCCTCGGTTTGCTTTTGCAACTCCTTGGCCATGTCCTGACCGTATTCCGACTGGCGGCGCTCTTTGAGTTTTTCCACGGCCTGCCGCTGAGCGACGGCATCCGCCAGCCGTTTGCGGCAGGCGTCCAGCTTCTTCAGCAGCGTTTGGCGCCGGGCTTGGGCGGCATCGCGCCGGGCTTCGAGCCCCGCCACAAACCGGGTGAAAAGCAGGAAGCGCTCCGCGGTCATCCCCCCCAGTGCTTCACCCTCGCAGGCCGCCCGCGCCTGGTCCAGACGCCCCTGCTGCCGCGCCAGATCGGCCTCGCACTCCCGCAGCACGCGACTGGCCTCCAGAACGACCTGCCGGGCCTGCTGCTCCTGAAACTCTCGATAGCGCAGCAACGCCGCCAGGCGAAACCGAAAACGTTTCACGCGATCCGCCTCAGGCCTTGAAAAGGGCGCTCAGGGCCTGGAGCGCGTCGCCATAGGCAACCCGGTGATCGATCTCCTGGGAGAGCAGCTGCCTGAGGTGCGGCATCATCCGCTTGGCCTGGTCGATCTGCGGGTCGCTGCCGTCGCTGTAAGCCCCGATGGCGATCATGTCCTCGGCTCCCTGATAGGCCGCCAGCAGCTCGACCGCCTTGGCGCGCAGCACCAGGTGCTGCGGATCGACCACATCGCGCATGACGCGGCTGACGCACTCCAGCACCTCGATGGCCGGGTAGTGGCCGCGGTTGGCCAGCTTGCGCGAGAGCACGATATGGCCGTCGACGATGGAGCGCACGGCGTCGCCCACCGGGTCATTCATGTCGTCGCCCTCCACCAGGACGGTGTAGATGCCGGTCATGCTGCCCCGCCCCTGCAAGTTGCCGGCGCGCTCCAGCAGCACCGGTAGCTGGGCGAAGAACGACGGGGTATAGCCCCGGCTGGTGGGGGGCTCTCCGGCCGCCAGCCCGACATCCCGGGAGGACATGGCAAAACGGGTGATGGAGTCGATGATCAGGAGCACGTTTTTTCCCTGGTCCCGAAAATACTCCGCCAGGGTGGTGGCCAGATAGGCGCCGCGCATCCGCACCAGCGGCGGGGCGTCGGAGGTGGCCGCCACGACTGCGGCCCGGCGCATCCCCTCGGCGCCCAGGGTTTGCCCGACGAAATCCCCGACCTCACGGCCGCGCTCGCCGATCAGCCCGATCACGGTGACATCCGCTGCCGTGTGGCGGGTCATCATGCCCATCAGCACGCTCTTGCCCACCCCGGAGCCGGCCATGATGGCCACCCGCTGGCCCCTCCCCAGGGGCACCATGGTGTTGATGGCCCCGATGCCCACATCCATGAGCTGCCGGATCGGCGCGCGCTCCATGGGGTTGATGGGGCGGCCATGCAAGGGGTAGCGGGCCTCGGCGGCGATGGTTCCCTTGCCGTCGATGGGCCGCCCCAGCCCGTCCACCACCCGGCCGAGAAACCCCCGGCCCACGTCGGCCCGGGGGCCGGTGTCGACCAGCCCGATCCGGCTCCCGGGCCGGATCCCGCGGGTATCGCCGTATGGCATCAGCAATACGCGCGCCTCCTTGAAGCCGACCACCTCGGCCAGAAGGTCCGGACCGTTTTCGTTGCTTATGCGGCACAGGCTGCCGATGCTCACGTCCGGGCCGGTGCCCTCGGCAATCAGCCCGATGACCTTGGCGATGCGCCCCTCCAAACGCATGCTGACCGCGGCCGCAACGGCCTGCTGATACGGTTCCCAGTCGATGTGCAGATCAGGGGTCATGGGAAGCGACCGCTTGGGGAATTGCCGAGGCCGGCCCGGGCCGGTCATCCGCCGGCGGCGTTTCAGCAGCGGCGGCGGCGAGGGGCGGCGGGGCCGTCTCCAGAAGGCATTGGCGAACGGCCTCCAGGCGCGCCTCCAGGGTGGCGTCGATGGTCCCGGAACGGGTTTCGATGCGGCAGCCGCCGCGGCCGACCGACGGGTCGGCCTGCAGGCTGAGCTGTTTGAGGCCGCGGATTTCGGCCATCAGGGGTTTTTTGAGAGCCTCGAGGTACTCGTAGTCTTCGGGGTTGACCTCCAGGGCGACGTTCAGCGGTTCGGGAATCTGCTCGAAGGCCTTGAGAATCGTCCGCCGCACCACCTCCCGGTCCAGGGCCACATGCCCGCAGACCACCTTTTCCGCCACCCGTCCCACCAGTGCGATGATCTGGTGCTCGTAGGTGCGGCACAGGGCGGGCCACAATTGCTCGGCAGCGGTAAGCAGCCGGTGCAGGTTTTCGACCACCTCGCCCGCCTTTTCCATGCCGGCGGCGAAGCCCTCGGCCTGCCCGCGGGCCAGGCCCTCCTGGTAGGCTTCCCGGCGCAGGGCCTCGGCATCCGCCGGGTCCTGGTCCGGGGCCTCCTGGGGCACGGGGGCCGCACACGCGGCCTCGCCCGGGGGGTAAAGTGCGCTGAAGCCGGATTGAAGGACGCTGCCGCCCGGAGAGGCCGCCGCCCAGCCGCTGTCCGGGTCGGGGGCGCGGTGAAAATGCATCGGCTGCCACTCGGCCGTCCCCTGAGGGGCATGCAAGGGATCAGACAAGAACGTCCTCCTTTCCCTTGCCGCCCAGCACGATGGCCCCTTCGGCCTCCAGTTCCTTGGCGGCCCGCACGATCTGCTGCTGGGCCTGCTCGACTTCCGCCAGCCGCACGGGGCCCATGACCTCCAGGTCTTCCTTCAACATCTCCGCGGCGCGCGAGGAGAGGTTGTTGAGAATCTTGGCCTTCATCTCCTCGCTGGCGGTCTTCATCGCCAGCACCAGCTGCTGGCTTTCCACCTTTTTGAGGATCTCCCGGATGCCGCGGTCGTCGACCTTGACCAGGTCCTCGAAGACGAACATCATTTCCCGGATTTCGTTTGCAAGCTCGCCGCGCTCGTCCTCGATGGACTCCAGGACGGTGTCCTCGGTGGCCCGGTCCACACTGCCCAGAATCTGGACCAGCTTCTCCAGCCCGCCGGCGGCCGCAGCGGCGTTGTCCAGGTTGCTGAGATCCGACTGCAGGGCCTGGTCGACGGCCTTGACCACCTCCGAGGGCACCTGCCCCAGGTTGGCGATGCGCAGGGCGATGTCCCCCTTCTGCTCGTCGGGCACGGTCATCAGAATCTCGGCTGATATTTCGGGCGGCAGATAGGAGAGAATCATGGCGATGGTCTGGGGATGCTCGTTCTTGATCCGTTGGGCCAGGGCCTCGCGGTCCACCTCGCGGCTCCACTTGAAGGGCATTTCCTGCTTTTTCTCGCGGATATGGGCGACGATCGCTTCGGCGGCCTTGGGGTCCAGGGCCTGGGCGATCACCTCCTGGATAAAGCCGTCCCCGGGCACCAAAACCTGGTCCTCCTGGCGATAGCCGTCGACAAAGGCTTCGGACACCGCGGTCAGCACCTCCCCGGGGATATGCCGGATCTCCGACATGATTCCGGCAACCTTCTTGATCTCGTTTTCCGTCATTTTCCTGAACACCGCCGAGGCGAACTCTTCCCCCATGGTCAGCAGGAAGACGGCCGCCTTCTGGGGCCCGGTGAGGTTCTGGGGGTCCAGCTTGCTTTTCATCATGACCCAGACTCGTTTAGCCAGCCCTTGATGAGACCCGCCGATTTATCGATGTCCTTCTGGGCCAGGGCGGCTGCCTGTTGCCGGGGGGAAAGCCCCTCGGGCGCCGGCAAAGCCTCCCGCTGTTCGGTGGCGATGGCCGCCCGGCTGTGTTCGCCGCCGCCAAGGACCGGCGTGCGCACCTCGGTTTTGAGATCCCGAAAGGTTCTCAGCAGCGGCCGCACCACGAAGAAAAACACCAGCAGCACCAAGACGACGTTGAGTGCGCTGCGGCCGAATTGACGCACCAGTCGGACCCAGTCGAGCCCTTGAGGTTTTTCCAGCTGCAGGTCTTGCATATCGGCAAAAGGAACGGATTCAACCGATATCTGGTCTTCGCGGTCGGCGCTGTAGCCCATGGCGTTCTTGACGATTTTGGTAAACTGGGCGAGCTCCTCGCTGGTTCGCGGCACGTACTGGCGAACCGTTTGGCCGTTTTCTTGGGCGGATACGTAGTTGCCGTCCAGCACCGCGGCCACCGACAGCCGGTTGAGGCTGCCCACCGGCCTGGAAATCCGCTTGACGGTTCGGCTGATTTCGTAATTGACCGTTTCATCCTGGCGCGAGCTGACATCGGCGGTTTCACGGGCATAGCCGGCACCGGCGGCGTTGACGGCATCCACACTGGAGACATTGGCGTTGGGGCTGGATTTGCGGTTGGCCGACTCGTTCACGATCTGCTGACTGCGCACCACCTGGCTGTCCGGATCGTAGATCTCCTCGTCGATGGCCACCTGGTCGAAGTCCATCTCGGCGGAAACCCGCACGATGGCCCGGCCCTTGCCGACGATCCGCTCCAGCAGGGTCTGGATGCGCTGGGTCAGGTCCTGCTCGTAGCTTTTGCGGTACTCCAGCTGACCGGCGGCCAGCGAGCCGGCCTTGTGCTCCTCGCCGCCGCCCTTGGAAAGCACCTTGCCCGTGGTGTCCACCACCGTGACCCGATCGGGTTCGAGCCCTTCCACCGCGCTGGCCACCAGGTGCACGACGGCGCTGACCTTCTCCGGCGAGAGGCTGGCGCGCAGCTTGAGCAGCACCGATGCCGAGGGCGGCCGGGCCTCCTCCACAAAGACCGACTCCTTGGGCATGACGATCATCACCCTGGCGTCGCTGACCTCCCTGAAATCGCGGATGGTGCGGGCCAGCTCCCCCTGCAGGGCGCGCTGGAAATTGAGCTTCTGAACGAATTCGGTGGTTCCGAACTCGGTTTGATTGAAGATTTCAAACCCCACCGCGCCGCCCTTGGGGATGCCCGCGCCGGCCATGCTGAGGCGAATGTCGTAGACCCTCTCGGCCGGCGCCAGGATGACGCTGCCGCCACCTTCCAGCCGATAAGGGATCTGCTGCTCCTTGAGTTTTTCGACGATCTGGGCGGCGTCCTCCGCCGCCAGACCGGTAAACACCGGCTGGTATTCGATCCGGTTGGCCCAGAAAAACATCAGGCCAAACCCCCCCAGGACGGTCAGCGCCACGGCCGCCATCAGCAGCTTGCGCGGCAGGGGCATGGCGTTGAAGAGGTGCACGATCTGTTGCAGAGCGCTGTTCATTCTGGCGGGTCCATGGATTTGCCGGGTTTTATCGGATCGGTGCCGGGATGGTCGCCATGAACCTCAGCGGCCGGCCGATAACCTCTCGGGATCGGAAGCACCGTGGCAGTGATGGTGGCCGGAATCCTCATACCGACATCTGCATGATTTCCCGGTAGGCCTCCATGGCCTTGTTGCGCACCTGGAGCATCAGGCGCAGGGAGAGATCCGCCTTGCCCATCGCCAGCATCCCCTCATGAATGCCCGTCTCACCGCGAACCACCTGGGCGGCTGCCCCGTCGGCGGCCTGCTGCAACTGGTTGACCTCGCCGATGGCGCGCTTGAGGGCATCGCTGAAGCCTTCCGAGCGCCGCACCCCTCCCTCGCCGGCGGAAAGCGGCAGGGTCATGGCGGGGTTCCCGATTTTGATATCGTTCATATGCACTCCCTTCGGGCCGCTGAAGCGGATTATTTCCCGATCTCGAGGGCCTTGAGCATCATGCCGCGGGTGGTTGACAGGGCGGTCACGCCGGCGTCATAGGACCGCCGGGCCACCACCATGTCGGCCATCTCCGTCAGCAGGTTGATGTTGGGCATGGCCACGTAGCCGCTCTCGGGGTCGGCGTCGGGGTGGGCCGGGTTGTAGACCATCCGGGGGGCGTCGCGGGCCTGGACGACCTCGCTGACCGTCACCCCGCCGGCATCTTCGCGCAGCCGGTCGAGCACCGCCCGAAAGCTCTCCAGCGGTTTGGCCTCGAATACCACCATCTTGCGGCGGTAGGGTCCGCCGGCTTCGGTGCGGGTGGTTTCGGTGTTGGCCAGGTTTTCGGCGATCACGTCCATCTTGCGGCGGTGCGCGTGCAGCCCGGACGCACTGACATTGAGCGCCCTGAAGAGCTCCATTATTGACCTCCTTCGGTAATGGCCTGGCGCAGCAGGCCGATCTTGCGCAGGAGCAGTTCCACGCTGCTGCGGTACTGGATGTTGTTTTCCATCAAATGGGTCATCTCGCGGTCGATATTGACCGAATCCAGCCCCGGGCCGCCGTCGCCGTCCACGACGGCGCTGGGCGCCAAACGGACCGTTTCGGCCGCCGGGATATGGCGGGCATGGGGGGTGGCCAGTTTGCGGTGGCCCTCGGCCATGACGGCGGCCAGGGTCTTTTTGAAGTCCAGGTCCTGGGGCCGGTAGCCGACCGTGTCGAGGTTGGCGATATTGCCGGCGATCAGGGCGTGCCGCCGGGCCGTGACGTCCATGGCCTTGCCCAGCAGCCGGGTGGTGTCGTCGAAGATAAACATCTCTGCCATCCGAGCGCTCCTTTTAATTGTCCGGCGACCGGGGTGGAAAAATTTGCCGGCCGCCCTGTCCGCCTGTGGGCTAAAGCAATCCCTGTGCCGATCGGGGCCCGCCATAGGCGTCGTCATGCCGGGCTCAAGAGGACTTTTGCCCATATTCGTTGAGCTTGTTGCGCAGGGTGCGGACGCTGATCCCGAGGACTTTTGCGGCGTGGGTGCGATTGCCCGCGGTGTGGTCCAGGGCACCCAAAATCAGCCGGCGCTCGGCCTCCCGCAAAGGCTCGGGGCCCGTCCCGGCCGCCGTCGGCGCGTCCGATGGCGGGGCTTCCGCCGGCAGCAGGCCCTCATCCAGCAGCAGGTCCTCGGCCGTGATGGTCTCGCCCCCGGCCAGCAGCAACGCCCGTTCCACCAGGTTCTCCAGTTCGCGCACGTTGCCCCTGAAGGGCAGTCCGGCGAGCTTTGCAAGGGCCTCATCAGTCAAATTCTTGACGGAGCGCCCGTCAATCTCGTTGTATTTTTCGATGAAATGGCCCACCAAAAGCGGCAGGTCGTCCTTTCGTTCCCGCAGCGGCGGAATCTTCAACGGGATGACGTTGAGGCGGTAGAAGAGGTCCTCGCGAAAGTCGCCCTCGGCCACGGCGGCCTTGATATCGCGGTTGGTGGTGGCGATAACGCGCACGTCGAGCTTGACCGGGTGGGTGCCGCCGACGCGGTCGACCTCGCCCTCCTGCAGCACCCGCAGCAGGCGCGACTGGAGGTGAAAGGCCATCTCGGTGACCTCATCGAGCAGCAGGGTCCCGCCCTGGGCCTGTTCGAAGACACCCGTTTTACGTCCCACGGCACCGGTAAAGGCCCCTTTTTCATAGCCGAAAAGCTCGCTTTCCAGCAGGGACTCGGGCAGCGCACCGCAGTTGACGGCCCGGAAGGGGCCTTCCCGGCGCCGGCTGCGGCCATGTATGAAGCGGGCCAGAAGCTCCTTTCCGGTGCCGCTCTCGCCCTGGATCAAAACCGCCGCACGGCTGTCGGCCACCTGTCCGGCCAGGGACAGCAGGCGCTGCATCGACGGGTCCCGGGTGATAATGGCGCGCTCCGGGGCGCGCCGACGATCAGCCTCAAGACCTCCGGGCTCGGCGCCCATGACGCCCTCGACCCGCTGCTTGAGCTGCTCGGGCGCCACCGGTTTGATCATGAAGTCCAGCGCGCCGGCTTTCATCGCGGCCACGGCCTCATCCACACAGGCCTGAGCGGAAAGGATCACAACTGCCGGGGCGTCATCCTGGGCCAGGACCTGGCGCATCACCTCCAGGCTGCCGCACCCGGGCAGACGGCTGCCGGCGATCACCAGCCGAAACGGCTGCTCCTGAAGTTTGCGCAGGGCATCGTGACCGTCGATGGCGGTGGTCACGGGATAACCCCACGCTTCCAGCAGGCGGGTCAAGGCGGCCCGCTCCCGGTAGTTTTCCTCCGCGACGAGAATCTGGCAGTTTGACGTCATCGTTCCTCAGACCGGGGATTGGTGGGGATCATCGGCAGCCTTCCGGGCGTCGGTTTATTTCCCGCGGTCATCGCTCTCAGGCCTGCCGCGCCAACCGGCCCTCGATGGCCAGCCGCTGCAAGGCCTCCTCGGCCAGACGTGCCCAGAACGGGTCGCCGCAGGCCGCGACCGCGCCAAAGGCCAGGCGGGCCTGTTCGGCTGCAGCACCCTTCTGGTAGGTTTCCCCCAGGAGGAAATGGAGGTCCGGATACTTCTCGGGCTGCTCGGTAAACTTCAAGGCCATGGCCAGTGCATCGGCCGCCTTGTCAAAGGCTCCCAGAGCCCGGTAGGCCTCCCCCAGCCGGCGGTGGGCCGTGAAAAGCGTCTCATAGGCCTTGTCGGAGGCGCCCGCCAGGTGGTTGACGGCCTCAACTAGACTGTCGACTGCGGCCTGGGGGCGGTTCAGCCCGCGGTAGGCCTCTGCCATCCCCATCAGCGTCAGCGCCCGGTCATGCGGCCGGCCTGCAGAGGCCAGGGCGGTTTGAAAACGGGCCAGGGCCTTGTCGTAAACCTTGTCGCCGATCAGGATCTGCCCGCAGCGGTAGCTGGCTTCTGCGGCATGCGGGGCGTCGGGCGTCTTTTCCAGGAAGGCCTCCAGAAACGGCAGGGCCCTGGCGGGGTCCCCGGCGCCCTGAAGCGCGGCCCCCAATTCAAACGCCAGCTCCGACGGGCGACGGCTGGACAGGTAGAGGTCATGGGCGCTCTTGAGAGCCCCGGCGGCCTGACGGTAAAGCCGGGCCTGGAGGTAGGCTTGCCCGGCCGCGTAGAAAAGATCCGGACTCTCCACCCGCTTCAGAATCGTCCGGTCGGCCTCGAAGCGCGCCAGGATGCCGGGGTAGTCGTTGGCGGCCGCCAGCCGCCTGAACAC
>Ga0272444_10001451_pt1 | contig 22854 bp, 21 predicted proteins | sample SSMForm13_FD_201033 | JGI IMG/M metagenome (GOLD analysis project Ga0272444, IMG submission 201033) | Marine sediment archaeal communities from Little Sippewissett salt marsh, Falmouth, MA, United States - SSM-Form-13 | ecosystem: Environmental > Aquatic > Marine > Wetlands > Sediment ...
AATTAAAATATAAATATTGTTATTTAAATATTGCCCATCACAGAAAAATTTATATGAGCGTCTTTCTTCTTTTGCCAGAGTTGGCTGTTGTTTGGTGGGAGTATAATGAAACAAAAAGAAGTCATAATGAAAGTATCTGAGGCATTCCAACAGGACGTTGGATATGGAAGGGCACGCATTGACCATCAATCTCGAATGGAACTTGATTTATCTATTGGAGATGTTATTGAAATTGAAGGCACAAAAACAACTGCAGCTGTTGTTTGGAGAGCCCATCCAACAGATGAAGGAAAGCAGATTATTCGTATAGACAACTTGACCAGAAAAAACGCTGGCACAGGTTTGGGCGAGCGTGTAAAAATCAGACGAGCCGAAGTCAGGGGTGCAAAAGAGGTTGAGTTGGCCCCACTTATTTCAAAAGGACAGCAAATTCAATTTGGCAGCGGGATTGAGACCCTCATCAAAAAAGGTCTTTTAAAACGACCTTTAACAAAAGGAGACAGTGTTATTATCCCGGGAATCGCACTCTTTGGAAGTGCTCTCCCATTTATAATAATCAACACAACGCCGAGTGGAATAGTCTCAATAAATGAAGACACGGTTGTTGGTGTTAAAGAAGAAGCGGCGAAAAGCGCTGAACCCGAGGGGCCAAGAGTCAGTTATGAAGATATTGGTGGGCTGCATAATGAGATTCTCAAAGTTAGAGAGATGATAGAACTTCCTCTAAAACACCCAGAACTTTTTGATAGGCTTGGTATCGACCCTCCAAAGGGAGTGTTGCTCCACGGCCCGCCTGGCACAGGCAAGACGTTAATTGCTAAAGCAGTTGCAAACGAGTCTGGTGCAAATTTCTATACTATCAACGGCCCGGAAATTATGAGCAAATTCTATGGTCAAAGTGAAGAAAACTTAAGGAAGATTTTTGAAGAAGCCGAGAAAAACGCACCGTCTATAATTTTCATAGATGAAATTGATGCAATTGCACCAAAGAGAAGCGAGGTGCATGGTGAAGTTGAACGACGTGTTGTGTCACAAATGCTTACCTTAATGGATGGTTTGAAAGGCAGGGGAAAGCTAATTGTAATCGGTGCAACAAACATTCCTGATTCAATGGATCCTGCGCTAAGAAGACCCGGAAGGTTTGACAGGGAGATTAGAATAGATGCTCCAGATAGAGATGGGAGAAAAGAAATTTTACAAATCCATACTCGAGGAATGCCAATGAGTAAAGATTGCAACTTAGACGACCTCGCCGACATAACGTATGGATATGTTGGTGCCGACCTCGCAGCGCTTGCAAGGGAGGCCGCCATGAGTGCATTACGCCGGTATTTGCCAGATATTGATCTGGAAAAACCAATACCTGTTGGCATGCTCGAAAAAATGGAAGTCACAATGGAGGACTTCAAAAATGCGCACAGAGGGATCGAGCCTTCAGCCATGCGAGAATTTTTGATTGAAGTGCCAAAAGCCTCGTGGGATGATGTCGGTGGGTTAGAAGAGATAAAGCAGAGATTAAAAGAAGCCGTTGAGTGGCCGTTAACAAGACCGGAAGTATTCAAAAAGATGGGGATTGAAGCACCTAGAGGAATTTTATTGTATGGCCCGCCAGGAACTGGAAAAACCTTACTTGCAAAGGCTGTGGCTCATGAATCAAAAGCCAATTTTATCTCAATAAAGGGACCAGAGGTAATGAGTAAGTGGGTTGGTGAATCGGAAAAAGCAGTAAGAGAGTTGTTCAAAAAAGCACGCCAAGTTGCTCCGACAATAGTATTTTTGGATGAGCTTGACTCTATTGCTCCGATGAGAGGACGAGACACTGGCACCCATGTAACAGATAGTGTTGTAAACCAACTTCTCACGAGTATTGATGGAATGGAGAGCATGGAAGGCGTTGTTGTAATTGGTGCAACAAACAGACCAGATATAATAGACCCAAGTTTGCTCAGACCCGGAAGGTTTGACAGGCTTGTGCTGACGCATGCCCCAGAAAAAAAAGCAAGAAATGAAATATTCAGAATCCATACAAAAGGAATGCCACTTGGGAAAGATGTTAATCTTGCGGATCTTGCAGAAATTACTGAAAACTATTCTGGTGCGGACATCGAAGCTTTGTGCCGAGAGGCAGCTATGATTGCAATTAGAAAAAATGAAAAAGCCAAAAAAGTAGAGAAAATCCATTTCAAAGAAGCTTTACAAGCCGTTCGTCCTTCAATAACAAAAGATATTATAAAATTCTATGATAAAATATCTGAAGGGCTTGGCAGCGGCATAGCCAAAAAGGATAAAAGCGAAAAGGATATTCAATATATGTAACCGAATAAAATAAAAAGGATGGAAAAATAATGAAGATTCTTGAAAATGAAATGAGAGGGAAAACTGTAATGAGTGAAGAGGGTTTGTATTTGGGTATTTTAAGGAACACAACCGTTGACGGGAAAACAGGTGAATTAGTATCTGTTCTTGTTGAACCCTCAGATGATGTAGACCCAAGATTATATCACTTAGACGATCAAGGGCACCTTATGTTTCCGTTCAATTCAATTAAATCAGTTAAAGATGTTGTTATTCTAGGCAGTTAAAACACCGGGCGGTTGCCTTCTTCCAACAGATCTATTATTCTCTTAAAAATTTCAAACGAAGTTGCAAGAGGAACCCCTTTATTTCGTTTGGAACTTACAATTATGAGTATGGTTATTTTGTAGATTTAAAAGACGTGAGTATAGCTATATAGTTATGGAATTTGAAGTATTAAAATACTTCCATTTTTAAAAATATAAATATAGAAAAATTATAAGATTAAAACCCGACACATCATCTTTTCCACAAGAAATGAAGGCCTCCCCCCTATCTTTTTCAACAGAGGAAATTAAGGAGAAAATTCATGCATAACTCTTTAATATGCCGTAGTTGATTACAAGGGCCCAGGGGAGGAACAGTCTACGAGCAGAAACACAGTAAAAAGTGATATCTTTGGAAAGTTACTAAAGACAGAAAGCTTGTTTATAGACCGAGAGGCAATGCGCCCTACATACACACCAGATACACTCCCGCACCGCGGAGAACAAATAAATAATCTCGCATCAGCTTTAGTCCCTGCTTTAAGGGGAGAAACGCCATCAAACGTTTTTATTTATGGAAAAACTGGCACCGGGAAAACAGCGGTCACAAAATTTGTTGGCAAGGAACTGCTTAAAAAAGGAGAGGAAAGAGGAAAACCTGTCAATTTCGTCTATATCAACTGCGAGGTTGTTGATACACAGTACCGTCTTCTACAAAATATAACAAATCATTTCATTAGCGAATGGTCCGAGCGCATACCTTTTACTGGGTGGCCGACCGATGAAGTATATGCAAAACTTAGACAGATGATTGATAAGATAGGAGGAGTCACAGTAATAATCCTTGATGAAGTTGACAAACTCAAAGGGGATGAAGCTCTTTACACGCTCTCTCGTATCAACACCAATCTCAAAAACGCAAAAGTTTCTATCGTTGGTATTTCAAACGATCTTAAATTCACCGAGTTCTTGGATCCACGAGTAAAATCAAGCCTTGGCGAAGAAAATATGATTTTCCCTCCTTATGACGCGGGAGAATTACAAGATATTTTAAAACAACGCATTGGCTTAGCGTTAAAGAAAGAAATTATCGACGACGACGTCGTTCCGTTATGCTCGGCGCTTGCAGCGCAGGAGCATGGAGATGCCAGAAGAGCACTAGATCTTTTGAGAATATCTGCAGAGCTTGCAGAAAGAGAAGGGGTATTAAAAATAACAAAAAAATATGTAAAACTCGCACAAAATAAGATAGAAATAGATAGAATACTGGAGGTAGTAAGAACACTTCCGACACAATCCAAACTTATTCTAATGGCCATTCTGTTGCAACACAGGCACAACACCAAATCAGGCATCGCAGGTGCTATAACCACTGGAGAAGTATATGAAATTTACAAGGAACTATGTAAAAAAACCAGAATGGATTCGCTAACCCAAAGGAGAGTGGCAGATCTCATTTCTGAGCTCGACATGCTTGGTATCATTACAGCACGTGTTATTTCAAAAGGGCGCTATGGCCGAACCAGGGAAATCAAGATGTCGTCCTCTACAGAAGATATCATGACTATTTTTAAGGAAGACGATGTATTTAAAGAGTTGGCCAACTATAAGATTAGGGGGCAAACTCGCCTCATCTAAACTCTAATTTTTCATATTTAATTAATTAAATCGTTAAAAAAGTATATTATATTGTTCTAGGGCGAGGGATCGGGCGCCATCTTTTACATGGATTTGCATGCAAACTTTATTTGGCTCCCCTCATACTCTAAATACATAAATCCAAGCACCATTTGAGGAACCGAGCCAGTAATGGAGCCCCTCTAATGTCTAAATCAAACTTCCCCCGACGTTGATTGTAATGACTTTTGGTTGCATAAAGATTTAGAATTTTTCAAGCACCACAGCAGGTCGGCATAACACAGGCAAAAAATCCCCTTCTCGCTATAAATGCACAAAGATAAACAATGCACCAGCAATAACTGGTTGATGTAAGACATAGATCGCCAAAGAGTGACGCCCAAGCCAGGAGAATGCGGCAACTGGCTTGCGCTCAGAAAAATCAGGCATCTTAAAGCGCCTTTCGTTGCCGCAATAAAGAAAATTACCTAAAGCAACTCCAAACAAAGTTACACCAAACCAAGGAAGCAATGGGAAATAATCTATGGTGTGTTCCCAAACGTTTGCTTGATGCAGCCCAATTGCTAGATGTAGTGCTGTTGGGCTTTCAACGACAATTCCTCCTGCAACGAAACCCGCTAGAATAAACAAAGCAGCAAATAAAACATTAAACGACCTCAATCTTAAGAACGGAATACTTAGTATAATTGATAGGCCAATGAATTGCAACACCCCGAAAATAATTGGCCTGTCCGGCATGGCAAGCATAGTAACTGTTGTAAACAACATGCCGATACTAAAAATTTTTAACCCACGCAAAACAAGACGGGCGTGATATGCCTTCTGTTGTTCTATGGGCTGGCCTTCTCTCTTATTTCTACCGACAGCCAAACATATTCCAACCAATAGGAAAAACACCAATGGAATGATGACTTGAAACCGGTAAATATCACGATTAAGTGGCAATATCTCAAAATAATCTAAGTCCCAAAGTATGTGAAGAAAGACCATCCCAACAATAGCGAAACTCCTAAGCAAATCAAGTTCAACGAATCTTTTAGAGCCGGTCTTTCGCATCGCCATTCCAACTAAGAAATACAAACCCATTTAATCACTTTTTCCCTTTTTCACCTCTTCCTAATTAAATATTTATTGCCCTGTCAATTTTTGGTAATAATACTATTTAAAACTAACGCGTTAAAATGTCAAAAATAAAAAAATCACAGTGACAATTCCCCCTTTCTCAATGCCTCGACAGGAGACAACATAGAGGCTTTTTTCGCGGGTATGGCTGCAGCCAACACAGAAAGGGAAATAGGCAACAACAATGCCACCAGAATAGTAAACCAATTTACAATAAAACCAATTTTTAGTTGCGTTCCAGCAATAAATTCCACATTCAATCCATACCAATTCACCAAATTCATAACAAATACGGACAGTAAAATTCCTAACAGGCCTGCGACAAAACCAATAATCACCCCCTGGTAGAGAAAGATTTTAAAAATTACCCTATCTCTCGCCCCAAATGCTTTCAACGAACCAATTTCTCTTGTTTTTCTAAGAACAATGGAATCCATAACATATTTAATCGCCGCTCCGCACAAAAACAGCGTAACAGCAATACTTCCCCATAGCATTATGGTTACTACATCTTGCATCGACCCCGCTATATAAACTAAGAAGTCATGCCAACTAAACACCTGTAGATGAGGTACAAACTCATCCAGTTGTTGTTTCACATCGTCGGCATTTCCTATTGGAGCTAATTGATGCAAAGGCTCCGGTGATTTGACCAATATAGCATCGCCCCGATCTTTATCAATAGTTATTGGGCTAAAACCTCTGAAGGTACCTACTCCAGGTACATACCAATCCCGGCCCTCTACATCCCCATATCTTTTTATCTCTCTCAAGGAGTCTGCATGCATGAACCACATTAATGCATCAAGTGTTGGCGTTCCGCTTTCGTAAAGCCCAACAACTCTTACGGTTACACCTGCATAACTGGTTTCCTTGCCTGAGACGCTTAAGGTAAGATGAATAATTTTACCAACTGATATGGAAGGATGGATCTTTGCTACTGTCGAACCAACAATAATTGGATACGGCTCATCCTCTTTCATTAATCGTTGGCCAGAGCCATAAGTAAAATCAGGCAACTCACCTGGGCCCTGCACATTAATAAAAAGAGGCGTGTGCCCCCGCAAAAACACGTCTTTTTCATTAAAGAATCTCCCTTCTATGATTTTATCCTTAATGTCTGAGACATCATCATTAGGATCTATACCTTGTATGGCACAACCGTCAACCGCTTCTCCTTCTGTTCCTAGCCCGTAAGTTCCTTGCCCCGTGACTCTTATGCTTGTCTGGTAACCAGGAAATTCCTGTTCTATTCTTCTTGCGATCTCACCCGCATTTCTCAACTCAGTTTCAGTACCATATAAATCTCGGATATTACAATCTCCGTCAATGATAATGGCATCAGAAGTTATGATTTTAGTTGTGTCGTCCACTACTTGCATCATATAGTTTAGATATGCATTTTCAAGCATGAATGACGTCATTGTTAAAGCAATAACTACAATAATAATTGCATAAATTCGCTTATGCTCCTTTAGCTCCCCAATAGCCATGCATCGACTTATATTCATGTGCCGCCCCTCTTCTGTTTTCGCCCTTCTTTCTTGTTCAATGACCGTAGCACCTTTTTGAAATGATCGCCGTTGTCCTTTGTGTCACCGACAATTTTCCCATCTTTCAAAACAAGCGTTCTTTTTCCGTAACTTGCAATGTCCATATCGTGAGAGACGTATACGAATGTTGCATCCCTCTTCTTGTTCATCTTTACAAGCAGGTTCATGATATCTGTGCTGTTTTCCGAATCTAGTGCACCAGTCGGCTCGTCTGCCAACACAAGAACTGGGTCATTTATAAGGGCACGTGCAATAGCTGCTTTTTGTTTTTCTCCGCCGGACAAGTGAATTCCTTTATGGTCTATACGGTGGCCAAGACCCACCTCTTTTAACAGGGCAATCGCGCTCTTTTGTAGCTGCCCTTCGTCTTTTTCCATTATCTGCCCAGGCAACATCACATTTTCTAACGCCGTCAACCTTGGTATGAGGTTATAATTTTGAAACACAAACCCTAATTTTTCTCCCCGAAACAGCGCAATTTCCCTGCCACTTATTTTTGATGTGTCTTTGCCACCAATACAAATTACACCAGATGAGGGGCGATCCAACAAGCCCATACAATGAAGCAAAGTTGATTTACCACACCCAGATGGACCGATGATGGAAACAAATTCTCCCAAAAAAATTTCCAACGAAACAGCATCCAGTGCTTTGACAGCAACGCCGTAATCGTTATATCTTTTAACAACATTTTTAAGTTGAATGATGGGCTTTTTTGCTTTTGGCATACAAATACTAACCAAAATATGGACAACCAATATAAATAATTGCTGATTAATTATATTATATAAAATATTAAAGGAAGACAAATAAGATAAAGATGAAATAATCACCCGACGTAATGGTCCATTTCTTTTGTATCATCCTTTTTCTGGTTTGGCGCCGCTTCAAGTATGTCAATTGCAAGCACAACATGCAAAGGGACGATTCTAATCTTTCCAACCATTTCTCCATGATTTCCATTCAATTCCATTAACAAACCCGGCTCATCGACGCCCAATGAAGTAAATCCTTTGAACCTTCCCTCAGTTTCGAGCATATTTTCTTTTCCGCCCAATGAGAATATTTTATACTGCGATCCCTCTGTTAATTCAATCTCTGGTTTTTCATTCATTCTTTATCCATCCTCTGTTTTTCGATAAGGTTCTGTAGGTGCTCTACAGTTTTACCGTAATTCTCTATTGCTACTTTAAGGTGTGCTTCAACAAAGTTCCATGCTTTTTGAATATTTCCATATCTTAAGCGATACGCTTTCTTACTCTGTTGAGTTGATTCATCAAAAACCTGAATTTCTTCCAAAATATCAAAACCCTTCAACTTATTAAGATGTCTGTAAACTGTAGGCTTAGAGGTATCTAATTTCACAGAAATCTCATCAACATACCATGCCTTATTCGGGTGTTTCAAAAAAAATTCAGCAAAAATTTTGTAGGGAATATCCGGATCGGCACCTTTTGACAGATAACCAATTTGTTCAAAAAATTTTTTAGCAACAATATCTGGATCGCTCTCGCCAACCATGGGTGTGTTACCAACAATCTGCATTTCAAATCCCATTAAACCACAACCTCAAATAACCATAATATAAAAACCAATTTATAACCTTTATTTAACAAAGAAATGCAGAAAGAATAAAAAATATAGCAAATGCCTTAATATCTACAAGACTTGAAGATACTTATCAATCTCCCAAGGCGTAACCTGCATGCGATAGTCATTCCACTCTTTTTGTTTCACATGCAAAAAGTTATCAAAAACATGCTCTCCAAGAGTTTCTTTCATCAATTTACTCTCCTTTAAAAAAGAAAGGGCATGGCCAAGACTTTCTGGTAGATGATGAACATTGTATTTCTTCATTTCGCTTTCAGACAGGGTATAAATATTTTTCTCAACAGAATCAGGAGGGATCATCTTATTTTCTATGCCTTTAAGGCCTGCTGCAAGCATAACAGCAAACTGCAAATATGGGTTTCCTGAAAGATCAGGACTTCTAAGCTCGCATCTAGTTTTATTTCCACGGCCTGTTGGTATACGAATAAGTGCACTACGATTACGATTCGCCCACGAAATATAAGTAGGGGCCTCGTAACCAGGAACTAATCGTTTATAGGAATTTACAGTGGGATTTAAAACAGCAGTCATTCCCTTTACATATTTCAACAAACCAGCTATAAAATTACGAGCTAATATGCTAAGTTGATTTTTATCATCCGGGTCATAAAAAGCACTTTTCCCTTTTAAGTCAAAAAGCGAAAGATGCGTATGCATACCAGAGCCATTAAATCTAAATAACGGCTTAGGCATAAAAGAGGCATGTAGCTCATGCTTTCTAGCAATTACTTTTGTAACATATTTTAAAGTAATAACTCTATCGGCGGTTGTTACAGCATCAGCATAACGGAAATTAATTTCATGTTGCCCGTCTGAAACTTCATGATGTGAGGTATATGTATCAATTCCAAAAGCATCAAGAGCGATAGAAATATCTGCACGAACGCCCTCTGCTAGATCACGATGCGAAAGATCAAAATACCCTGCTGCGTCATTTGGTATTAGTGTTGAAGCCTCTCCATCTTTCTTAAATAAAAAGAACTCACACTCAGGGCCAGTATTGTAGATGAATCCCATTTTTTTTGCTTTGTTTACGGCTCTTTCTAAAGCATATTTCGTGTCTCCGATGAATCTTTTGCCATTGGGTTCATAAATATCACAAATTAGTCGTGCTGTTTTTCTTTTATCAATTTCTTCAGGTAGTATTACAAAACTCTTCGGATCAGGTTTTGCAATTTTATCAGATTCTTCTATAGTAGCGTAACCTGCGATTGAAGATGCATCAAACGGTATGCCATCATCCAAAGCTTCTTCTAATCTATTTGATGGAATTACTATGTTTTTTGGCATTCCTAATATGTCTACAAACTGAAGGCGTATAAAGACAACATCGTTCTCTTTTACAACACCCAAAACGTCTTTTTTACTCTTTATATCAAAAAGCATATTTTCCCCCCAAAAAAACAAAGCAAATCATTATAATAAATGCTTCTCCTGTCTTTAATATTTAACGAATTTTTCAGAAACGCCACACATAAACTATTAAAAACTACCTTAAATACAGATTAACACAAAACAATCTAAAGATGTGTTCAAATGTACAAGATAATTGAAAAAAAAGTGTTGTCAGAATCTGTAAAACTGATGAAGATTAAATCGCCGCTTGTTGCAAAAAAAGCTCTAGCCGGTCAATTTATTATACTTAGAATAGATGAAAAGGGCGAACGAATACCTCTTACCATAGCAGATTATGATCGAGAGAAGGGAACAGTTACTATTATTTTTATGGAAGTCGGCAAAACCACAAAAAAACTAGGAACACTCAAAGAAGGAGATTCTATCTTAAACTTTGCGGGACCTCTTGGTAAACCTTCTGAGATTGAAAAATTTGGAACAGTTGTTTGTATAGGAGGTGGTGTTGGAATCGCACCACTTTATCCTATTATTAGAGAATTAAAAAAAGCGGGAAATTATGTCATTTCAATACTTGGTGCAAGAAATGAAAAACTATTAATGCTTGAAAAAGAAATCCAAGAAGTTAGTGATGAACTCCATATTTGCACAGATGACGGCTCAAAAGGTAAAAAAGGTTTTGTAAGTGATGTGTTGCAAGGTCTAATTGATGATGGGAAGAAAATTAACATCGTATGGGCGATAGGGCCAATAATTATGATGAAGGTTGTAGCTAATCTTACAAAAAAACACAATCTAAAAACAATTGTCAGCTTAAATCCAATCATGGTTGATGGAACAGGTATGTGTGGGGGCTGTAGAGTTTCTGTTGGCGATGAAACAAAATTTGCCTGTGTTGATGGTCCTGAATTTGACGGTCATTTAGTTGATTTTGATAATTTGATGCTTCGTAACAGGCGATTTGCGAAAGAAGAAGAGCATGCTTGCCATATGGCAGGGGTGAAATTGTAATGGCTGTTAGAAAAACTAAACATGAGATGCCTGAGCAGTCCCCAAAAGAGCGTATTAAAAATTTTAATGAAGTCCCTTATGGTTATGACGAACAAACGGCTATTGAAGAGGCAAAACGCTGTTTGCAATGTAAAAATAGACCATGTGTTAAAGGTTGTCCGGTTGAGATAGATATTCCTGATTTTATAAAACAAATAGCAGAGGGCAACATAGATAAGGCTGTTGAGGTTTTAAAAACAAAAACGAGTCTTCCTGCTGTATGCGGTCGTGTTTGCCCTTATGAAAACCAATGCGAAGGAGAATGCACTCTTTTAAAAATTGGGGAGCCTGTTGCAATTGGACGTCTTGAAAGATTTTTAGCAGATTATGAACGTAAAAAAGGAGCAAAAATTCCAAAGAAAGAAAAAAATACAGGCAAAAAAGTTGCAGTAGTGGGGGCAGGCCCAGCAGGCTTAACATGTGCAGGAGACTTGGTAAAGTTGGGCAATAAAGTCACTATTTTTGAAGCATTGCACGATCCTGGCGGAGTTTTAATGTACGGTATACCAGAGTTTCGTTTGCCAAAAGAAATTGTAAAATCAGAGGTAAATTATATTTCAAAACTTGGTGTTGATATTAATTACGATGTTGTAGTTGGTAAAACAATCACAGTTGATGAGTTGATGGAAGACTATGATGCAATATTTATTGGTACTGGCGCAGGTCTTCCACGATGGTTGAGAATACCTGGTGAGAACCTAGATGGAGTATATTCAGCTAATGAATTCCTAACAAGAGTTAATATGATGAAAGCATATGATTTTCCAAACTATGACACTCCTGTTAAAATTGGAAAAGTTGTTGCTACTTTTGGAGCGGGAAATGTCGCCATGGATTGCGCTAGAACGTCACTTAGGCTAGGTGCTGAAAAATCCTACATTATATACAGGAGATCCGAAAAAGAAATGCCAGCACGTAATGAAGAAATTCATCATGCAGAAGAGGAAGGAGTTATTTTCAAACTACTTACAGCTCCTGTAAAGTTCATTGGTGATGAAAAAGGTATGCTAAAAGAGGTAGAATGCCTTAAAATGAAACTCGGCGAACCAGACGAATCAGGCAGAAGGAGGCCTGTTCCAATTGAAGGTTCAAACTTTAAAATTAAGATCGATACTGCGCTAGTAGCGATTGGGCAAAGCCCAAATCCACTTATTCCTCAAACGGTAAAGGATCTTGAAATTGAAAGATGGGGAAATATTAAAACAGATGAGCATGGACGCACATCAATACCTGGTATTTTTGCAGGTGGTGATATTGCAACTGGTGCTGCGACAGTGATCCTTGCTATGGGTGCCGGAAAACGAGCCGCTCGAACAATCAACGAGTATCTCAAAACAGAAAGGTAAGTAGATATTACGTCCTCTTTTTTATTGCAGCTTTAGTCAGGCCATCAAATAAAGGTGATGGTTTCATTGGACGGGATTTAAACTCAGGATGCGACTGTGTTGCAACGAAATAAGGATGGCCTGGTAACTCCATAAATTCCATCAAAACCCCATCTGGTGATTTTCCCGAAAATAGAGCACCTCCCTTTTCTATCGTCTCGATATATTTAGGATTTACCTCATAACGATGTCTGTGTCTTTCATATACCTTATTTTTTCCATAGAGCTTATGAACCAATGAATCTTTTTTTAGAACGGCGGGATATGCACCAAGTCGCATAGTCGCACCATATCGTGATTCGTTGAGAATTGTTACCTGCTCTGGAATAAAATCTATTACAGGATTAGAACTTTTTTTATCAACCTCAACAGTATTCGCGTCTTTAAGTCCGCACACATTTCGTGCATATTCAACAACAGCGAGTTGCATTCCAAGGCACAACCCAAGATAAGGTATGTCGTGTTCCCTTACATAACGAATTGTTTTAATCTTTCCATCAATACCTGACAGACCAAAGCCACCAGGAACAATGATGCCATCCATCTCGTCAAGCGTGGAAAGTTTCTCAGGCGCCTCCTCAAAAACCTTAGAGTCAACCCAATGGACATCTGGCACAAGGTTATTAGTCCATGCTGCATGTTTTACAGCTTCAATAACAGAAATATAAGAATCAGATAGTTGAGACGTACCAATATCAAAATATTTACCAACGATACCAATCCTTACAGTATTTTTCAACCTTCTAATTTTTTTGATAAACTTCTCCCATTTTTCCATTCCATTATGATCTTTTCTAAGATTCAACTTACGAAGAATTTTTTTGCAAAGGTCTTGTTTCTCAAATATAAGAGACACTGCATATACATTGTCAACATCTTCATTTGATACAACATCTTCTTCATGTATATTACAGAACATAGCAATTTTTTCCCTTCTTACATTGTCAAGAGTTTTTTCTGAACGCGTAATAATAAAATCAGGTTGAATGCCAATTTCTCTTAATCGTTTTACAGAATGCTGCGTTGGTTTTGTTTTCGCCTCACCAACCGTCTCAAGAACTGGCACGTATGTTACGTGGACATAGAGCACATTATCTCCTTCGAGTTTCATCTGTCTAACTGCTTCAAGAAATAATACATTCTCGTAGTCTCCGACGGTCCCACCAATTTCAACCATGACAAAATCAAACTTTCCTTCTTGCGACGGTCTTCGTATTCTCCGCTTAATTTCATCTGTCACATGGGGTATTGGTTGTACTGTTTTTCCAAGGTACTTCCCCTTTCTCTCCTTTTCAATAACTGCACCATATACCTGTCCTGTTGTAATATTCTGATGCTTTGGTATGTTAATATCTAAAAACCGTTCGTAATGACCAAGATCTTGATCAATCTCTCCACCATCTTCTGTAACCCAAACTTCTCCATGTTCTGTAGGTCGCAATGTCCCAGCGTCGCAATTCATGTAGGGATCTATCTTTATTGCAGTAACCTTGTAACCATGTAATTGTAAATTTTTACCAATAGATGCTGTGGTTATTCCCTTTCCTAAACCAGAAATAACTCCCCCGGTGACAATAATATAGTTGGTCATATCTACCAATGGGGCTAGCACATATGTTTACTTATTTAAATTGTTTTTGATTATAATAAATAATAAAAAGATAAATAACTACTGAAACCTAATCACACTAAACCGACACTTCAGTAGTTGCTTTGTGTCATATGCTGTTTTTTTATTTTTTGGTGGTCAAAGAAATTTCGATTGAAGACACGTTGGAATTTCTCCCCTCTTCATTGGTAATTGATTCTGTGCCGATTTTGATTTCTTTAATTTTTGCGTTGGTCACAAATCTGTTTCTTGTAATTTCCGCAGTATCCACTGCTCTGCTTATTGCTCTACCTCGTGCTTTTATGATTACTTCATCGGATCCGCCGTTGAACTGTGTTACTACAGCCAGTACATAGCTCATCGGCGGTTTGTTCCCAACAAAGATGGTGTTTTCATTGGGGTCTATTTCTTTTTCTGTCATAACTTTTTCCTCCCTGTCAATTACTTGTGTTTTTAGACTTCCTACCAACAAATTCATTATTTATAAATCTTTTGTATTGCTTGGACTTTGTTTAACACTTCTTTGGGGTTAGCTCCCAGTACCCGTATCATTGGTTCTTTTCCAATTCCGCCTTTATCATATATAGCATCAGGCACAGAGCCATATCGTTTTATAGCTTCACCCGTTCCCCACTCCATAGTTGAATTTACGTTTTTTGATTCACGAGTTCTATCAAACGAGCTGATGGTAAGGCCTGCCTTTTTGCATTTCTGTAAGTTTTCTTCAGAATACTTGATATTCATAGCACATCTATTACCCATATCTGCATGCATAGCTGCTAAAATTATTGATGCAATGTGTTTTGATGCACCAAAATCTATACAACCGCATTTGACGACCGCATCTTTTGTTTTTACAATTCTCCCATTTATTGCACACACGTCTTTTAGTTCTTTTGCATTTGGTAAGGCATAACCTATATTTAAACCAACTTCCGGAACAAATTCTTTTGATAGGATTGAAAGAAGTTTATCCACAGATATTTTTAATTCGAACCATGTAGTAAAGCGTCCGCCAGTCGAAGAATGAGAAGAAACTTCTTTTGTTACATCAATCGAATGGTTGAGGACGTCTGCACCTCTTCCTGGATTATATCCATGGCGTATCATGGCCCAAAGAATATGTTTTGCTTTACCAACTGCTTCTTCGGGGTTTTTTCCAAGAGCAATCAAGCCTGTTATTAGAGCAGATAAAGCACAACCAGATCCATGTGCCTTTTTGTTTGGGATTCTTGGTAGAGAAAAAATAGTAAATTTTTTCCCATCAAATAACGCATCCTGAACAAGCTTTCCTTCAAGATGCCCTCCTTTTATAAGGACATATTTTGGCCCAATCCTATATATCTCTCTACACGCCTTTTTTACATCATCTGCTGTATTTATTTCTAATCCTGCTAATATGCTAGCCTCAAAGACGTTTGGTGTTACAACATATGCTTTCGGTATGAGCCTTTTTTTGATCGCAGCGGTCAAATCTTGTTTTGATAGTATATCTCTGCTTGTTGCAGCCATCACAGGATCAACCACTGTTTTTAGGTCATATTGTGTTATTTTTTTAGCAACAACATTTACAATATCTTTGTCATAGAGCATTCCTGTCTTTGCTGCGCTAATATGCATGTCATCTAGTATTGTGTCAATTTGACCTTCCACAATTTTAGTCGGAAGCTTATAGATTGCTTTTACATGTTTTGTATTTTGGGCGGTTATACAAGTTATTGTTGTAACGCCGTGTATGTTAAGGGTAGTAAATGCTTTCAAATCTGCTTGTATTCCTGCGCCGCCTGAGGAGTCTGATCCAGCAATTGATAATGCTATCTTTTTCTTCATGTCAAACAAGTTATGTTGTAGTTAGATTTATATGCTCTCCCCAATTTTCCCTGTCTGGAGTTAGACAATAATTTCTTCGAGTAATTAAGGGGATTTTGTATGGAAATAATAGATGAACTTCCTGGAAAAACAATACTTTTGCTAGGTAATGAGGCAATCACTAGAGGAGCAATTGAAGCAGGAGTTGATGTAGCAACAACTTATCCTGGAACACCATCTTCAGAAATTGCAGATACTTTCTCAGCAATGGCTAAATATCTCAAAAAAAAGAAAGAAAAACCACCGTTTTACTTCGAGTACTCAACAAATGAAAAAGTGGCACTTGAAGTTGCTGCAGCAGCATCTTTTTGTGGGTTACGTGCACTTACTTGTATGAAACATGTTGGTTTGAATGTTGCCAGCGATGCATTTATGACTTACCTTTATGTAGGTTGTAAAGGAGGGCATATCATTGTTTCAGCTGATGATCCTTCTTGTCATTCATCACAAAATGAGCAAGACAATCGGTATTTCGCTTTATTTGGCAGTGCCCCTATGCTTGAGCCGTCAACCCCTCAGGAAGCCAAGGAAATGACTCGGTTGGGTTTTGAACTATCTGAAGAACTAAAATTGCCTGTTTTGTTGAGAACAACCACAAGATTAAATCATGCACGTGGACCCATTGAATTAAGACAATCATTGAAATCAAAAGGAAAAGGCCATTTTGATAAAGATCCAATGCTTGTAACTGTTCCAGCTGTAGCAAGAGCACAGCATCCGCTCCTCTTAAGGAAAATGGAGAAAGCAGAAAAAATATCAGAAAAATCTCCATTTAATGAAATTATTGAACTTGGAAAACAGAGCAATGCAGGAATTGTTACATCCGGAGTTTCGTTTAATTATGTAAAAGAAGCAATAGATGATCTTAACATCAATGCCAAAATATTGAAACTAGGCATGACTCACCCAATTCCAAGAAAAATGTGTGAAAATTTTATCAAATCTTGTAAAGAAATAGTTATTGTTGAAGAGCTGGACCCATTACTGGAAAATCAGTTTAAAACAATAATCTATGATATGAAATCGAATGTAAAAATCTACGGAAAATCAACAGGACATTTCTCTCGGCTCTATGAGTACAATCCAGATATAGTTACAGAGGCTTTATCAAAAATTTTCAAGGTAAAAAACCCGCTCCAAAAACCGATACAGCCAAAATTAAAACTCCCCAGTCGGCCACCTGCTCTTTGCCCAGGATGCCCACACAGAGCAACATATTACGCTGTGAAAAAAGCAGCACCAAAAGATACCATTTATCCAACAGACATCGGTTGTTACACTCTAGGCAAAGCTCCGCCATATGAGGTTGCAGATCTTTTACTTTGCATGGGTTCCAACGCTGGAACTGCATGTGGGCTTTCTGTTTCCACTGATCAAAAGATTATTTCTTTTATGGGGGATTCTACGTTTTTTCATGCAGGCATCCCTCCAATCGTTGACGCTGTACATCACAATCATGATCTCGTTATAACGGTTTTAGATAACCGGACTACGGCAATGACGGGACATCAACCACATCCTGGAACTGAGTTTGATGGTATGGGGCGCCCTGCAAAAAGCATCAAGGTTGAAGATATTTTAAAAGGATGTGGTGTTGAACACATAGAGATAGTAGATCCGAATAACATAAAAAAGACAACAGAGGCGTTTAAGCGGGCACTTGCATTCAAAGGCCCTGCGGTTGTCGTAAGCAAATCTCCGTGTATTCTTTTAGAGAATAGAGATAAACGGATAGCAGGGATGGACATACCAGTGTATTACATTGATCAAGAAAAATGTCGGCAGTGTAAAACCTGTATTGATAGATTTGCTTGTCCAGCGATATATTATGCAGAAGACGGTAGCATACATATCGACGAAACACAATGCAATGGTTGCGGAAATTGTGCAGATATTTGTCCTTTTGAAGCCATCTCTAAAAAGGGGGCCAAAAAATGAAAGACAAAACAAACATTGTTTTGACAGGCGTAGGCGGACAAGGCGTTATCACCGCAGCAAACATTCTAGGAAAAGCAGCAGTCAATGCAAAAGCAAACGTCTATGCATCTGAGGTTCACGGAATGGCACAGCGAGGCGGTTCTGTCAGTTGTACAGTTAGAATGGGCGACGTATCCGGGTCTTTGGTCGCAACTGGAACAGCAGATGCAATACTTAGTACGGAACCAATAGAAGCGTTAAGATATATCCAATATGCCAATAAACAAACAAAAGTCATCACTGATATAAATCCAGTTATTCCTTTTACGGTTGCTGCTCTTGGTGAAGAATATCCAAGCCTTGAAATAGTTTATAAGGAAATAGAACTACATGCAAAATTACATAAAATCAACGCCTTGAAAATTGCAAACGAATCAGGTGCAGCAATTACAAGAAACATAGTTATGCTTGGAGCTCTTGCAGCAGCGGATATTTTGCCATTTAAAACTGAGATTCTTCTTAATACAATTCTTGACAATATCCCAGCAAAATACAAAGAAATCAACAAAAAAGCGTTTAAAGGCGGCTTTAAGGCTATCAAATAGAATATTTTAGTTGGTGCTTTAGTAGATTTTTTGCATTAGATATACATCTAAACGTTTTCCAAATTTTAAACCAACTTCTTTCATAATTCCAATGTGCTCAAATCCTAGAGATTTGTGAAGATGAACGCTCTTTTTATTTCCCTCAGTTATCCTTGCGATAACTGCATGAAGACCTGATTTTTTTCCCTCTTTGATTATTTCATCCATTAACTTTGTTCCAAATCCTTTTCCCTGATATTCATTTTTTACATATAGCGATATTTCAACTGTATCAGAATATGCACATCTGGTAGAGTATTTGCTAAGAGCTGCCCACCCAACAATGGTTCCATTTTGCTCTGCTACCATTATTGGATTTTTGGGCCCATGGTCCTTAAGCCATTTTTTTTGCTCCTCCCTAGTTTTAGGTTGAGTATCAAATGTAGCTACGGTCTTTAGGATTGCCTCATTGTAAATTTCGGTAATTTCATCTAAATCATTCATTACTGCCCGTCTGATGTTTATCAATTTTATTCACAACCAATGGAACTATTTTATTACAAATTAGCCTTAACACTTATAATACATGGCGTTTATCTCATCCAAAAAAACTAGTGCAAATGGTGCTATAAAATGTTCTGCGTAGAATGTGGTAGAGAGGGACCTATATTTAGAGAAGGAGCATGTTTAGATTGTTATCTTAAAACACATAAGTTTTCCAAAGGCCCTGCTACCATTGATCTTCCAACATGTGCCCATTGTAGTTCATATAAATACAAAAATACGTGGACATCTGATCTGTTTGGAGAAACCCTTAGGCGACTCGTTAAAAATACCTTTCAAATCAGTAAAGAATTGAAAAAAATCGATATTAACACAGAATGTAAAGAAACAAAAGAGGGAATGGCATGCAAAGTTATCATATCTGGTTATTTAGATGACTTAGAAATCAATGAAGAACACGAGATTCTAGTTCGTATGAAAAAGACCGTATGCGAAGTCTGTTCCAAACGCTTTGGCGGCTATCATGAAGCAATTGTTCAGATTAGAGCAGATAAAATAAAATTATCCAAGGCTAAACTTGATATTATTAGATCAACCATTGAAAACCTCGTTGAAAACCTTAGATCTAACGGAAATCGCAACCTTTTTATTACCGATATTTCAGAGGAGCATGGCGGCATTAATTTTTATCTAAGTGACAAAAATTTTGGGCATGCCATTGCTAAAAAAATTCAAGAGCAGTATGGCGGTAACATTAAACAGTCATCAAAAAACATTGGCATGAAAGACAGTAGACAAGTCTATAGAATGACCTATCTATTAAGATTACCAGAGCATCAAAAAGGTGATTTTTTTTCTTATGGCGACTCGTTCTTCTATATTTCTTCAATATCCGGAGACAAAGTTCATGTAATTGATCTCTCTAGTTGGGTTAAAGGAGTTTTTGATGAAAAATCGCTCCGAAAAGTACACATCTTTGAAGGAAAAGAACACCTTGGTGAAATGATACTTGTGAGCCAATCAAAAGATGAGATACAGGCTATGAATTCAAAAAGTTATGAAATTAAAGTCATTAGAAAACCAAAACCAATCTCTTTCACTTCAGAAAAAATCAGGGTTGTAATAATAAAAGATCATATTTTTCTATTTCCTGAAAAAGTCAAAATGGATATATAGTACAAATTTATTTAGTGAGCATATTAAGGAGGTGTATATTTTATGGCAAAAGGAAAATCATCATTGAATTTGGAAGAAAATATTGCTAGTTTGCTCTGTTATGTTGTAGTATGGATTACAGGGATACTATTCTATTTTTTAGAAAAAGAAAATAAAACAATAAGATTCCATGCAATGCAATCGATACTAACATTTTTACCATTGACAATTTTATCGACAATTTTGTCATGGGTTGGTTTCTCTGCAACTATTACATATACAAATACTGCTTTTGGCAGCATTCCAAGCGGAGTAAGCCAACCATTTTTGATACTTGGATATCTATCTTGGTTAATAAGTGTCGTAACTTTCATACTGTGGCTAATATTGATAATTAAAGCATATCAGGGAGAAAAATTCAAACTACCTGTAGTTGGAGATATTGCTGAGAAACACGCATAAGCTCAGTAAAATTTTCTTTTTTTCTTTTATTTTCAGTATATTCCTGGGCGATTTTTTTATACGCCTCCCTAAAAGGAATGCCTTTTTCAACAAGATCATGAACTCTCTTGGTGGTATACAATTCTTCAGTCATTGCCTTCTCACATTTCGCATTATTTACATGTAGGTTTTTTATCACTATTTTCATAATTTTTAGGGATTCTTTGGTAGTTTCAAATCCATTGATTACAGGTTGTTTTGTTAATTGAATATCACGGTTGTAGCCAGAGATAAGATTTCCAATTATTCCTTTTACTTCAAATTCATATGATATAATTTGATGATATTTGGCTCTTATAATTTCTAAAACATCAGGATTTTTCTTATGTGGCATAATAGAGCTGCCCGTACATATTTCAGATGTCATGCTAAAGAAGCCAAATTCAGACATACTAAATAGCAATATGTCTGAGGATATCTTATTCAAGTCTAGCATTATTTGACTCAGTGTGTGTAATATTGTAGATTCAAACTTTCCCCTGCTGTTCTGCGCATAGATCGGGTTTTCCTGTGTTTTTCCGAATCCTAGCAATTCGGTTGTTAATTTTCTATCTGTTTTAATTGGTAAACCATGTCCTGCACCAGTTCCCAGTGGTGATTGATCAATAAGCTCATATGTTTGTGACAATACTAATTTGTTATCGTTCATTGATTCAATAAAAGCATTACACCAAAGACCAACAGATGACGGCATAGCTTTACGCGTATGAGTATAGCCCGGTAACTCAACATGGCCATATTTTTTATTGAGTTTGGCAAATGATTCTATTAGCAATTTTACTAGGCTGATGACACATTTAATTTCATCCTTATAGTATAATCTCAACGCTGTGAGAACTTGATCATTCCTTGAACGCGCTGTATGTATTTTTTTACCGGTATCCCTAAGTTTTTTCACAAGATATTTTTCTATTGCTGTATGACAATCTTCATCATGTTGTTCAATTACAAATGAACCATTATTATCCATCTTGATTATCTCATATAAAACCATGATTATTTTGTTGCATTCCTCATCAGTTAGCACTCCAATTTTATTTAGTGCTTTTGCATGTGCTATAGATCCTTGGCAGTCATATTTCACTAGTTTCTGATCTACTAAATAATCATTTCCAACGGTGTAACTTTCTATTTGTTTATTAAGTTGATATTTTTTCTCCCAGAGCTTCATGTTTTGTCACCTTGCAGTTTGAACTTTAGCCCTGTTATTTTTATGAAACCAGCTGCATCTTTCTGGTTATAGCCACCTTCTTCTTCCATGCTTGATAGTGCTTTGTTGTAGAGTGAACAGTTTGATTCACGACCAGTGACTGTTACGTTTCCCTTGTATAGGGTTAGGTAGACTTTTCCAGTTACATTTTCTTGACTTTTGTTGACAGCAGCCATTAAAAATTCCATCTCTGTTGAATGCCAAAAACCATTGTATATGAGTTTAGCTATTATTGGCGATATTAGTTCTTTTAGTTGTATGACTTCTCTATCCAATGTGATGCTTTCCAAGTCTTGATGTGCTTTGAACAGTACTGTTCCTGCAGGTGTTTCGTATACTCCACGGGATTTTATTCCGACAAAACGATCTTCTACCATGTCTATTCTTCCGATTGCATTTTCTCCTGCGATTTTATTTAGATATGTAAACAACTCAAGAGCTCCTTCAACTTTTTTATTTTCAGTTTTATTGATGATTTTTACAGGTATGCCTTTTTTGAATTCGATAGCAATTTCTGTTTCTTTATCTGGTGCTTTTTTTGGTGATTTTGTTAGTTTAAACATATCTTCTATTGGTTTACAACTACTATCTTCTAAGATTCCTGATTCATAGCTTATATGCATCAGGTTTTCATCTGTACTATATGGTTTTTTCAGAGTTACATCCACCGGGATGTTCTCTTTTTTAGCATATGCTATCATATCCTTCCTTCCTTTGAATTCTGAAAGCCAATCGGCTTTTTTCCATGGGCTTATAATTTCTACATCTGGCATGAATCTCATCCATGTAAACTCAAATCTAACCTGATCGTTTCCCTTCCCAGTACATCCATGTGCAAGAATGTTTGTTCCTTCTTTTTTTGCTATTTCAACATGTTTTTTTGCAATTATCGGTCTTGCAATAGCAGTACCTAGGAGATATTTTCCTTCATAGATTGCATTTGCTTTTAACATCTCAAAAATGTAATTTTCAACAAGTCCTTTTTTTAAATCTTCAATATATACTTTTGAAGCACCTGTTTTTAGAGCTTTTTCTTTTATTTTAGTAAAGTCTTCTCTCTGTCCTACATCTGCAACGTAAACAATTACATTATAGTCCTTATTTACAAGCCATTTTAACATTACCGAGGTATCAAGTCCACCGCTGTATGCCAATATGATTTTTGTTTTCATGTTATCAGTTTATAAGTGTTTTATCAGACTTTTATTAGCAATGACTGGTGTGAAACAGAT